>OMCQ01001109.1_pt1 | contig 11385 bp, 6 predicted proteins | sample 1673761 | NCBI WGS metagenome assembly OMCQ01 (sample SAMEA103958126, study PRJEB25191) | human gut metagenome | reverse complement strand
GTTCAGTGCGTCTTTTCCGAAAGCAAGATGAGCCAAAAGAGGAATCTCAACATAGTTCATGGTGCGGCTGTATGTATTTCCGGAGCCATCCTCAATCTTTTCACTCCAACCGCGTTGTGAGTAATTGATTTCCATTTGCACTCCACACATCATCTTGAAGTATTTTTCGGACATATAGCGCATGGTGACACCCATCTCCATGCCATTCAAGGTATTTTGTTTGATTTTAGGATCAAAACTAACAGAGTTCATGTTCAGTCCTCCATTTATTCCAACTGCAAAATTATGTCGCTCTTCACCTAATTGTGCAGTTGCCGGCAAAGTGAATAACCATGCCAGAACCAATATACCTATATATTTATAGTTCTTCATTATTCAAAATCGAGTTTAATCAATTCATAGTTCTTCGTAAAATGAACAAAGAACACTTTCCGGTTGATAAAGCCTCCCCAGTTATTTACGCGTTCAAATTTAAAACCTGTCTGAATAGGAGTGACTGTCACTTTATTCAGCTTGTCTTCCAAGTTGCTTCCATATTGTGATAACCCTTTCAGGAAGAAATAGCCTGTGTCGAATCCTAACATTCCATATTTGGGGAATGTGTTCGACATATCCTTGCTGTACCATTTGCGATAGGCAGAAGAGAATCGGATAGCTTCGGGAAATAAATTGTTAGTATAGAAAGAAGAATAGAAATAAGTATCCAATTCATAAAAACTGGCCAAATGGTCGTTAGTATACGTTTGCCATTCGGGGTAGCCGAATAATTGCATCCGATAATCAGGATTGTCACGCAGGGTAACAATTAACTGCGGTAATAATTTAATCAGAGCAATGTTTGTACCGGAAGTAGGAATAAATACATTGTCCAAAGTAGCATTCATGGCCCCCTTTAATGATTCGGGAGTAATGGCCTCACCTTTTAATTCAGTAAAAGGTATGTGCTTGCCTTTCAATTCCTCTTTCAGTCCCTTAATAAAATCCGCTTTGTCTTTATCGCCATCCTCTGCATCAAGGAATATTACATTGGCATTGGTAAATTTGCGGGTAAAGTGCTCATATACTTCCGAATATAGATAAGATTGAGGAGTATTAATCTGATAAATAGACGGGTTGTTGAACACCTCATTACCCTTTGAAGTAAATGGAATCACTAAGCGGATATTATTTTTCTTGGCAAAATCTGCCACCGGTTTAACCTGTTCCGGATAAGCAGGACCGAAGATGATATTCATGTTTTTCATTTCATCTTTGGCAAGAATGGATTTTACCGAAGAGGTATTATTATATGTATCATAAGTGTATATATCAATAGAAACACCTTTTTCTTTCAAACTGTCTACTGCCATCAAGAAACCTTCATAGTACTCTACCATGCGGATTTGTTCATCACGATTACCGCTGCCGTCGGTCATGAACGGAAGCATAACGGCTGCTTTTATGGTGGAAATCTTAGGATTTTCCTTCTTACTCTTATCAAAGAGCTCATTGTCGGTCGGTATAGTAGTCGGCGATACAGGTTGCTCCTGTTCCTTTTGGTTGTTTCCGGCAGATGTGTAGGGGATACACAAAAACTTTCCTTTTTTGAGTTTCTCTGTACGGAGTTCGGGATTGGCTGCAATCAGTTCGGCTTCCGTAATGCCGTATAGACGGCTGATGCTGTATATCGTTTCTTTTCTTTCCACCCGATGCATATCCCGACATTTAGGTTTTAAAGGGGTGGAAGCGGAAGAAACAGCTCCGGCCGATTTTACTTCATTGATAATGGTTTCCTCACTGCTCTCTGTTTGTGCAGGGATAACAATAACCTGTCCGATACGGAAGTTTTCCGCACTGAGTCCCGGATTGGCCTTACATATATGTTGTGCAGTGACACCATATCGCTGCGTAAGCTTATACAGAGTTTCTCCGGCCTGAATAGTGTGAAACGTTTGTTGTCCGCTTCCTGCGTTCTTCTGCGGAATCTTCAATCTCTCACCGGCCTTTATTTGTTCCGAGCTTCCCGGATTCAGTTTAATGATATCGGCAGTAGTAACGTTATACATACTGGCTATCGAATACAAACTCTGCCCTTTGGTAATAGTGTGCAGAAAATAGCTGTCAGAGGAATGCGTCTGAGCCATCATTCCGACTGGAGCAACAGACAAAGCTGCGACCAGATATAATGCTTGAATAAATTTCATTTGTAGTGTGTTGATTATACTAAGGGGCAAAAGTACAAAAAAAACTGTTTTATTCACATTATATGGAAAGAATAGCAAATAATATTAGGCTTTTTAATTAATTATTTCGTCCAGAAGCATTAAATTTGCCTGCCAAAAGTAGCTGAAAGCATAAATATATGATTGAAGATAAAGAATTAATTAATGTATACGGTGCCCGTGTGCATAATTTAAAAGATATAGATGTAGAAATTCCACGTAACAGCCTGACTGTGATAACCGGACTTAGCGGTAGCGGTAAATCTTCATTGGCATTTGATACTATCTTTGCTGAGGGACAACGCAGATACATAGAAACATTCTCTGCATATGCCCGTAATTTTCTGGGTGGAATGGAACGTCCTGATGTAGATAAGATAACAGGATTGAGTCCGGTGATTTCTATAGAGCAGAAAACAACGAATAAGAATCCGCGTTCTACCGTAGGTACAACAACCGAAGTGTATGACTATCTTCGCTTGTTGTTTGCCCGTGCAGGTATTGCATATTCTTATCTCTCGGGAGAAAAAATGGTGAAATACACCGAAGAACAGATTCTTGAACTGATTCATAAAGATTATCAAGGCAAAAAGATTTTTATGCTGGCTCCGTTGGTGCGTACACGTAAAGGTCATTACAAAGAACTTTTCGAACAGGTGAGGAAGAAAGGTTATTTGTATGTACGTGTGGATGGGGAAGTGCGTGAGATTGTTCACGGCATGAAACTCGACCGTTATAAGAACCATGATATAGAGGTGGTCATTGATAAACTGGTTGTAAATGAAAAGGATGAGAAACGCTTGAAGCAAAGTGTTGCAACTGCCATGCAGCAAGGGGATGGACTGATTATGATATTGGATGCGGAAACAGAAACGGTACGCCATTACAGCAAACGCCTGATGTGTCCGGTTACAGGATTGTCCTATAAAGAACCTGCTCCCCACAATTTTTCATTTAATTCTCCGCAAGGAGCTTGTCCGCGATGTAAAGGATTGGGATATGTCAACCTTATTGATGTAGATAAAGTGATTCCTGATCGTGAATTGTCTATTTATGAAGGTGCCATAGCACCTCTGGGCAAGTATAAAAATGCAATGATATTCTGGCAGATAGAAGCATTGCTTGAAAAATATGATTTCAGCATTAAGACACCTGTCAAGGACTTGACAGACGAAGCCATTGATGAAATTCTTTATGGTTCCGATGAGCGGATTAAGATAAAAAGCAGCCTCATCCATACTTCTTCCGACTATTTTGTGACGTATGAAGGAATAGTGAAGTACATACAGATGATGCAGGAAAAAGATGCTTCCGCTACAGCTCAGAAATGGGCGGAGCAGTTTGCCAAGACCGATGTCTGTCCCGAATGTAAGGGAGCCAGATTGAACAGGGAGGCATTGCATTTCCGCATACACGATAAGAACATCTATGAATTGGCCAGCATGGATATCAATGAGTTGTATGATTGGCTGATGAAGGTAGATGAATTTTTAGAGGATAAACAACGCAGAATTGCGAGCGAGATATTAAAGGAAATTCGTACTCGCTTGCGTTTCTTGCTTGATGTGGGCTTGGACTATCTGTCATTGAACCGCACCTCGGTGTCTCTTTCGGGAGGAGAAAGCCAGCGCATCCGTTTGGCAACTCAAATCGGTTCACAATTGGTGAATGTACTCTATATATTGGATGAGCCGAGTATCGGACTTCACCAGCGCGACAATCTCCGACTTATCAATTCATTGAAGAAACTTCGGGATACAGGCAACTCTGTCATTGTGGTGGAACATGATAAGGATATGATGTTGGCCGCAGATTATGTAGTGGACATGGGACCGAAAGCCGGCCGTTTGGGGGGGGAGGTAGTATTCGCCGGAACTCCGCAGGAAATGGTTAAGACAGAGACACTTACCTCGCAATATTTAAACGGGAAGATGAAGCTGGAGATTCCATCTGAACGAAGGGCAGGAAACGGAAAATCCTTATGGCTGAAGGGTGCGAGGGGAAACAACCTGAAAAATGTGGATGTGGAGTTTCCATTGGGAAAACTTATCTGTGTGACAGGGGTGTCGGGCAGTGGGAAATCCACCTTGATCAATGATACTCTGCAACCTATCCTGTCTCAGCATTTTTATCGCTCCCTGCAAGACCCGTTGGCATACGACAGCATAGAAGGACTGGAAAATATAGACAAGGTGGTGAACGTAGACCAATCTCCTTTGGGACGAACACCCCGTTCCAATCCGGCAACGTATACCGGAGTCTTTTCGGATATAAGAAATCTTTTTGTCAATCTGCCCGAAGCGAAGATACGCGGCTATAAACCGGGACGTTTTTCATTCAATGTGACCGGAGGACGTTGCGAAGCTTGTGGCGGTAACGGTTACAAGACAATTGAAATGAATTTCCTGCCTGATGTCCTGGTCCCATGTGAAGTATGTCATGGCAAACGTTATAACCGTGAAACGCTGGAAGTGCGTTTTAAGGGAAAATCCATTGCCGATGTGCTGGATATGACTATTAACCGGGCTGTGGAGTTCTTTGAGAACGTACCTCAGATTCTGAATAAAATAAAAGTCTTGCAGGAAGTAGGGCTGGGGTATATCAAGTTGGGACAACCTTCCACCACCTTGTCCGGTGGAGAAAGCCAGCGTGTGAAATTGGCGACAGAGCTTTCCAAGCGCGATACGGGAAAAACTTTATATATATTGGATGAACCTACCACCGGCTTGCACTTTGAAGATATCCGTGTGCTGATGACCGTGCTCAACAGATTAGTGGACAAAGGAAATACGGTTATCGTTATCGAACATAACCTGGATGTCATCAAACTGGCGGATTATATTATAGATATGGGGCCGGAAGGAGGACGCGGCGGAGGACAACTTCTATCCACAGGTACTCCCGAAGAAGTAGCTAAGAGTAGTAAAGGCTATACACCCCGATTTATCAAAGAAGAATTAAAGAATTAAGATTATTCGGTATGAAAGAGAAAATAGCAAAAACAAATGCAGCGCGTCTGCTTGATAAGGCTAAGGTTTCTTATGAACTGATTCCTTATGAGGTGGATGAAAATGATTTGAGTGCCATTCATGTAGCTGCCAGTTTGGGAGAAAATATAGAGCAGGTATTTAAGACCTTGGTACTTCACGGAGATAAAACAGGGCATTTTGTCTGTGTTATCCCCGGAGAACACGAGGTAGACTTAAAACTGGCTGCCAAAGTATCGGGCAATAAGAAATGTGACTTGATTCCGATGAAAGAACTGCTTCCTTTGACGGGATATATCCGTGGCGGCTGTTCTCCCATTGGCATGAAGAAACACTTTCCCACTTATATACATGAAACATGCACTGAATATCCGTTTATTTATATCAGTGCCGGCATACGGGGATTACAAATTAAAATTGCTCCCAATGACCTTATAAAAGAAGCTAAAGCGGAAGTAACATCCCTTTTCATCGAATAATCATGCAAAAAGAGCCACTTTCGTGGTTCTTTTTTTTTCAGATTGGCTAAAAGTTATATCTTTGCAAAAAATCAATATTAACTATTAATTATAAATCTTATTACTTATGTTTGAAGGACAGCCTAAAGGCTTATATGCGTTAGCTCTCGCCAATACCGGCGAACGCTTTGGTTATTACACAATGCTTGCGATTTTCACACTCTTTTTGCAAGCTAAGTTTGGATATACGGCAGCCAAAACATCCGAGATTTTTTCTACATTCTTGGCTGGTGTTTATTTTACTCCTCTAATCGGTGGTTGGTTAGCCGATAAATTTGGTTATGGAAAGATGGTGACCACAGGTGTTTTTGTCATGTTTTTCGGTTATCTGCTACTTTCTATTCCTGCAGGAAATGATATCGCTAAATGGATGATGTTCGGTGCATTGACAATGATTGCATTAGGTACCGGTTTATTTAAAGGTAACCTGCAAGTAATGGTAGGAAATCTCTATGATGCTCCTGAATACAGAAGTAAGCGCGATTCGGCATTTAGTATTTTCTATATGGCTATTAATATCGGTGCCTTATATGCCCCTACAATGGCGACAGAAATAACAAACTGGATGTTGGCAAAATCTAACTTAACATACGATGGACAGATTCCGGCTTTGGCACACCAGTTTCAAAATGGAACCATAACTCCTGAGGGTTCACAATTACTTGAAAGCCTGAAAGTAGCTCAGAATTTTGCTGGTGATACTGCATCATTCTGTTCTACATATATTGATAAATTGGGGGAAGCTTATAATTATGGTTTTGGTGTAGCTTGTATCTCATTGATTATTTCTATCATTATTTATTATGCATTCCGTTCTACGTTTAAACATGCAGATGTCAATACAAAACAAGCTAACGCCAATAAGAGTACACAACAGGCTGCTACTTCCGAAGAACTTACTCCAGCTGAGACAAAACAACGCATTATTGCTTTGTGTCTTGTATTTGCTGTCGTTATTTTCTTTTGGATGGCATTCCATCAAAATGGTCTTACCATGACTTTCTTTGCCCGTGACTATACAGCTCATTCTGCTGAAGGGCTCGATCGGTTAGGCTTTAGTGTATGGAATCTTACTTTACTGATTGTATTGGTTTACGCTGGTTTTTCTTTCTTTCAATCTAAAATTAGTAAAAGCAAAACTATTTCAGGTATTGTAGCAGTTGCTGTCATTATTCTTTTGGGAGTAAATTATAGTACGATGGATGCAACTCTGCCTATTCTTCCCCAGATATTCCAGCAATTCAACCCCTTCTTCGTTGTTGCTTTGACTCCGGTATCCTTAGCTGTATTTAGCTCTTTGGCTAAAGCCGGAAAAGAACCTTCCGCACCTCGTAAAATTGCGTTTGGTATGCTTATTGCTGCGATTGGTTTTGCTATTTTGGCTATGGGTTCTATGGGACTTCCCACACCGTCGGAAGTGGAAGCGAATGGTATTTCTTCTTCTCAATTAGTATCTCCTAATTGGTTGATTTCTACTTATTTGGTGTTGACTTTTGCTGAATTGCTGCTATCACCAATGGGTATTTCATTTGTTTCTAAAGTTGCACCTCCCAAATATAAAGGATTGATGATGGGTGGTTGGTTTGTAGCTACTGCATTAGGTAATAAGTTGGTTGGTGAAATTGGTAAGATTTGGGGTGAAATGCAGTTGTGGATGGTATGGAGTGTATTGATTGTATGCTGTCTGGTTGCTGCTTTATTTATGTTCTCTATTATGAAGAGATTGGAAAAAGTGGCTAAGTAAAAATCAGGGAACTAAAAAATACTCAAATACTTTTTAGATATAAATCTCTTTTCTCTGCTGTCATAAAGAACTGAAATATAGTTTTTGATTGACAGTAGTGAAAGGAGATTTTTTATTTGATTTTGGGTCAATAGAAGAGTTTAACTGAACACCAATGCAAATGTGGTAGTCTGCCTGTCTTCTTTATAAGGCAACAATGTCAGTGTGCCACCGCTAAGTCTCATAATTTGTTTGCTCAAGCTCAGACCGATTCCGCTTCCTTCTTCTTTGGTGGTAAAGAAAGGAATAAAAATCTGTTCGGCAGCTTCGGGGTCGATCACAGGACCATTATTAGCAATCTCGATATGTACACTTTCCTGTTCGTCACAGTATGCTCTCAGGGTGATTAGTCCGTCCGGTGTATCACCAATTGCTTGAATGGCGTTTTTAAGCAGGTTAGTCACCACTTGAGCAATGAGGTTCTCGTCGGCAAAGACAATCAAATCGTCTTTCGCTTCATGCAGGGAAATGCTGATATGAGGACAAGGATGCTGATGACACGCCAGTTTTATCATTCTTTCGAGGAAGGGACGTACATAGAACAGTGAAGGTTCCGGTGAAGGAAGACGTGTCAGTTTGCGATAAGACATGACGAAATTTATCAGTCCTTTGCCTGTCGTGTGAATCGTTTCCAGTCCTTGCCGCATCTCCTCGTTTTCAGCTCCCGGTAATTGCAGCAAGGTTTCACTCAACGAAGTGACGGGAGTAAGGGAGTTCATGATTTCGTGAGTTAAAACCCGGGTAAGCCGAATCCATGAATCAATCTCCCGTTCGTCCAACTCGCGGTTGATATCGCTGAGAGCGATAATACGTAGTTCTTCCTCTTTGATATTTATGCCCGACACGCGTAGCGCCAGATTGATTGTACCGCGCTCCGTACTGACCTGTACTTGTGATTTATCTCCCGGAAGAGCTTCTTCCATTACTTTTTTCAGTTCGTCTGAAATGCGGGATAGTTGTTTGGTATGTGTAAAGACGTCCATTCCCAATAGTTGCGTTGCTTTTTTATTTTTTTGATAGACAGCACCTTTACTGTTGAGTACAACGATTCCTGTTTCCACGAAGTCAAGAATCAGCTCGTAATACTTCTCACGTTGGGCTGTTTCCTGTTTTACATTATATAAGATTCGCGCTATGCGGTTCAGCATCATGTTGACCGATGAATTGTCTTTGTCGGGGCTATGTTCATAGAATCGCACAGCCGGGTCGTCATTCTCAATGGCGTCAAGCAAAAATGCCACTTTTCTTGTATTATAGGTATACAGGCGATGAAACCAATATATTGAAACGAAGAATAAGGGAACGACAAGGCATAACCATAACCAATTGTGGTGCATATACAGCCATAAGCCGGATGTCGCTAATGCGACAACAACAAGTAGGCGGAAGATAAAAGAGGCAGTCACTTTTTTCATCATAAACCGAATTTCTTCATTTTATTATATAAGGTCTGACGCGTTATTCCCAGTTGGGCAGCCACGGCCGAAAGGTTTCCGTTGCATTTTTCCATGGCTCTTTGAATCATCTGCAACTCCATTTCTTCCAATGTGGAGACGGCAGCTTCGGCAGGAGGCGTGCCGGCTTTACGGGGAAAGTGAAAATGTTCGTTATTCAATATTCCATCTTCGTTAATGATGACAGCCTTCTCAATAGCGTGCTCCAGTTCCCGAATATTCCCATACCAAGGATGCTCGCGCAGCTTGTCCTTTGCAGAAGAGGAAAGAATGATATTTCCTTTGTCATACTGCTTACAGAAACGGTCGATAAACCGTTCGGCAAGGGGGATAATATCTTCTTTTCTGTCACGTAAAGGAGGAATTTCAATATGGATGGTGTTTATTCTGTATAATAAATCCTCCCTAAACCTGCCTTTGAGTACCATCTCTTCCAAATTGCAATTAGTGGCGCAAATCAAACGGATATCTACAGGAATGGGATCATTGCTGCCCACACGCACCACACTACGCTGTTGAATGGCAGTAAGGAGCTTGGATTGCAGGTGATAAGGCAAATTGCCTATTTCGTCCAAAAAGAGAGTACCTTCATGAGCCGCTTCGAATTTTCCTTGCCGGTCGGAATGGGCGTCGGTGAACGAACCTTTTACATGCCCGAACAATTCGCTTTCAAACAAAGATTCAGTAACGGCACCCATATCCACCGTTACCATATTGCGCCGGCATCGTTCGGAAAGCGCATGGATTTCGCGTGCCAGCATTTCCTTCCCGGTACCATTCTCTCCGGTAATCAGGATATTTGCATCTGTTTGGGCTACCTTCTCTATCAGTGTCCTCAACTGTTTCATGGCATTGCTTTCACCCCAATACATTGATGATACCACCCTGCGGAGTTCTGCTTTTTTCTTTCCTTTAGAACTGTTTCGGCATGTAGCTGACAGTGTATCTACCAATCGGGTATTATCCCAAGGTTTCACGATAAAGTCCGAGGCTCCCCTTTTAAGGGAAGATACAGCCAACTCGATATCCCCAAAAGCGGTTATCAAGATAACGGCCGGAGGATTCTTAAGCTCCAAAATACGATCCAACCAGAAAAGCCCTTCCCCACCGCTTTGCTTTCCAGCGCCGAAGTTCATATCCAGTAAAACCATATCTACATCTCCATTCCGTAAAAGGGCAGGCAATAGAACAGGAGATGATACGGTAACGATCGTCTTAAACTCATGGGACAGGATCGTCCGCAGACTTCTCAATACCGCCTCATTGTCATCTACGACTATAATCTTCGCGTTACGCATGAAGCCTCCTCTTTTTTCGCACGCAAGGATACGATCTTTTCCCGGCTCTCAGTGTCCAATATTTAGACAAATCCAGTCCTTTACGAACGTTTCCTCCGATTTTATTTGCCATATTCCACGCAACCGGATAGCTTTGAACCAACAAACAGATAAAACCATGGAATCCATATCTCTAAAACTTATATTCCGTAGCTGGTGGCGAAACAAGACGTTCGCCGTCATTTCCTTATTGAGTCTGGCGGCAGGCATCACTTGTACCAACCTACTGATCTCATACGTCATTTATGAATCTAGGATAGAAGCCCATAATCCCAATAAGTCGCATATCATCTATATGGCACAAGACTCTCCCTTGACCTCCGGAGAGAAAGTATCTTTTATTAAAGGGAAGATCCCTGTGCAGCTAAAAGACCAATACCCTGAAGTTGAGGATTATTTACGACTGAACATAGACAATGCCGCCTCCATCACGATAGGAGAAAAGCGCTTCGACCCAATCTCGATCGTCAGAGCTGATCCCTCCTTTCCTCGCTTTTTCCCTTACAAGGTAATGGCAGGAAATATAAACAAGGCATTAACCCAACCAAACGCAATTGCGTTGACCGAATACCAAGCGAAGATATTCTTCGGGAACGAGGATCCTATCGGTAAAACCTTTTCGGCAAAGTACGCTTATGAGAACGAGACGATTACCTACGAGGTCGCCGCCGTTATCAAAGAGTACCCTCAATCATTCTTGAAGTTCAACGCATTGGCAGGTACTACCTCCCAATTCAATGGCGGCCCTACCTTATTACTGGTAAACGATCTCTTCAACATTGATACGTTCACTCAAAAACTAAAGGATGATAAGGTACCTACTTTCAACGGAACCGGACAGTATTATTTCTATACCCTCCAAGAGAGTTATTTCCAAGAGCAAACCTATACACAAGAATACATCCCCTATATCCACCGAAACCAGAAAGACTTACTGTACGTTGGTTTGTTCTCAGCCATCCTAATCCTCGTGATCGCCTGTTTCAATTATGCCAACCTAAGTTTCTCCCGCATTTTGCAACAGGTAAGGATGATCTACACCCAGAAGGTGATGGGAGCATCGGCTGGGCAAATCCATCGCCAGCTATTCTTGGATACTTTCCTT
>OMCQ01001104.1_pt1 | contig 11463 bp, 10 predicted proteins | sample 1673761 | NCBI WGS metagenome assembly OMCQ01 (sample SAMEA103958126, study PRJEB25191) | human gut metagenome | reverse complement strand
CTGTTTTCTCTGCTTTTTTCACCTTTTTGCCGGTGTATTCGGTGAAAGCGGCGGTCAGGGCATCCGCATCCCGACCTTTGAAAAAGATCAGGTACTTGGGCGGGGAGGTGCTGCGGTCTTTTTTCACCGCATAATCCACACCATATTTCCGGGCGATCTTTTCAAACTCCTTGATGGAGGGATCGGTGATTTCGATATTGGAAACGCCCTGGTTCTGACCAATGAGCTGCTTGACCGTCTGCTTACCCTGGGGCTTCACAGGCGCGTCCCGACTTCTCTGCTTATTCAGCTTCTTTTCCTTGCGATGGGCAAGATACTTGGTGATGGCAGCCTTAAATAGCCGCCCGGTGAACTTTGTGCCGTTGACTACCAGCGTCAAAGTCCTGTTTTCCACTTCTTCCTGCATGGGGTAACGCCTCCTTTCCACGAATTTTGCAGGGATTGTTCAAAAACTAAGGCGGGACCACCAGCCGCCGTAGAAGATACTGGGTCATCATATCATCAGCAGGATGCTGTCCCGCAGCTGGGCAAAATACAGCTTGCCCTGGGGCGTTACCAGCGTATAGGAGCCGGTATGCCCGTGGTTGCAGTAGTCCTTGACGGTGAACAGGCCGTCGTTGGCAGGTTTTGCATAAGGCAGTACATTCCCGGACGGGGCGCGGTACACAAATCGCTGTTCCAGCAGGAAGCGGACAAACCGACGCTCCGGCACAACCAGTTCTTTGGCGGTGGTGCGGAGGTTGGTGCTGTGCTTGAGGTCGATAAACAGGTCATAAAAGGCTGCCTTGCCCTCCAGCATGGCGTTTTCCTCTCGCAGCGCCGCATTTTCCTCCCGTTCTGCCAGCAGGTCGGAACAGAGTTTCATCATGGCTTCCGGGGAAGTGGCAACCTCCCACAGCTTCTCCCTGGTGATGTAAGCCCCGTGCTTACGGATAGAGGGCAGCACTTCATCAAACACCCAGCGTTCAAATCGTTCCGCAGAGGGCAGCTTGCTGTGAACGATCAGGCGGTACACATCGCCTTCGGGAATAAAAGAAAGCTGCTGCGGTCCGCCTTCCGTAAGGGTGTCGCGTTTCACGACACCCTTACAATGCCTGCGTAACGCATCACGAGGATTGCTGTATCCCAATGCAACTGCAATATCCAAACCGCAAAACAGCACTTTGCCGTCCTGCTCAAAAGTACGGATACTGCCAAACTCCGGGTTTTTGAAAATTTCCATTTGGTTCATAGCGTAACCTCCTGTAAAAGTCGTTGTTGTGGGATGAAAAAAGACGGCCTTACCAGCCGCCTGCGTTCATATCGTGATTGACCTGTGAAGTGTAGTGGTTGCTGATGGTGGTGGGTGCGTTAAACAGCACTGTCAGCAGGTATTGCTTCATGTTGCGGACCTCGGTGGTGTTTTTCTGCAAGCTGTCCATGACAAACCGGATATGCTCGCTGTCCAGCTTCAAAAAACGGGAGCGCACCACCTCATGGGGGAAGTCGCTGCCTGCAATCCGGGTGGTTTTGCGTCTGGCACAGACGGTTTCCACCATCAGCTCCACGATCTCGTCCAAATCCTCCCGATAGGTGGCAAACTCCCTGCACAGGTAGTCGTACTCGATATTCTCCAAAATCAACTCCCGATAATTTTCTATCTCTGTGACAGACATCGCATCCCTTCCTTTCCGTTCCGGCGGTATTGCCGCCGCTGTTTCCCGGAAGGGAATGGAATCGGTATTTGATCTATGAGTATTTTGTTTTTGGGTATTTGATTTCTTAGTATTTAATTGTGTTGGATTTTCCGGTAACGGATTTACCGCTGACGGGTTTACCGTTATCGGGTTTTCCGACGACGGCTTATCCAACATCGGTTCTCCCTCGATGGGACGCTCAAAAATGGTATACTCATTGGCTGCGAATTTACCAGAAGCATCAGTTGTCTGTCTGCGCCGAATGTATCCGGCTGTTTCAAGCTCATTGACAGCAGAGCGGATTGCATCTTTGCTTTCTCGATTGATATAGCTGAGTCCTGACAGCGTATAATCCCAGTCATCTGGCAGAGATAACATCTGCGACAAGAGACCCTTTGCCTTCAAAGAAAGCCGTTTATCCTTTAGATGGAAATTGCTCATAACCGTGTAATCGCCAGTGCGTTCTACACGAAAAACAGCCATTTACTTCACTCCTTTCATTTCTCAGGTATGAAAAAAGCCGCAATTCATAAGAGAATTGTGGCAGTGGTTAGGGTCTGTCTGTATCTTTTTTCTTGCGTCGGTAGGGGCGTTTTGGCATTGGTGGTTTATCAAACAGATCCCTTTCCTGAGAAAATGGTAAGGTTTGAAAAACACGGTCAATCTCGGTGGATTCCATATCACGCTGTGAGCGGCAATCTTCTTGAATAGCTTCTCGGATTTCTCTTACAGTACACATATTCATTCCTTTCCTTTCGTTGTATCGGTTATGAACGACGGTGTTTTTTAGGCTTGAAGTCGAGGATATGCCCCTCAATAACATGAGCATATCTCTTAATTTTGATTTCTCGACGCTGCTGGCTTTGCAGAGCTGACTGATACCTGTCCTCTGTGAGAAAAAGCCTCATTTCGTCACCGGGTTCTCCATAAGCAGTAGGGCGCAAGACAGTAAACTCAATCATCCAGCAAGTGCTGTCCCAAAATCGCTCCACTGCAAGAATGTTGTGGCCTTTCAGCTCCCTTGCTGCAATATCTTTCATAGGCTCTCCCTTCATCGTTCCTGATCTCGTTGGCGTTTTTTCTGCCATTGTTCCAGCAGTTTAATAATGGTTTCCTGCATTTTGGCCGGTGTATAGCTTTTGGGGAAATACTTTCGCAAGGTATCGCTGCTCAAGGTCACTTTATCCAGATCACCCTTTTTTTCCTCTGACATGATGGCAAGCATCACATCTTCTGACAATTTCCCGTCCTGGCTGAACTTTTTCATTCGCTGAGCCTGAGAAAGAGAAGGGGTGGCCTGCTCATAGTCCATTGTTTCCACCAGCATTTGCTGTTCGTCCGGTTTCAAAAAAGAGAGTTCATAGGCTGGATTAAATGCGATTTTCTTTTCATCCACCATATCCAAAAGCTCTGGAATCAGCTCAGTCAAACGAACATATCGCATTACCTGGATACCGCTTCGTTCACCGGCTTCTTTTGCCACCTGGTCTCTGGCGCTCAACTTCTGTTCAACTTGAACAGAAGTCAGGTCTGTTCTTGCTCCCTGATGTTTAATGGCTTCCAGCTTCATTTTGTAGGCAAAGGCCCTTTCACTGGGGAGCAGATTTTCTCGCTGCAAATTGCTGTCAACCATAATAATTGTGGCAGCATCGTCATCCAAGTCGCGCACAATGACAGGCATGGTTTCTTTTCCGGCCAACTCGCTGGCTCTGCGGCGTCTGTGTCCGGCTACCAGCTCATAACTGCCATCAGGCAGAGGTCTGGCAATCGCAGGAACCAACACGCCATACTTTTTGATGCTGTCTGCGGTTTCTATCATTGCATCATCATCCTTGACCTTGAAGGGGTGATCCTTGAACGGATGCAGTTCAGATAGGGGAATTTCCTGGATTTTTTCCAGTTGCTCGTCTTGCCGACTTTCTTCAGTAGAAAACAGGTCATCTACTGAGGCCAGCTCTATTTTTTTCGCGCTGCTTTTCAAGTTTCATCACCTCCTGGGTCAGATTCTTGTAACCCTCGGCCACTTTGCCCTTGGGGTCATGGGCAAAAATACTCTTGCCCTCGGCACTGATTTCCTTTGCTCGGACAGAATGGGGAATCTCAGTTCCGAACACTTTGATTTTGCTGCCGTAGGTTTCTCGCAGCAGAGCCGCAATCTCCTTGGCAAAGTTGGTGCGGTTGTCCACCATCGTCAGCAGGATACCGTCGATCTGGAGCTTGGGGTTGATCTGCCGTTTCACCTTATTGACCGTCTGGAGCAGCTGTTCCAGGCCCTTGGCGGGCAGATACTCCGCCTGGACGGGGATTATGACCCTGTTGGCCGCCGCCAACGCATTGACCGTAAGCATCCCCAGGGAGGGCTGACAGTCAATCAGGATATGGGAATACTGTCCCTTGAGCGTGTCCAGGTATTGCCGCAAGATGGTCTCACGGCTCATGGCGTTCACCAGGGAGACCTCCATGCCGGAGAGCTGGATGTCGGCAGGCATCAGGTCAACGCCTTCCGGGTGGTGCAGGATGCCCTCGCCGGGGCGCATCGGCTCGTCCATCAGGATACGGCCCATCGCGTCGGACAGAGTAAAGGGCAGCTTGTCCGGCTGGGGATGGCCCAGGCTGATGGTCAGGCTGCCCTGCGGGTCTCCGTCGATCAGCAGAACTTTCTTCCCCGTCTGCGCCAGCCCGATACCCAGATTTGCGCAGGTGGTTGTCTTGCCAACGCCGCCTTTCTGGTTGGCGATGGCGATAATTTGTGTGTTCATTTCAGTTTCCTCCTGTGTCTTGAACAGAAGATGGAATGTAAAGAGGGTAAACTACCCCCTTGGGTTTTCTTAAAATCAAGAACATTTCGGCATCCTTTTGATTTAGGATTCATTTATCACGGTTCTGTACCGGACACTCCCATTGCCTGCGACGCTTTTAACGCTCGGACTGTGGCTGAGTGTAAGTTTTCCCCCTGTCCCTGGATCGTGGCCTCAAGTTATCAAGCTCTTTACCGGCGATAGGGAAGTCGCTCGACCCGTAGGCGTCATGGCGTATCACCGGAGTGGCTCTCCGAGGGACGGTTGTACCTGATGTTCTTCTGAATTTTCAAGGTCCACGAGATGTAACTCTCACTTGTAGGCCACGGCAGAGGCCGTTTGTTGCGCAAAAAATAAAAAAAGGAGCAGAAAATTTTTCTGCTCCCTGTTGTGACAAGGTATAATGACCTTTTATTGTGTGTAGCCACGCTTTTTACTCCAATTTCTAATCAACAGTAAAATCGTGTTGTGCATCTGTTCACTATTGTAATGCGAGGGGAAATACTGCTTGATTTCTTCTTCTTCAACAATCATCGGCTCTCTCTGGTTTGGTTTCTTTTCCGATAAGATACAAACCAAGTAATCTTCTGTAAAGTCTGATTCACTGGCCTTTTCTCGGATGGCTTTTGCCTGAGAAATAGATGGGGTTGCTTTTAGTGCTACCATTACCTTATATAGTAGCCTCTGTTGCTTCTTGTCCAAGTAGGAAATAGATACTGCTGGATTCAATGCCATTTTTCGATTATCAACCATTTCAAGGATTTCTGGTATCAATTCAGTAAGACGGATATAGCGAGAAATTTGGTTGCGACTTTGACCGACTTGTTCAGCAATTAACTCTCTGGATTCTTTTCCGACACACTTCCGCCCAAGTTGGGCGGAAGTAAATCCTTTACGCCCCTGATGGCTCATAGCTACCAACTTCATTTTGTATGCAAAGGCTCTTTCACTTGGGAGAATCGTTTCACGCTGAAGGTTTGCATCTACCATGTTTACAACTGCCTCATCATCCGTCATAGACCGGACTAAAACAGGCATCTCAGAGTAACCCAATACTTCACAAGCCGCTTTGCGTCGATGACCAGAAATTAGTTCATAACAATCCTCACCAATCTGGCGAGCCACCGCTGGATGAATTACACCGTGAATTTCAATGCTCTCAACAAGACGCCGAAATTCCTCATCGTCTCGTACCTGAAAGGGATGATTCTTAAATGGCTTCAGTTGTTCCAAGGGAATGTTTTTTACTGCTTGCCTTTGATCGTCTCGTCTCATAATGGCCTCCTTTACTGAAAGCTGAATTCGTCCAAAATTACGGAATTGGCTGCTGTGAAAATAGCAGCGAGCATGGACAAAATGTATTTTTGAAATCAGAATACATTTTTGCGTTCCCATTTAGATTTGTACAAACAGCCCAAAATAACAACAAAAAAACCCCGCACATTGCCCAATTGGGAATGTACGGGGGTTTTGGTGATTAGATATAAACCTCCACGGTCAAATCATGCCATTTTGACGGTTTTATGCCGTATCCATGGGATTTATAGAAGGTTTGCGCTTCATCAAATCCAATGGTGAATGACAGAACTCTTACTTGCGGGGGTTCTTGATAGCAGCCTGTGCGGCGGCCAGACGGGCGATGGGCACACGGAAGGGGGAGCAGGACACATAGTCCAGGCCCACCTTGTGGCAGAACTCCACGCTGCTGGGATCGCCGCCGTGCTCGCCGCAGATGCCCAGGTGCAGGTCGGGACGGGTCTCGCGGCCCATCTTGGCAGCCATCTTCACCAGCTTGCCCACGCCGACCTGGTCCAGCTTGGCAAAGGGATCGTTCTCATAGATCTTCTTGTCATAGTAAGCGCCCAGGAACTTACCGGCGTCGTCGCGGCTGAAGCCGAAGGTCATCTGGGTCAGGTCGTTGGTACCGAAGGAGAAGAACTCGGCCTCGGTGGCGATCTCGTCGGCGGTCAGGGCCGCGCGGGGGATCTCGATCATGGTGCCCACCAGGTACTTCATCTCCACACCGGCGGCGGCCAGCTCCTCGTCAGCGGTCTTGACCACGACGTTCTTGACATACTTCAGTTCCTTCACCTCGCCCACCAGGGGGATCATGATCTCGGGAACCATGTTCCACTCGGGGTGACGCTTCTGCACGTTGATGGCGGCCCGGATCACGGCACGGGTCTGCATCACGGCGATCTCGGGGAAGGTCACGGCCAGACGGCAGCCACGGTGGCCCATCATGGGGTTGAACTCATGCAGGGAGGCGATGATGGCCTTAATCTCGGCCACGGTCTTGCCCATATCCTTGGCCAGCAGCTCGATGTCGGCCTCCTCGGTGGGAACGAACTCGTGCAGAGGGGGATCCAGGAAGCGGATGGTAACGGGGCAGCCCTCCATGGCCTCATAGATGCCCTCGAAGTCGCCCTGCTGCATGGGCAGGAGCTTGGCCAGGGCCTTCTCGCGCTGCTCCACGGTGTCGGAGCAGATCATCTCGCGGATGGCGGCGATGCGGTCGCCCTCGAAGAACATGTGCTCGGTGCGGCACAGGCCGATGCCCTGAGCGCCCAGCTCACGGGCCTTGGCGGCGTCGTGGGGGGTGTCGGCATTGGTGCGGACCTGCAGCCGGCGATACTTATCGGCCCAGGCCATGATGCGGCCGAAGTCGCCGCCCACGCTGGCGTCCACGGTGGGCATAGCGCCGTCGTAGATGTTGCCGGTGGAGCCGTCCAGGCTCAGCCAGTCGCCCTCGTGATAGGTCTTACCAGCCAGGGTGAACTGCTTGTTCTCCTCGTCCATGACGATGGCGCCGCAGCCGGAGACGCAGCACTTGCCCATGCCGCGGGCCACAACGGCGGCGTGAGAGGTCATACCGCCGCGAACGGTCAGGATGCCCTGAGCGGCCTTCATGCCCTCGATATCCTCGGGAGAGGTCTCCAGACGGACCAGGACCACCTTCTCACCCCGGGCAGCCCATTCCTTGGCGTCCTCGGCGGAGTAGACGATCTTGCCGCAGGCGGCGCCGGGAGAGGCGGGCAGAGCCTTGCCCACAGGGGCGGCGGCCTTCAGAGCGGCGGGGTCAAACTGGGGATGCAGCAGGGTATCCAGGTTGCGGGGATCGATCATGGCCACGGCCTGCTGCTCGGAGATCATGCCCTCGTCCACCAGGTCGCAGGCGATCTTCAGGGCGGCGGGAGCGGTGCGCTTGCCGTTGCGGGTCTGGAGCATGTACAGCTGGCCGTGCTCCACGGTGAACTCCATATCCTGCATATCGCGATAGTGATCCTCCAGGGTCTTGCACACGTCCACGAACTGGGCATAGGCCTCGGGGAACTTCTCGGCCATCTGGTCAATGGGCATGGGGGTGCGCACGCCGGCCACCACATCCTCGCCCTGGGCGTTGGTCAGGAACTCACCCATGAGCTTCTTCTCGCCGGTGGCGGGGTTGCGGGTAAAGGCCACGCCGGTGCCGCAGTCGTCGCCCATGTTGCCGAAGGCCATGGACTGCACGTTGACGGCGGTGCCCCAGGAATAGGGGATGTCGTTGTCCCGGCGATACACGTTGGCGCGGGGGTTGTCCCAGCTGCGGAACACGGCCTTGATGGCGCCGATGAGCTGCTCCTTGGGGTCAGAGGGGAAGTCCTCGCCGATCTTGGACTTGTACTCGGCCTTGAACTGACCGGCCAGCTCCTTCAGATCCTCGGCGGTGAGCTCCACGTCCTGGGTGACGCCCTTCTTCTCCTTCATCTCGTCGATGAGCTGCTCGAAATACTTCTTGCCCACCTCCATGACCACGTCGGAGTACATCTGGATGAAGCGGCGATAGCAGTCCCAGGCCCAGCGGGGGTTGTTGGACTTCTGGGCCATGACCTCCACCACGTCCTCATTGAGGCCCAGGTTCAGGATGGTGTCCATCATGCCGGGCATGGAGGCGCGGGCGCCGGAGCGGACGGAGACCAGCAGGGGATTCTCGTGATCGCCGAACTTCTTGCCGGTGATCTGCTCCATCTTCTCGATGTATTCCATGATCTCGGCCATGATGGCGTCGTTGATCTGGCGGCCATCTTCATAATACTGGGTGCAGGCCTCGGTGGTGATGGTGAAGCCCTGGGGGACGGGCAGGCCGATGTTGGTCATCTCGGCCAGATTGGCGCCCTTACCGCCCAGCAGCTCGCGCATCTTGGCGTTGCCCTCGGTAAAGAGATAGCAATACTTCTTACTCATGTAGTTCCCTCCGTATATAAAATAAAATTGCGAACAACTTATTATAGGCATATCTTCTGTCAAAAGCAAGACTATTTTCGCAAAAAGGAATCTTTTTGCCATTATGGCCCAAAATTACCGGGAATAATCTCCTGACGGGAAACTATTTTTTGCAGAAAACCCGTCCCGGCACCTTGCAGACGGGACGGAGGGTATGCTATACTTATAAAATCGGAAAGTATAACAATGGGGAGGAAGGACCGTGGGGCAGCTTCTGCCGGAAAACAGCACATTGGCCCGCCGGCTGCGCCGGGCCGCCGCAGGCGGAGCCCTGCCCCATGCCATCATCTTCTCCGGCAGCGGAGACCGCATGGCCGCCGCCCGCTTTGCCGCCGCCGCCATGGAGTGCGAGGCGCAAAGCGGAAAGCCCTGCCTGCAATGCCGCCAGTGCCGCAAGGTGCTGGAGGACATCCACCCCGATGTCCAGACGGTGCAGGACCCCGACCACTGGGAGCTGCCGGTGGACCTGCTGCGAAGCCTGCGGCAGGACGCATACATCCGCCCCAACGACGGGGCCGCCAAGGTGTACATCTTCCCGGACTGCGACGCTTTGAACCAGCGGGACCAGAACGTGCTGCTGAAGCTGGTGGAGGAGGGGCCGCCCTACGCGGCGTTCCTGTTCTGCACGGAGACGGCGGCGGCGCTGCTGCCCACCATCCGCTCCCGGTGCGTGGAGTGGAAGCTCCGGGGCGAGGACGAGGACGCCCGGGACGACGCCGCCCGGGACCTGTGCCGGGCCTTCGCTTCGGGACAGCTGCTGCCGGTGAGCCAATACCTGGTGGGGCTGGAGAATAAGCGCCTCAAGCGCGAGCAGCTCCAGCAGCTGCTGGAGAACGCCTGGCGGGCCTCTGCCGAGGCGCTGCTGGCCGCCTGCGGCAAGCCAGACCCTGCGGACATTCCCGGGGCGGAGGAGCTGCGCCGGGGGCTTACCGTGCGCCAGCTGCAGGGCATGACAGACCTGATGAAGCAATACTGCCTGGAGTGCCGCTATAACGTGGGCGTGGGCCATGTGCTGGGAGCCCTGTGCGCCGGGTGGGAAAAGCTGCTTTGACATACACGGAAAGGAATCGAAATATATGACAACTGTGATCAGCGTCCGCTTCCGCAGCGGATGCAAAACCTACTTCTTTGACCCCGGCGACGTGCAGGTGCAGACCGGGGACCACGTCATCGTGGAGACGGCCCAGGGCCTGGAATACGCCCAGTGCACCATGGGCAACCACCCGGTGGACGACTGCTGCGTCATCCAGCCCCTGCGGCCCATGGTCCGCGTGGCCACGGAGAACGACCGCCGCACAGCGGCCCACAACCGCGCCCGGGAAAAGGAAGCCTTCGACATCTGCCAGAAGAAGATCCTCCAGCACAAGCTGGAGATGAAGCTGGTGCGGGTGGAGTGCAGCTTCGAGGGGAACAAGATCCTGTTCTTCTTCACCGCCGACGGGCGGGTGGACTTCCGGGAGCTGGTAAAGGACCTGGCGTCGGTGTTCCGGGCCCGCATCGAGCTGCGGCAGATCGGCGTCCGGGACGAGGCCAAGATGCTGGGGGGCCTGGGCATCTGCGGCCGGCCCTTCTGCTGCGCCCAGTTCCTGGACGACTTTGTGCCGGTGTCCATCAAAATGGCCAAGACCCAGAGCCTGTCCCTGAACCCCACCAAAATCTCCGGCACCTGCGGGCGGCTGATGTGCTGCCTGAAATACGAGCAGGACGCCTATGAGGACGCCCTGAAGCGCATGCCCAAAAACGACTCCTTTGTCCAGACGCCGGATGGCCCCGGCAACGTGTGCGAGGTGAACGTGCTCCGGGAGACCATGAAGGTCCGGCTGGACGAAAAGCCGGATTCCCCCCGGTGCTATCACAACTGCGAGGTGTGCGTCCTGCGCAACGGCAAGGGCAGCCGCGACGGCATCCAGGTGCCCCAGGAGCGGCCCGAGCGGTATGTGGAGGAGCGGCCCGAGGAGGAGGTCCCCATGCCGTTGGTCATCGCGGACTTTGACCCCGACGCCCCCGCCCGGGAGGAACGGCCCGCCCGCCGCCGGAACGAGCGCCGCCGCCGGGGCGGCGGAAGCAAGCCCCAGCAGACGGCGGAGAAGGTCCCGGAGAAGCGGGAGAAGCCCCGTCCGCCGGAAAAGAAGCGTCCCGATGGGCCCAGGGCCGACGACAAGCCCCGCCGTCCCCGCCGCAAGCCCGGGGACAAGCCCCAGGAGAACCGTCCCCAGCCGCCGAAGAGCGGCGCCCCCAAGCCGTCTCAGAAGCCCGCGGAGAACGCAGCGCCCCAGGAGGGCGCCCAGTCCCGCCGCCGTCCCCGCCACCGGGGCGGACGCCGCAGAAGCGGCGGAGGGATAAGTTATGGGAAAGTTTGACGGCGTCCTTATCGCCAGCGATTATGACAACACCATCGTCTACACGGAGGATTCCCTTCGGGGAAAGGGCGGCATCCCCCCGGTATCGCCGGAAAACCGGGCAGCCATGGAGTATTTCATGGCCCAGGGCGGCACCTTCTGCGTGTCCACCGGCCGGGCCCTGCCCTCCTTCGCCGCCCTGAAGGACGGCATTCCCATGAATGGCCCCACCGTGCTCTTCAACGGCGCGGCCATCTATGACTTTGCCGCCGGGCGGTACCTCTGCACCGCCTTTCTGCCGGAGCGCATCCGGGACCACGTCCGGCAGCTGACGGCGGAAATGCCGGACCTGACCTTTGAGATCTACCACGACGATAACTCCATCCA
>OMCQ01001100.1_pt1 | contig 11504 bp, 11 predicted proteins | sample 1673761 | NCBI WGS metagenome assembly OMCQ01 (sample SAMEA103958126, study PRJEB25191) | human gut metagenome | reverse complement strand
TGTAGGTGGTACCGAACACGCCACCGGTCACTTGATTTATTCTCGTTTCTGGAACAAGTTCCTTCACGATCTGGGCATAAGTATCAAGGAAGAACCGTTCCAGAAATTGGTAAACCAAGGAATGATTCAGGGACGAAGCAACTTTGTATATCGTATCAAAGATACCAACACCTTTGTATCATTGAACCTGAAAGACCAGTATGAAACTACTCCGCTGCATGTGGATGTGAACATTGTTTCAAACGATGTGCTGGATACCGAAGCATTCAAGGCATGGCGTCCCGAATACAACAATGCCGAATTCATCCTTGAGGATGGAAAATACATCTGCGGCTGGGCAGTAGAGAAAATGAGTAAATCAATGTACAATGTAGTCAATCCCGACATGATTGTCGAAAAATACGGTGCCGACACCTTGCGTATGTACGAAATGTTCCTCGGTCCGGTAGAACAATCCAAACCTTGGGATACCAATGGTATTGACGGTGTACACCGTTTCTTGAAAAAACTCTGGAACCTCTTCTATAGCCGTACAGATGAATTCCTGCCGGTAGAAGGAGAACCGACCAAAGAAGAATTGAAAGCCATCCATAAACTGATTAAGAAAGTAACCGGAGACATTGAAACCTTCTCTTACAACACATCTATCAGCGCTTTCATGATTTGCGTCAACGAATTGGGCAGCCTGAAATGCCGCAACAAGGAAGTATTAAGCCATCTGATCGTCCTGTTGGCACCATTCGCCCCCCATTTCGCCGAAGAACTGTGGGAAGCACTGGGCAATACCACCAGCGTATGCGATGCACAATGGCCTGTATTCAATGAAGAATACCTGAAGGAAGATAGTGTGAAATATACTATTTCATTCAACGGTAAAGCACGCTTCACCATGGAATTCCCTGCTGATGCTGACAATGATACCATTCAGGCAACCGTTATGGCAGACGAGCAGGCACAGAAATGGATTGAAGGCAAGACTCCGAAGAAGGTAATTATCGTTCCGAAGAAGATTGTAAATATCGTACTATAATCGTCTATGGATAAAATTCTAAAAATCAGACTTGGTAGAGATGTAAAGGACTATTTATCCATTACTTTCGGACTGATGTGTTATGCATTGGGATGGGCAGCATTTTTGCTGCCCTATCAAATAACCACAGGTGGAGTAACCGGTATTTCGGCTATCATCTATTATGTGACGGGTGTGGAAATTCAAGTTTCCTATTTCATAATCAATGCACTCTTCTTAGGATTCGCATTGAAGATACTCGGCCCCAAGTTTAGTTTGAAAACAGTTTATGCTATCTTCATGCTGACATTTCTGCTTTGGCTTTTTCAGGCAATATTAAAAGGGCCGGATGGTAACTTACCACAATTATTAGGTCCCGGACAAGAGTTCATGGCTTGTGTAGTAGGTGCAGGATTGTTAGGTTTCGGCATTGGCATTGTGTTCTGCAATAACGGAAGTACCGGAGGGACGGATATCATAGCCTGGATTATCAATAAATATAAGGATGTAACGTTAGGCCGAATGATGATGTACTGTGATATCGTCATTATTTCTTCCTGCTATTTTATCTTTCACGATTGGAAGCGAGTATTATTCGGATTTTGTGTCTTGTTCATCATGAGTATTGTGATTGATTATGTAATCAACAGTACACGTCAGTCTGTTCAATTCCTCATCTTTTCACGTAAGCATGATGAAATAGCCGAAGGCATCACCAAGCAAATCGACCGCGGAGTAACATTGCTGGACGGCACCGGTTGGTACAGCAAGCAAAACATAAAGGTCGTTGTGGTATTGGCAAAAAAAAGCCAGTCACTGGATATATTCCGCTTGGTGAAAGATATTGACCCCAATGCATTCATCTCACAAAGCAATGTAGTGGGAGTGTATGGCGAAGGGTTCGATAAATTGAAAATAAAATAAATTCTATCCCTTGTTTCACCGTCCCTGCATCTGAAAGTGGGACGGCGGCCCAAGGGTAGGATTACCCATCTTGCTCCTGTCCTTGTCAATCACCACCTTGTGAAGAATCTCGTAAATCAACCCGCCTACATCTATCCCTAAATTAAACTTATTGAACTTATAACAAGGAACTACTACCGGAACCGTTTCCCAACCTCCACGCAAAGGATTGTAATAGCGCTGCACTCCCATTTCCACACTGAACCGTTCGCTCATATCCACCGTCATGCTGGCACCATAACTGTGCGATTCCATACCATACGTCTGACCTCTATAATAAGAACCGAATACTTTAAAGGCAACACGGTCTGAAGCCCGATACATCACTGCACCCGAAGTTCCGAAAGACTGCCCAACAGCGAAAGGCATATTCATTTTCATGGCATCGACACCCACCTGTACGCTCCATCGAGGATTGAACCTGTACATGTATCCAAACGAAGCTTTATTCATCAGTCCGATACCAGGCAAAGCAGTCTGCTCTCCCGAACCATAAAACACTCCATTTTCAAATCCTTTTATTATCCCTCCGGTGCTGTAATCTCCCCTGAACATAGGTGAAGGATTTGTATAATAAGGAAGAACAAGTGGCTTCTTTAAAGAAAGACGAAGTAGAGAATCGGTTGGAGTAGGTTGGGGCAGAGGAAAACTTAAAGTCTTTTCATCCGACACAGAAAAATCTTCATGCAGAAAAGAAACAGAAAAAGAGTTTCCTTCCTGTATTTCGGACGATGTCCGCACACTGTCACGAACAATGCGTTTCACATCCTCTTGAGCAACCATGTCTGATGAAACGCCCCAAAGCAACAAATATATTCCCATACGGACTATATTGTTAAATAAATCCGATTTCCACTTCATAAACCCTTCTGTTTTAAATATACCGCAAATGCAAATTTAATAAAATCTATTGCTTGGCAATCATTTCGGACTGTTATTTTCTTAAAACAATCTATATAAATAAGTACATGCCAACGGCATATCAAAAAGATGGAAGTATTTTCAAAAAACTCCAGGAACTTTTTTTTAAAATCTCAAGGTCTTTTTAATGAAGAATTATCGTCCGTTCTCATCACAAAAAGCAAGAATTAACCCGATAGAAAGTTTATTGCATATCTCCTTTCACACATAACAACTGCCGAAACCGCCTGTTTATGGGAAATCATTGTGAAAGACATCATTCATGCTCATCGAATGTGAATTATGTGAACAAGACGATATATCTGCCCTTATTGGAAAATCAAGTCCGACCATCTTGCAATAAATGTTATTACTGTTTATTATCTTTCTTAGGTTTCAAAGTCACTAAAATGACAACCGGATTATCATCCTCTTTTATATTTTTCAGCAACTCATCCAGTTCCTTTTTTCTCTCAGGCAAGAGACCGGTTGAATAACGCTTTTCTTTATCTTGCAGGAGTCCACCGGCATAATAGACCATCAGTAAATGATTGTCGTCACTTGTCCATGCAGGATGGATATCATAGCCACCGGCCAGATTGTCTTTAATAGTAACATTAGTAAAGGTTTTCTTCTCTTTATCATATATTCCCAAACGAGAAATATTCTTCATTCCATAATTCACAAACAAATACTGAGCTGTTTCCTTAGCCCAATACACCGATAGAAACTGAAATCTTTTCTTAGGGTCAACTTCATCAGCAGATACATCAATATCTTTGCCGGAACAATCGAATTTATAAACCAACTGACGTTTTTTGGGCGATAAAATCTTAAATATTACATTCTCCAAGGCCGGCTTATAGAACAAACTATTATCATAATTATACATAAAATCACGGGAAGTCAGAATCATACCGTATTTCTTATTCTCCTCCAAATGACCACGCCACTTACTTACAGTCTTTCCATTCTGACTGTCGACCATATATAACTGTATCGGATTCGCCTTGTCAGCATAATAAATATCATTACTATACAAAATATGATTCTCGTCAAACAATCCGGCTGCTCCCATATTTAATTGGGGTGTAGGAACACTCCTCACAAACGTTCCGTCAAATCCATAACAAGTCAAAGTAGTCCAGTTCTGAACATATAATAACTTGTTTTTCCAATCGCCGAAAGCAAATAAACCTTGCAAGTATTCTTCCGGACCCTGACCTTTACTTCCAATCTTATTGAGGAACTTTCCATTCTTATCAAAATGAAAAATGCCACTTGTAATAATGTCTTCCCCTGTATACTGCATGATGTAGAACTCATTATTCATCAGACAATCATCGGTTGTCTCCAAAGGCACATACCTGATATCTGAAGCCAACTCGTTTAACATTATCTCTTTAGGGGATTCACTGATGGCTTTTGCCAAATTAATGGCCACAGGTTTTTGAGCTGAAACCGACAAAACACAGCATAAGCATAAAAAAGAAAACAGATACTTCATATTCATTTTTTATTAAATTAATAATGTTCTTTATTTTAATTCCGCTACCAACAGAGTCGGATTAGCATCTCCTTCCTTATCTTCGCGTATTGATATCAGATGACGCTGAGTAACAGAAGTAAACGAACGACAAACAAACTTTTCTTCACTAGGGGAAAGGTCATCTGTGAAACAATCTTCATAATTATTAGCCTTGCACATCCAGTCTTGCTTGGAACACAGCATCCACCATAAAAAAACAACAAGAAATCTTCTGTTTCATATACACCGGCTATATTTATCATATTTCGATTCTTTTTGGGATTAAAATAGTCATCCCGATTCTCATTATCCACCATACCGATATTCAATTCATATCTTCTATACTGCTTCAAACCATCACGCAATACACAAATAACATTCTTCAACGGATTTTTATAATACACCTCATTTTGATAAGTATATAGCAAAGGCTCTCTCAATAATAATCTGATTTTATAATCTTCCGGAACAGTAGAACGTACTCGTTGTATTAATTTTCCATCCTGACGAGAAGCTCTCAACAGTTCATAATTTTTTGAACTATGATAAAACATATTATTAGCATAAATAATATCATTTTCCCTCAACACCACTTGATAAGTATAAGCATTATGAATAGGTATTTTACGCATAAATTTTCCATCATACGAGTAAATAACAAAGTTGTTTCCTCTACTATCAACCACCCAAAGCTCTTTTTTATCCTCATCCACAGAAAAAGAAAGGGAACGAATATACTCTTCCGGTCCTTCTCCCGAACAGCCTATCTTATTAAGAAACTTTCCATCCTTTGAGAAGCGATAAAAAGCTCCCGGTTGTCTTTGATCACATACAAAAATATATTCTTCACCATAGTATATTTTTAAATCAGTACCCAATAGACATTCCTCCGTTGTTTCCAATGGAATTACCCGAACACTTTTGGCTACCTCACTCAATTTGATTTCCTGTTCTTTTCCTGCATTGCCCAATATATCAATTTTCTGCTGTGAAAAGGATGGCAATATAGCCACACATAAAAAAGTAAATAATAGTAGACACTGTTTCATAACATAACTATTTTAAAGATTGTAAAAGCACATCAATCATTAACTTACCATTTTCTACAGCATAATCGGACACACATATTTTTTGTTTTTCATAGCCGGCTATCGAAACATAAACCGTATCCTTTTTCCCAACCGACAACCGATAGTTCCCATCGATATCACTGATAGTTCCAAATGATTTTCGAGGAACAAATACAGATGCAGCTACTATTTTCTGTCCTGTTTCATCTGTAATTTTCCCCATAAGCGTTACCTGCTGAAAATCTGTAACCTCTGCACTCGATACCGGAACTGCAAATATCCAGACATACAGCAATAATAAAGGAACAAGAGCTACTGTCCAACATTTTTGTATGCCGTGAGAAGAAGGCTTTTTCAACATGGAAAGACGCATTAATCGGGTAGAATATGCAAACGGATTAACCAAGCTTTTCATGGTTCCATATAACCAATATCGGGTAAGTGTCTCCTTATAAACATCCATTCCCGCCACATTCCCGGCATTACTATCCGCCAAAAACTCATGGTTTTCCACCAAGTCACGTTTATACAGCCAAGCAATAGGGTTGAACCACTGTATGATACAAAAAATATCTCCCAACAATAAATCAACGCAATGCCATTGGCGAATATGAGTCTCTTCGTGTGCAAGAATCACATTTTTATCCACTTCTTTTATCCCTTGTGGAAGCACTATATAACGAAGGAAAGAAAAAGAAGATTGAACCATCGGTGTCTCTATCGAAACAATACCGCAAAAAACTTCTTTTGAACCGCTGCGAATACATCGGAACAACCGGAAAACAGTCCACATACGAGATAACAAAAGTACAATAAGTCCCGAAATATAAATGAGACAACCTATCTGACTGAAATTGACAGATTCATTGACTTTCATTTCTATACTTATGATATTGCCAATCCGAAAAGCCGTTTCCGGCAAATCAGTCTCACTGACCGTTGGCACAGCATAATATAGAGGGATAAAAGGCAGTGCTAAAGCTATAAACATTCCCGCTAAAAGATATACCCGATTAAATCTGAAAAAGGTATTTCCACGCAATGCCCAATGATATAAACTATAAAAAAGGGTGGTCAGCAAACAAATTTTTAAGAGTAATATCCACATAATTACTCCTTCCCTTTTTCATTTTTCAGTTTCCGTCTGGTTTCTTCCAACAGTACATCCAACTCTTCTGCCGTCATATTACTTTCTTTGGCAAAAAAAGAAGCCAAGGATGAAAAGGAGTTATCAAAATAACGGCTGATAAAGCCAAAAAGCTGTTTGCGGGAGTACTCTTCTTTTTTAACCAAAGGATAATAAATGTAACCGCGCCCTGTACCCGGTTTATGACTGACCGCCCCTTTGTTTTCAAGAATACGAATAATAGTGGATACGGTAGTGCGCGAAGGTTTTCCTGCGTCATCCATACACGAAAGTATATCCTGTACGGTAGCTTCCTCCAACTTCCATAAATAATGCAATATTTGTTCTTCTGCCTTTGTTAGTTCCATAACTTATTAGATTGATAAGTACGAACTAAATATATGACTAAATTTTTAGTCATTATCATTTAAAGGCGAAAAAGAACTATTAATTAACTATATTTATAAGTTTATTTAGAGTGTCATTACATATAAGATAAGTTTATAGGGGAGTTTCCACAGTAACACACAAGATGTCAGTTTAATAACCTAAACGGGACAATAGATATTTCGTCCGGCGAGCTGATACATTCTTTACAACGAACCGTTGCATTCATTAATCATCACCATCGGTTCTATAATCAGTGCCACTGATTTATTAATCACTACCACCGATTAATAAATCGGTGGTAGAAATTAACGAATATGTCAAGAGCCGATTGGCTTTATATATGGAGTCTGATTGCTATCCGAAGTAAACATAACAAAATAGACTTCTATCTTCCTTGCCGGCTATATTTATTCTGTCAGGAATCACCTTATTTTGGTTCATTCTCAGTATCTTTGCATTCAATAAATACGATGTAAGATGAAACGAAAATTAGTATTTGCTACAAACAATGCTCATAAACTGGATGAAATATCCGCTATTCTAGGAGAGAAAGTAGAATTATTGAGCTTGAAAGATATCCATTGCGATATTGATATCCCCGAAACTTCTGATACACTGGAAGGTAATGCGATGTTGAAAGCTGAGTATATTTATGAACACTACGGTTTGGACTGTTTTGCCGACGATACGGGTCTGGAAGTAGAGGCACTAAATGGAGAACCGGGTGTTTACTCTGCCCGTTATGCAGGAGGAGAAGGACATAATGCGGAAGCCAATATGCAGAAATTATTGCAGAATATGCAAGGAATACAAAATAGAAAAGCACAGTTCCGCACTGTTATTTGTTTAATAACGAATGGAAAGAAGCATTTATTCGAAGGCGTAGTAAAAGGTGAGATTATCAAAGAGAAACGCGGTGACTCCGGTTTCGGGTATGATCCTATCTTTATGCCTCAAGGATATGAGCAAACGTTTGCCGAACTGGGAAATGAGACGAAGAATAAAATCAGCCATCGTGCATTGGCGGTGGAAAAGCTTTGCCGGTTTCTGAAAGCGTAAAAAGGTGAAAAGGGTAGTATAAAAATATCATTTTGCTAGTAGGGGCGAGGTTCACTCGCCCGAAAATAGTCCACTTCATGCATTCGGGCAGGCAGACTCTGTCCTTACAGTTGATGGATTGTTCCAATTGATACGATTAAACATATACTTATGAAATGCAGTAGGTGTAGCACGTAACATTGCATCAAAACCAACTTGTAACTTTTTCATATATCCCTAAGTTATTTCTGCAAATTATAGTTCTATCACTTGTTACTTCTATCAATCCTCATTCATATTTCTCTATAGCTTGTATAGTAGAGTCTATCTCTTTTATAAAATAATCAAAAGATTCGGGATTTATCATATTAGGAATCTGAACCAACAAATCATATCCTTCGTCTATGGCCAACAAGCGGCTCCATAACAAAGCGAAAGAAAGTTTCTGGGCATAGATACGCTTCACTTCCGGTTTTGCATCCAGGCAGTCATTCCGTTCTTTTTTCAAGGTTTGATAAGTAGTATATAGCACATCAGCCGACTTTATAGAAGCATAAGCCTGAATAATACTCAACCCCAGCTGCCTATCTTTTATTTGTGGAAAAAGCGCCGAACTCTTCATCAGTTCCAAAGCATCAGTAGTAAAAGTAATAAATGAAGTTTGGAAAGGCATATTGGAATAATACTCCAATGAATCTTTCGATACCACCAAAAGACTATCCTTGTTTCTTAATAAAAATTGTGCAGCGCGTATTTCCCGCTCTACTCTCTGTTTTCCGCCTAAAATGGTTTCCCTGTTAGTCTGTAGTTCCGCTTTTACCAAATGAAGCGCACTCTTCACATCCCGCTGCGTATTCCGTTTCTCTATCCAGTCACTTCCCATAAAAGTAAGGATGATACCCAGCACTACAGCAGTAAAATTGCATACAAAATCCCCTATCCTACGATTCTTGAAAAGGAGCGTTATTCTTTTCCATAGTATTTTTTTCATTCTATAATCCTTTTTATTTTCCTATCGAAAATAAATTTGGCGGAATAAACGATTCCTTAAGGACACATTATTCCGCCAAAGTAAATTGTTTATTAATATCCCAAAAAGTCGCCCTTACTCTGAAACGTATGGAATAAACGACTTTTTATTTTCATAATCCCAGTTTCTCCGAGATTTCCAGCATCTTCTTGATAGGTTTTACCGCTTCTTGGGCTATCGCTTCATCCACTGTCACTTCCGGCCATTCATACTTCAGTGTATTATACAGCTTTTCCATGGTATTCAACCGCATGAAATTACATTCATTGCAAGCGCAAGTGCTGTCAATGGCATATTTCAGCAGACCTGCCGTAGAACCTACTTTATCGGCCAGCTTCGCAACAGCCCCTTTACATTCGGGATGTACCAGAATAGCCGCATCGGGATACTGTTTTTTCAAAGCTGCAATTTTTTCAACAGAGAACTGTTCATGCACATGGCAGGCACCGTTCCACAACAGCATATTACGTCCTGTAATCGAATTTATATAGTTTCCCAAGTTACGGTCCGGTCCGAAGATGATTTTTTCGTCTGCCGGGAAGCTTTCCACTATCTGCTTGGCATTGGTGGAAGTCACCACTACATCAGTCACAGCCTTTACTGCAGCCGTTGTATTAACGTATGAAATTACGGTATGCTCCGGATGTGCTTTAACAAACTCTGCAAAAGCATCGGCAGGGCAACTATCGGCCAAAGAACAACCGGCATTCAAATCAGGTACAAGCACTTTTTTATTCGGACAAAGAATCTTAGCTGTTTCTCCCATAAAGTGTACACCGCACATCACAATAATATCGGCATCTGTTTTAGCTGCCCATTGTGCCAATGCCAGACTGTCACCTACAAAGTCAGCCATATCTTGTATTTCACCCGACTGGTAGTAATGTCCCAAAATAAGTGCATTCTTCTCTTTACGCAACTTATTTATCTCTGCTTTCAAATCTAAGGTCTTGTCCACCGGTTCGGCAACATACCCCTTTTTCAACCATTCCTCTTTATTCATTATTTCTATGTTTTTTCTTTCTTCTCTTAAAAAAAGAATTTATAGTGATGATAATTGTCGGTTAATAGTGTTAGTAAAAAGTAGACTGCTTTTCTTGCCTGAGAAGTTATTCATTCATGGTGCAGAGATATGAATAAGTAATCAACGGGCTTAAAGTCTGATAATACAGTCTTTATCTTTTCTATTAACAAACTGTTGATAATATGCAAAGTTAAAAACTTTATGGTTATGAACGCCTAAAATAGTGATTAAATTGTGTTGATATTGTCGGTTTAAGTTCTTGAATTATTCTTTGGATTGTTGATTTCTGTCATTCGATATATCTTTTATTGAAATATGCAAGAAATACTTTTGAAATGATATGCTCATTCTTTTTACATGTTTTCAACCGTTATCAACAGGGTTATGTGAATTAGTTATTATCTTTGCAATATATATTAATAGCATGTAGAAAAAGATGAGAAAATTGAAAATAACGGAGCTTAACCGTCTTACAGTAGATGAATTCAAGCAAGCAAACAAGTTACCGTTGGCAGTGATATTGGATGAAGTACGCAGTTTGCATAATATCGGTTCCGTATTCCGCACATCGGATGCTTTTCTTGTAGAACGTATTTATTTATGTGGTATTACCGCCACTCCTCCCCATCCTGAAATGCACAAAACGGCATTAGGAGCCGAAGATACTGTTGACTGGAAGTATGTGAAGCATACATTGGAAGCAGTGGAAGAACTTCATAATGAAGGATATACGGTGTTGGCTATAGAGCAAGTGGAAGGAAGTACCATGCTTGATGAGCTTGAGCTTGAGCCGGATAAAAAGTATGCCATCGTAATGGGAAATGAAGTGAAAGGTGTTCAACAAGAAGTAATTGATGCCTGTGACGGTTGCATCGAAATTCCTCAATATGGCACAAAACATTCATTGAATGTATCGGTTACTACCGGCATTGTACTTTGGGAGTTTGCAAATAAATTGATTAAGTTTAGAAAAGAGTAACTATAAAAGAATGAGGAACTAACCGGATTTATATTTGTCCGTTTTCCACCAATAATACCACCCGTTCCGTCAGCTTATCCTCCGCTTCGGGATGATATTCTTTTTTCAGGCTTGCGCCGAACAATGCGGCAAAAGTCTGATAAAACCCTGCTTTAAAGGGACCCATAAAAGCTTTTACCAATTCGTATGAGGAAGAATCGGTTTCGCGGTTTACCAACTTTATCAACAGTTTGCCCTGTGCAAAAGTTAATTTCTTCATGACAGGAGTATATTGCTCTTTCAGTCCTTTTTCAACGAGTTTCAGATGTTTCTCTCTGGCTTTTTTATCAGGGAGTGTTTCCAGATATTCGTAGGTTTCGATAATGGCACGGTTGATGGCACGAGCCAAAGGCAAAGTCTTCTTTACATTCCTTACCAGGCGGTAATATTCCCGTCTTTCTTTTTCAT
>OMCQ01001088.1_pt1 | contig 11648 bp, 8 predicted proteins | sample 1673761 | NCBI WGS metagenome assembly OMCQ01 (sample SAMEA103958126, study PRJEB25191) | human gut metagenome | reverse complement strand
TTCTATTATGAACAAAAAGTTTTTAAGTGCAATCCTGTTCGGAGCCTTGATGGTTACCTCGACAGGAACATTTGTGTCTTGTAAGGATTACGACGATGATATCGACGAAATCAACAGCAAGATTGACAAGATTGAAACCACACTGTCTGAATTGGAGTCAAAGATTGGTGACAAGGGTGTGACCAGTGTGACTTTCGACGAAAAGACAGGTGTATTGACTGTAGTTGACGGTACGGGTACAAAAACGTATACCATCAAGACTACTGCCCCCGATGTAGATGAAGTAACCATTACAGTAGATGGTAAAGACCTGAAAGTAAATGGTAAAGTTGTCGGTCAGGTAGGTGACACCGTAGAAGTAAAAGACGGTGAATTAATAATCAATGGTAAGGCTACCGGAATGAAAGTGGGTCAATATGCTATCTTGACCGATAATTCTAACGGTGTGGTAACTATTACTTTGCCGGATGCAAACGGAACGTTACAGACTATCAAGTTGCCTACAGCATTGGCTGCTATTACCGGAATTGAAATTATGAAAACTAGCGATTATACTCTGCCTTGGGGTAAAGCTACATCTGCTAATAGCAATTGGGCCGGTCCTAAAGGAGCAATTGCCAAAGATCAATTATTGGTAGGTACACCTAGCTCTTTAGTGGTTCGTGTTACTCCTGCTTCTTATGATTTGTCGACAGCAGCTATTAAGTTGATTGCCAGCGATGGCGAAACAGAGGCTCCTGCAACTATTTCAGCTACTCCGTATGAAGGTATCATAACTAAGGCTGCTTCGGCTAATGGTCTATGGGTATTGGATATAGAACCTAATAGCACGGTTACTGCAAGTAATATTGCCAAAGCATTTCAATATAAAGGTAGTGATATAGCTTATGCTGTTCAGGTAGATGGTAATATTTTGACTAGTTATGACACAAAAGTGGCACCGACAGCAGCTGTGACTAACAAGGAGGTTAATGCATTGTATGCAAATGGTGCATTGGTAGCTACCGCTAGTGGATTCTCTAATCCACCTGCTGTTGTAACAGTACCTTATGGAAAAGAGGTTACTTTCTCAGTGGATAATATGGAATCGGAAGAAATTACTCCTTCTACAACTCCTAAGACATATAAAATCAAAGAACAGACAGAAGTAGCTTATGATGCTTATCTGACTACTAGTACCCCTACTACATTGGCAAATAAGGGAATTACTATCAATGGTAAGACTATGACTATCTCTTCTACTGCCGCTGCAGCCGGAGCTAAGAATATTTCTTTGACAGTAAATTATGTGAAGTTTGACGGTACTACTGCGACTGCAGTTGATTTTACTGTAAACTTTGAAGGAACAGAAGTTGACCCTGAAACTCCGGTATCTGAAGTAACTTACAAAGCAATGGATACTCCGGGTAAGATTATTATCGATTTGGGTACTGCTCTGACCGGAATGTCAACTGCTGATGCTGCCAAAGTTGCTGCTGCTCGTATGAAATGGACAGTAGCTGATGATAAAGCTGCTAAATTTATCTATGCTTCTCCTACTGTGAAGTATTATAAAGATTTGAAGGCAGACGGTACAGATGGTAAAACAGAAGTAACTCCAACTGCAGAAAATATCAAGACTGTTAAGTATGCAGTAATTCAGAATGGTTCATATCAAGCAACTGCCGAAGCAGGTTCTTATACTTTGAACTTGACATTGACAGATGTTGATGGTAATGAGTTTAAGAAAGTAGCTGCTCCTGTTAAGGTTACATTGCCTGCATTTGATGAACTTTTGTCTAAGAGTAAAGCATTTACAGACAATGTACTGACAGCTCTTCTGAGTGGCACCGGTTCTAATGTGAAGAAGTATAACATGACCAATGCTTATAATAAAGTTGCAGATGATTTCAATTGGGCAAATATTAAGTTTGAACCTCAAAAGGCAGCAGATGGCACTGCTTTGGCTACTTGTACAACTGGTGCAACTCCAACTCTTGAAGCCACAGGTGTTATTGCTGATAATAAGGTTAAACAGAATGTAACTGTTAAGGGTAACTACTTTATTGGTGGAACAGCAAATACAAAACTGAAAGTTGAAATACCTTCATTTGAAGTTAAGTTTGTATCACCGTTTACCGACGCTGCATTCTTATTCTATAAAGAAAACGCTGTGGTAACTCCTATAGCTGTTACATTAGCAGATGATAGTAAGAATGCTAATACAGGTACATATACTATTGCAAAGAGAACAGGTGCAGGGACTAGTGTTAGTAAGTATAACGGCTTGTCTTTGAAAGCAAGCAACTCTGAAAAAGAATTCGATAGTTCTATCGATTTGTTCGGAACGACAAGCGCTTCTTATACTTTTAAAGTTAAAGATGCCGGTAATGGTAAAGCCGCAATAGATGCTACTAATGGACTGAAGTTGGAAGATATGCCTATGGGTGTTGGTGTTTATGAAACTACTATTGAAGTAACCATCACAGACCTTAATGGTATTAAGACAGTAGTTAATATACCTATTAAAGTACAGTAAATTGTAGGTTTCAGTAAATAATAGTTTTACAGCTATTATCTAGCTTATAATTAAAGTAGGAGTGAACGACTATCGTTTTCTCCTACTTTCTTTTTATCCATCATTCCTCCTCCATTTCCTTGTCTTTTTCGGATAATACCTTTAATTTTACCGTCAAATTTTAAAATTCAATCAAATAATTTATGTTAGACACCCTTCTTTTAATCGGCGGTTTAGCCCTTATATTGCTGGGAGCAAACGGCCTGACTGACGGCTCGGCAGCCGTTGCCAAGCGTTTTCGTATTTCCGACCTCGTAATCGGTCTCACCATCGTGGCTTTCGGTACTTCCGCACCCGAGTTGGTAATCAGTGTACTTTCTGCTTTAAACGGAAGTGCAGAGATGGCTATCGGTAACGTGGTGGGTAGTAATACATTCAATGCTTTGATGATTATCGGTTGCACGGCGGTGGTACTACCCATCAAAGTTGGTGAGGGAACCATGAGCAAAGAAATACCGCTGGTGATTCTTTCTTCGCTGGTACTTTTCTTTTGTGCCAATGATGTGATGCTCGATCAAGGCAATGAAAATATAATCGGGCGGATTGACGGACTTATTCTGCTCGCTTTCTTTCTTATTTTCTTGCGATATACATTTGCCATTGCACGAAACGGAGGCGAAGAAGTGGGAGAAGAACAGAAGATTAAAGAGATGCCTGTATGGAAATCTGTTCTTTTTATAGTGGGCGGACTGGCAGGTCTCATCTTTGGCGGGCAACTCTTTGTTGAAGGAGCAAGCGGTATTGCCCGGTCGCTGGGTGTCAGCGAATCTGTTATAGGATTGACTTTGGTGGCAGGAGGTACTTCGTTGCCCGAGCTGGCCACTTCTGTTACGGCTGCATTGAAGAAGAATCCGGGTATTGCCATCGGAAATGTGATAGGTAGCAATCTGTTTAATATATTCTTTGTGTTGGGATGTAGCGCAACTATTTCACCTTTGCCGATGGGTGGCATCAATAATCTTGACTTGACGGTGATGATTGCTTCCGCACTGCTGTTGTGGCTGGTGGGATGGTTCTTCAAAAAACGTACCATTACACGCCCTGAAGGGGTGTTGATGATGGTGTGTTATGTGGCTTATACGGCCTATCTTATTGCCCAACAATGAAAAAAGGTGTGAAAATCACCTCTTTTTAAATTAAAAACAGCTATCTTTACCGCCTGAATTTTTATAAAAATCGAACATGGCTATTACCATTAAGAAAGTCAGTACCCAAAAGGAACTAAAAACATTTATACGTTTTAATTACGAGTTATATAAGGATAATCTCTATTCCGTACCCGATTTGTACGATGATATGCTGAATACGTTCAGCCCGAAGAAGAATGCTGCTTTTGAGTTTTGCGAGGCTGTTTACTTTTTGGCCTATAAAGATGATAAAGTGGTGGGACGTATTGCCGGAATTATCAATCATCGTGCCAATGAAACATGGCAGAAAAAGGAAGTACGTTTTGGATGGATTGATTTTCTGGATGATATAGAAATATCACGTGCACTGCTGGATGCTGTGTCTGAATGGGGAAAGTCGAAGGGCATGGATACTATTCAAGGACCTTTGGGCTTTACTGATTTTGACGCGGAAGGAATGTTGATTGAAGGCTTTGATCAGTTGAGCACGATGGCAACTATTTATAATTATCCTTATTACCCGCAACATATGGAAAAGTTGGGATTTGAGAAAGATGCCGACTGGGTGGAGTATAAGATATATGTGCCTGATGCTATTCCCGACAAGCATAAGCGTATCAGCGATTTGATTCAGCGTAAGTTTAATCTGAAGATTAAGAAATATACATCGGGTAAAAAGATTGCTGCCGAATACGGTCAGGCTATTTTTGAGCTGATGAATGAGGCATATGCGCCCCTTTATGGATTTTCGGCATTGTCACAAGGACAGATTGACCAGTATATCAAGATGTATCTTCCTATCGTGGATTTGCGTATGGTGACTTTGATTACGGATGCCGACGATAAACTCATTGCTGTGGGTATTTCAATGCCTTCTTTGTCTGAAGCATTGCAAAAGGCAAAAGGACGTTTGCTGCCTATGGGATGGTATCACTTGATGAAGGTGCTGTTTATGCATAAATATCCTCCCATGCTCGATTTACTGTTGGTGGCTGTGAAGCCTGAGTACCAAAACAAAGGGGTGAATGCTTTGTTATTCTCCGACCTGATTCCTGTGTATCAGCAATTGGGGTTCAAGTATGCCGAAAGTAATCCGGAACTGGAGCTGAACGGAAAGGTGCAGGCACAGTGGGAGTATTTCGAGACTGAACAGCATAAGCGCCGTCGTGCTTATAAGAAAAGCATCGTCTGACAATGTACTCGTGAAGAAACTGATTTTGTAACCGTTACTAAGATATGGAAGAAAACAACGAACTGATAAACAATCCCGCCGTAGAATATACCGACGATAACATCCGCCACCTCAGCGATATGGAGCATGTGCGTACCCGTCCCGGTATGTATATTGGAAAGTTGGGTGACGGAGCGCATGCAGAAGACGGTATTTATGTTCTTTTGAAGGAGGTACTCGATAACAGTATCGATGAGTTTAAAATGCAGGCGGGCAAGAAGATTGAAATTACAATAGAAGATAAACTTCGTGTCAGTGTGCGCGACTTTGGCCGTGGTATTCCTCAGGGAAAACTGATTGAGGCGGTGAGCGTGCTGAACACGGGTGGCAAATATGACAGCAAGGCTTTTAAAAAAAGTGTCGGGCTGAATGGTGTCGGTGTGAAGGCGGTCAATGCATTGAGTTCGCGCTTTGAAGTGCGAAGCTACCGCGAAGGGAAGGTGCGTATTGTTACTTTTGCCAAAGGAGATTTGCTGACAGACCGGACGGAAGATACTTCGGAAGAGAACGGTACTTATATCTTCTTTGAACCGGATAATACTTTATTTGAAAATTATAGTTTCCGCTCTGAATTTGTGGAAACGATGTTGCGCAATTATACTTACCTCAATACGGGATTGGCTATCATTTATAACGGACAGCGTATATTGTCGCGCAACGGGCTGGTGGATTTGTTGAATGATAATATGACGGCTACCGGTCTGTATCCCATCATCCATCTTAAAGATGAGGATATAGAGATTGCCTTTACGCACACCGGACAGTATGGCGAAGAGTATTATTCGTTTGTCAATGGGCAACATACCACTCAGGGGGGTACACATCAAAGTGCTTTTAAGGAGCATATTGCACGTACTATTAAAGAGTATTTCAATAAGAATATGGATTATGCGGACATCCGTAACGGATTGGTGGCAGCCATTGCCGTCAATGTGGAAGAACCGATGTTTGAAAGTCAGACAAAGATTAAGTTGGGATCTACCAATATGGCTCCCGGCGGTCCTACGGTGAATAAGTTCGTAGGCGATTTTGTGAAGACGGAAGTGGATAATTATCTGCACAAGCATATGGACGTGGCGGATGTGATGTTGCAAAAGATACAGGAATCCGAGAAAGAGCGTAAAGCGATAGCCGGTGTGACTAAACTGGCACGTGAACGTGCCAAAAAGGCAAATCTTCATAACCGTAAGTTGCGTGACTGCCGTTTTCACCTGAATGATGCCAAAGGAGACAAGAAGGAGGAAAGCTGCATTTTCATTACCGAGGGTGACTCGGCGAGCGGTTCTATCACCAAGAGCCGTGATGTAAATACTCAGGCAGTATTCAGTTTGCGTGGTAAGCCGTTGAATTCTTACGGGCTGACCAAGAAGATTGTATATGAGAATGAAGAGTTTAACTTGCTTCAGGCTGCTCTGAACATAGAGGACGGTATGGAAGGATTACGATATAACAAAGTGATTGTGGCAACAGATGCCGATGTGGACGGTATGCACATCCGTTTGTTGCTGATTACCTTCTTCCTGCAATTCTTCCCCGATTTGATAAAGAAAGGTCATGTATATATCCTTCAGACTCCTTTGTTCCGTGTCCGTAACCGCAAGAAAGGAGTTTATGAAACGGTATATTGTTATTCGGAAGAAGAACGGATTGCCGCAATCGAACGGTTAAGCCCCAATCCCGAAATCACACGGTTCAAAGGTTTGGGAGAGATTTCACCCGATGAATTCAAGCACTTTATCGGCAAAGATATGCGTTTGGAGCAAGTTTCCCTCCGCAAGACTGATCTGGTAAAGGAGTTACTGGAGTTCTACATGGGTAAGAACACGATGGAACGTCAGAATTTTATTATAGATAACCTTGTTGTAGAAGAAGATATTGCGTGAGTGAATCACTAAAAAATATGAGAAGAGCGATATTTCCGGGAACCTTTGATCCTTTTACCATCGGTCATTATTCGGTCGTGAAGAGAGCGTTGACTTTTATGGACGAAGTGGTGATCGGCATCGGTATCAATGAGAATAAGAAAACTTGGTTTCCTACAGAGAAACGAGTGGAGATGATCGAGAAACTTTTTGCGGATGATCCCCGGGTAAAGGTCGATGCTTATGATTGTCTGACCATTGACTTTGCCCGAGCTAAGGAGGCGCAGTTCATTGTTCGTGGTATCCGTACCGTACACGATTTTGAATATGAGGAAACTATAGCCGATATCAACCGGAAACTGGCCGGAATAGAAACGATTCTGTTGTTTACGGAGCCGGAACTAACCTCTATCAGCTCTACGATTGTAAGAGAATTGTTGCAGTTTGGCAAAGATGTGACGCCATTCTTGCCTGAAGGAATGAAAATAGACTGACCATGAAATATACTATGTATTTTGCAGGCTTGATTGCCTGCTTTTTTTCTATCGTAGCCGCACAGGCTCAGGAGAGTAAATTTCTGAATTCTCCGGCACGTAAGTTGCAACTGGCGGAATTTGCCATTGCCAATCTTTATGTAGACGAAGTCAATGAGGGAAAGCTGGTGGAAGAAGCTATCGTAAAAATGCTGGAGCAGCTTGATCCTCATTCTACCTATTCTGATCCGGAGGAAGTGAAGAGAATGAACGAGCCGTTGCAGGGAAACTTCGAAGGTATCGGTATACAGTTTAATATGGCGGAGGACACTTTGCTGGTGATACAGCCTGTATCGGGCGGACCGTCCGAAAAAGTCGGTATTCTGGCCGGTGATCGTATCGTCATGGTGGAAGATACGCTGATAGCCGGTGTAAAGATGAGTACCGAGGATATTATGCGTCGTCTCCGTGGTCCTAAAGATTCAAAAGTGAATCTGAAAATACTTCGCCGAGGGGTGAAGGAACTGCTCCCCTTTACGGTGAAAAGGGATAAAATACCTGTTTACAGCTTGGATGCTTCCTATATGATTAAAGATAAGATCGGTTATATTCGTATCAACCGTTTTGCCGCCACTACCCATGAGGAGTTCAAGAAAGCGCTGACCGGGTTGCAGAAGAAAGGAATGAAAGACTTGATTCTTGATTTGCAGGGCAATGGCGGGGGGTATTTGAATGCTGCTATCGATATTGCCAATGAATTTTTGGGTAAAAAGGAACTGATTGTCTATACGGAGGGCCGTCGTAATCCTCGTAGCGAGTTTTTTGCCAAAGGTACGGGCGAGTTTCAGAACGGTCGTCTGATGGTATTGGTTGATGAATTTTCTGCTTCTGCCAGTGAGATTGTGACCGGAGCTGTTCAGGATTGGGACAGAGGAGTTGTTGTGGGCCGGCGCAGTTTTGGTAAAGGCTTGGTGCAGCGTCCCATTGATTTGCCGGACGGTTCGATGATCCGTCTGACGGTGGCCCGCTATTATACGCCTGCCGGACGTTGTATCCAGAAACCTTACGAAAGCATTGAAAAGTATAATGAAGACCTGATAGACCGTTATAATAAAGGAGAAATGATGAGTGAAGACAGCATCCACTTTCCGGATTCACTGAAGTTCAAGACTCATAGGTTGGCCCGTACGGTATATGGTGGCGGAGGGATCATGCCCGATTATTTTGTGCCGATTGATACGACTCTCTATACTAAATATCATCGTCAGTTGCGTGATAAAGGAGCGTTGATGAAAGCTCATTTCCATTTTATTGATGCCCATCGTAAAGAATGGCTGGGCAAATACAAGACTTTCAATGAGTTCTACAAACGTTTTGAAGTGACTCCGGATATGTTGGCACAACTGGTTGCTACCGGCAAGGAGATGGGAGTGGAATATAATGAAGAAGAATACCAGAAGGCCCTTCCTTTGCTGAAATTGCAGATGAAAGCATTGATAGCCCGTGATTTATGGGATATGAATGAATATTATCACGTCATTAATGACGCGAATGAAAGTATCAGGAAAGCGCTGGAACTGTTGGAGCAACCGGACTTTGAGGGGCTGCTGTTGAAAAAGCGATAGTCAAGACTTTATATTAACAGCAGGGACGCATAGTTGCACTCCTGCAGTTGTCTGAAAAACTTCTGCTGTGTCTTCTTTTAGGTGTGGAATAATTTTCCAACCATCACTTTATCTGTCTCCCGAACAGCACCTTATTCAGCCATCGGTTTACATAAATATTTGCAAAAGCACATCCTACTCCGATCGCTGCTCCTGCCACTACATCACTGGGATAATGCACTCCTTGGTTCATTCGTGCAAACCCCACTCCACAGGCCCATACGGCAGAAGGAGCGATGACATACCATTTGGGATAAGTGATAGAAAGCGAAGTTGCCAGGGAAAAAGCGGCGGCTGTGTGTCCTGAAGGAAACGACGGGCTGTCTGCATCCGGTGCTCCGTATGCATGAATCTTATCCGGATACTTTACAAAAGGCCGGTCACGACCTATTATATGTTTGGCGGCGTATGTAATCCCCACTGCTTCAATCACACTGGTTCCTATGTAAATGGCATCTTTCAGCATCGGCTGGTCTTTTTTTATCAATGCATAGAGTCCCATGGCTGTAGGTATTCCTACGGGTAGAATCACTCCGCTAGCGGACAATCCGCGGCTCAGTCCGTGTACATCCCATCGGTTGATGGTTTTCAACGTGTTGATGTCTATATTCTGTGCGCTGAGGCTGAATGTAAAACAGGCTGTCAGTATAAGAAAAATAATCCTTTGGCGTTTCATTTAGTTTGGCATTTGTTCAGTGCAAAGATAGAATTGAAAATGAAAATATTTATAGTATTGAATAGAAAAACTGTAAATAAATGTTTTAGAGGGCGGTGTATAGTCAATATCATAAGGATAGGCAATTTTCTCGGGGTAATTCCATATATTCACACGAGTGTTATTCCCTAATTTTAGTTTGGTGGTTGTGGGATTCAACCCGCCTCTACAATAAAAGGATGCTGAAGATGGCTTTTAATACACTCTTTTTCTTTTGTTTAAAATACTTATATTTGGCTGTTTAACAAGCTAAATACCCATACATAGGTATTTGACAAGCGCAAATACCTATGTATGGGTATTTTAACAGTGACTAATATTTCCTTAATTTGCAAACAAATATTAAATCTAAAAACTCTATTAGAATGAAATTATCTTTTATTTTAATCTTGATTCTTTTATTTACTGCATGTAAAAACGAATCTGTCGGTTTATTACAAGAATCTAGTATTACTCATGCTTCGGTTACTAAAAATGCAAATACAACGAAACCTCACGGTTTTGAATGGGAAAGTAAGTGTGGAGCTTTGGAAAGAGTAATGCATACTCGTGATGCTCTCAGTGGAAATAGTTATGGTTCTATAGCTTATTATTATAGACCTATAAATGCTTCCAAGACCATAATTCAAACTACACCGGAAGTTGTTGATTCTTTACCACTTCATACATTGAGTACTACATTAAAAGCTTCTATTTCTTTGGCTAATATAGCAAATTTCGAAGAAAAATATTCAGCGTGGAAAAAGACATGGGATAATCCTGATATAGCAATTTACAGTGATCCTAAGAAATATACTCAGTCGGAAAAATATTCTGACTTGCTACAATTGTGCAAAGATTATGGTAAGGCTAGTTGGCCATTATTTGTTGAGAAATTAATTGATGGCGATATGCTTACAATTAATTTAATAGAGGATCTGACTCTTTCGGAAAATAAGAGTTTAATGGATGAAGTTAAATATAGTGCCATAAATGCAAAGTCAGCAACTACTCGTTTGCCGTCTATGTATTCTAATTATGTAAATTATTGTACAAAATTACTAAGGAGTAACAGTATAAACATTCAAAGCTCCATTAGACAAATTAATTGAAATATCATGAGTACAAAGTATTTAGTTTTGCTTTCCTTCTTATTCGTTTCCTTGGCAGCATGCAATGATACGGACAATAAAATAAAGGAAAAGGGTAATCTTTCAGTGTCAGTAAACAATGATATTAAAGTCTTTAATAAAGAAACTGGTGAAATCGTATTAAGCACTTTATCAGTTGAAGATATAAATGGACTTTCAGGGGCGTATTTAACCTTTTATTTGGATGATTTCCCTATTTTTGAATCAATACCTGTTATACCTAAAAGTTCGAGTATTATTCATAATGATTTAGTACTTGCTATAGATGGGGCAAAACTATATTTGCTTGACGGGTATCCTTCATTGGACGTACTTGGTTCCAATAAATCAGAAGCAGAACGATTGAGGAAGGAAAATTTTAATAAAAGAAATACAAGCTGGAACAAATTTATTGATTACTTGCAGGAGGTTGGAAAGATAATGGAATAGAAATATTATTTTATGGGAGTTGTGTCAGCATTTTGACAACGTCATGATGACTCCGATTCAATGCGGATTGTTGTCTGTTTTAGGAGCGGATTGAATTCGCTCCTAAAATCTTCATTATATAAGCAGAGACGAATTTGCCGACTAACATCTCCTTCTGCTATCGGTTTACACGCTTCTAACAGCTTGTTCATATAAATTAATTTATCCTCTCCAAAAAGAAGTAATATTTATGAATTCATAACAAAATGAGTTTGAAAATAACGGCATTTGTTCAGTGCAAAGATAGGAAAATAATGTAATTCGCATTTACCCTTCCCCGAATTAAAGAATAATTTCCATAATTCCTTGTATTATCGCTAGAATTCCTTTACTTTTGCATCGTGAATACACAGCTTTTAACAGAATTTTTAGTTCTAACAATTAAATAATTTAAATTCAATCATTTATGTGGTTAAGTAAT
>OMCQ01001038.1_pt1 | contig 12225 bp, 9 predicted proteins | sample 1673761 | NCBI WGS metagenome assembly OMCQ01 (sample SAMEA103958126, study PRJEB25191) | human gut metagenome | reverse complement strand
CGTACCGCCGCAACGCCGCCATCCACAGCCCCGGCGGCACCTCGGCACAAACCTTCCTCAGCCAGACTGTCCGCCCTGCAGCGCTGCCGCCACTTTCATCTCTCTAATGGGAAACCACATCCTATAGCGCCGCCTTCGCACTTCTAAAGGAAACCTCGCTCTACAGCGCCGCCTTCACACTTCTAAAGGAAAACTCCGCCCTGCAGCGCCGCCGCCTTCGCACTTCTAAAGAAAACCTCGCCCTACAGCGCCGCTGCCACTTCCGGATCTTTGAAATAACGCACGACCGACTTCGTTATCGCCTCGCCGAGCTTGCGGCGGTAGGCCGGCTGGCGCAGGCTCTTCTCCTCGGTATAGTTGGAAAGGTATCCGAGTTCAATCAGAACCGACGGAATATCCGGCGCCTTCAGCACCGCAAACCCTGCAAATTTGTGCGCATTGCTGACAAGCTTAACTTTCTGGCGCATTTCATTAACAACATAGCCCGCAAATTTGGACGACTTGTTGCGGCTGTCATTTTGCGACAGGGAAATAAGCACATCGTTGATTTCCGGCGAATTGTCGGAGAAGTCCATGCCGTCGATGATGTCGGCTTTGTTCTCGCGTTCCGCCAGAGCCGCCGCCTCTTTGTCGGAGGCGGTTTCGGACAGCGTATAGACCGAAAGCCCCCGCGCGCTGCGGTTGGCTGCGCTGTCGGCGTGGATGCTGATAAACAGGTCGGCATGGTAGCTTCGGGCAATGGCGACGCGTTTGCGCAGCGGGATGAAAATGTCGGTGGAGCGCGTCATATAGACCTTAAAGCCTTTCGCCTCCAGCTGTTTTTTCAGCTCTTTGCCCATCGAAAGGGTAATGTTTTTTTCATAAGTGCGGTACGAACGCCCGATAGCGCCGGGGTCTTTGCCCCCGTGTCCGGGGTCGAGCACGACGATTTTTTTGCGCTTGACCGCGCCGCTGTAGGCATTTTTCAGGTTGGATTTCGGCGACGGGTCGGACAGCCCCTGCGAGCTGAGGTCGATAACCAGCCGCCAGTTTTTCTGCCCCGCCTGCGGCTCAATCGTAAATTTCTTTTTGATATTGACGTTGTTGTTGATATCAAACACCAGCCGCTTGCCTTTGATGTCGGGTTTGTTGCCGACGCGGAAATCGCTGATAAGCCGGTTTTTGGCGACTTTCGGCGAACCGGAAACAGTCGCGTTCTTAAGGTCGATAACCAGCCGGTTCGGCGAGTCGAGCAAAAACGCGTCATAATCAAAATCCTCCGTACCGTCCAAAACGATGCGGATGCCGTCGTTCTGCTGCCCGGTGCGGACGTCTTTTATCGTGTTGAGCGCATACGCCGCCCCGGAGGAAAGCGCCAACAGCGCGGTGCAGAGCAAAGTTGCCAAAGTTCTTTTTATATTTTTGCAGTTCGTTGTCATAGGTGTCAAATTAATCTGTCGTCAAAACTGTTACAATCTTTTTTAAGAGTAACCCACAAGTTCTTAACATTGATTTAAAAACCGGCTATACATTCGGCGAGGTGCATTTTTTCCGTCCCCGCCGGACATTAATCTTTTTTTTAACTTTTACCGTTATTATATCATAACAACAGCAATGAAACTAGGAGTTAACAAGTATGTCTGTAGGTAAAACAGTCGGCATCCTCGCTGACAAAATGCTGAAATTGACCGGAAAAGCGGTAAAGAAACTGGAAGATTACGGCGCCAAATCCGCCGAGGAAAACAATAACGACAATGCCCGCAAGCTGGCGGAAACGATGAACAAACTCGGCAAAAAGCTGGAAGAACGGCACGACGAATATATCGCCCGGGTGGAAGAAAACGCCGACGAGCTGGCTGAAAAGGGCAAAGACGCGCTGGATAAGCTGAAAAAAGTTTATCAGGAGATGAAGACGCGCGCCGACGCTGCCAAGGAAAAGGCGGAAATCGACGCCAGACGCGATGTTGCGCCGGAATCCGCAGAAACTGAGGACAAAGCCGCGGAAAAAAAGGCGGAAACGGCTGAAGAGGACAAATAGCCCGCAGCGCAAACAGCCGGCAGCGGAAATCACCGGCAGCGGCAAAACCGTTCCGCCACGCATATCGCCGGCAGCGCAAAAAGCCGGCGGATTGTTGCGGCAGGCAGCCCGGCCGGACAATATTTCGGACATAAAAAAACTTCCCCGCAAGAGGGAAGTTTTTTTGTTTCGAAACGAATTCTGTTTTCTCATGCTGCATTCTGTTTTCTCATACTGTAATAGAACTCGTCTATGGTCTGCGGGTCAAGAACGGCACTCATCCCCACCTTGCAAATCGCCAGCAACAGCCCCGTTATGGCCAATGCCAGAATATCCGTCAGCCAGATTGAGTTCGGCCCCAGAAGCAAAGCGCAAAATCCGGCCTGCGAAACTATCCAGAAGCCAAATGCAGCGGCAATGGCGCCGTACAATGCCAGCATACCGCAGGAAACGGCATACAGGCTTCCGCCCAGCAGCTCTTTGTTTTGTCCGCGCGTGATGCAATAAAATGCCACGGCGCCGCAGATGGCCAGAAGCAGTATTATCGGAGTAACGATAAACAACCGGTTGCCTCCGGCGGCTTTGAGCAGCTCGGGCAATTCGGTGAAACGCAGATAATCAAACAGGCTGTATATGGCATACAGCATTATGATTGCCATTCCGATTGCCCTGACGCACAAGCGGCGCACATAATCCTGCTTAATCATTTTTTCCCACAGTTCCTGCGGAAAGCTTTCATAATATTCCTTTGTCCGGTTAAAGATGCCGAACCGGCGGATAATCTTTTCCCTGAAAGGAACGGAAGCTTCTGCATTTTGGCGGGCCTGTAAGATACGGGCTTCTTTTTCATAAACACCGTTGTGGTATTTATTTAAGATTTTCTGCATATCCTGCTGCATCAAATCTTTTTCTATTTCTTTAATTGTTTTCATAATCTGTATTTTTAGTTCATAATAATTCGGAAATTAAACAGATTATAGCACAAAAAAAGCGGGTGTGCAACAGGAAATTTTCATCAGCGCCGCAGGCGGCGGCAAAACCGCCCTTTGAGCAGGCTGCGTACTTTTTATGTACGCCTCCCGCTCCTGACAGCCGCCCGAACCGGTTCCACGGTTTATCCCGCTCCTGGCAGAGCGGCGGCAACGCCCGAATTTAGCTCCTTACAGCTAAGACTTAACGCCGTTTAAGCCCAATCCGAGCTCCCCCTTTCGACATCCATCCGGTTTAAGCGCGCCGTTTAAACATCCTTCCGTTCCGCCTCAGTCCGAAGCCACCCCTGTTTTAACTTGGCGATAACGAAAATCAGCGTAAACCACAGCATAACGACGGCAAGCGAAAAAACAGCCCCCGACAGCAGTGGCAGTCCGCCGCTCCGCAGCATAAACGCCAGCAGCAGTGTCCCCAGACAGCGCAGCGTCCACATCGCGCAGCCGGAAGCGGGTTTGTCCCGTTTCTGCATAACTTCCACCGCAACGACGCAGCAAAGGGCAAAAAACGACAGCGTCCACGCGGCGGCAGCTTCATCGGAACCGGCAAGAGTAAAAAAGACAAACGCGGCATTGGCGCTTATGACAGCCCCCGCCCAAAGCGCCCAGAAAAAAAATTTATTTTTCATAATCTACAATTTTTAGAAACAATTATATAAAAAAAAAAATAACTTCGCAGCCGGCATTATACAGCGGATTTTTATTTCTGCAAGCTCTATTGTCCGTCCCCTCTCCTGCGCAGTCCCGCCCCGCAAACCTCCCTTTGCCCCGCCGTCCCTCTCCCGCGCAGCCCTGCTCCGCAAACCTCCCCTTGCCCTCCCCGGATAGATTTTAGTTTATATTCTTCACTTTGTCCTTTACTTTTGGCTGAGCGGCATTAATATCTATACAACTTGGTTTATATCAGCATAAAGGACAGGCGATGAAGAAAATATTATCCTTTTGGATGGCACTTATCTGGCTGGCACTGGCCGCTCCGGCGCAGGCGCAGCTCAATGTCAGCATCAGCGGCGCGCAGCAGGAGCCGATTCCTGTGGCTTTTCCCGAAATCCTGTCGGACAATCAGGGCATCGGCGCGTTTCTCGGCTTTTCGTACGCAAGCAAAGTGCGCGACGTTGTTTTGGCGGATTTGGAGCGCAGCGGCCTGTTCCGCATCATCAACGAGCGCAGTTACATTCAGAAGTTCACAAGCTTTGACCAGCAGCCGATATTCGGCGACTGGAAAGTGCTGAACGCGCAGGTTCTCGTGCAGTCGTATATTCTGGAAGAAAACGGCTCCGACCTCAAACTTCGTTTCAAACTCTGGGACATCGTCAGCCAGAAAGAGCTGCTGTACGAAGTTTACAGTTCCTCAAAGGATAACTGGCGGCGCATGGCGCATTCAATGGCCGATGCGATTTACGAACGCCTGACCGGCGACAAAGGCTATTTCAACACCGTCATTGCCTATATTTCCGAAAGCGGCCCCTCGGGCAAGCGCGTCAAACGGCTGGCGCTGATGGACCAGGACGGCGACGGCCACCAGTTCCTGACCAGCGGAGCCAATCTGGTGCTGACGCCGCGATTCTCGCCCGATATGCAGTATATCGCCTACCTCTCGTACGTCAACAACAAGCCGCGCGTGTACCTGTATAACCTGCGCACGCAGCGCACCGAACTGCTGGGCAACTTCCCCGGCATGACGTTCGCGCCGGCGTTCTCGCCCGACAGCAAATATCTGCTGATGAGCTATGCCAAAAACGGCGTTACCGATATTTACGAAATGGATTTGGCCACGCGCGAAACCAAAAAGCTGACCTCCGGGCCGTCGATAGATACCAGCCCGAACTATTCGCCCGACGGTTCCAAAATCGTGTTTAATTCCGACCGCGGCGGCAATCAGCAATTGTATGTGATGAACCGCGACGGCTCCGACGTCCAGCGCATCAGCTTCCGCCAGGGGAGCCGCTACGCATCGCCGGTATGGTCGCCGCGCGGAGATTACATCGCGTTTATCCGTATGGAAGGCAACCAGTTTAACCTCGGCGTTATGTATCCCGACGGCACCGGCGAACGCACCCTCGCCACCGGGTTTTATATCGAGCGCCCCACCTGGTCGCCCAACGGCCGCGTGCTGATGTTTTATCGCCAGAACCGCGGCACCGCGACTTCTGACGGCGCAACGCAGCTGTATTCCGTAGACATCACCGGCACCAACGAACGCCTGGTGCTGACCCCCGGAGACGGCAGCGACCCCGCCTGGTCTCCGCTGTTGTAAAAAGAAGCCACGCCCGCTTTAAATAAGCTGCCTGTATGGGCGGCTTTTTTTTATTTGACTTTTATAAACGAGGATTGTATATATTGCGGTATGGAATACCGATAGGTATCCTGAAATCTGAAAAATTTCTGTACGTCGCGTTAGCGTGAAACGATATTTACGCCTGACAGCTTTGGGCTGGATGGCGCGAATAAGCCTATGGCAAATAAGCGCGAGTTGGCGACGTACAACTTTTTCACATCCACCCACTTTAGCTGAAGATTTTTTGTATCTTGTTAACTTCATCTTAAGTTTTAATAAGCTAGCCTAAAGATGGAATGCCGAGTTGGTGTTCCTGGGACTGAAAACCCGGTACGTCGTGTTCATATATTATGAACAGAGCTTTTATGCCTTTTGGTCTTAGACTGGAAGGTGGTAAAATAAGCGTATGCAAATATACCACGCTATCGACGTATAGTTTTTCAGCTTCCAGTCACCTCTTTTTCTAAGAAGGTGGCTTTTCTTTTACATATTAAAGAGAGGAAGTCAGGATGACTAAACTGATGATATTAGCAGGCATATTTACCGCAATCGCTTACCAACCCGCACACGCTCAACTGTATGATTATGCTTCAGAACAAGCATACGGCAGGCGTGTGGAACATGGCGCCGCATACAGACAAGACGGGGGCGCCGTGCGTTACCGTTCTGCCGGCGAGGGGCGCTATGTTCGCATTCCGCCTGCGCAGAGAGAAGAATACGGTTACGCCATAAGACAACGGGAGACCGCTGCCGGACAGCCGCTTATAACCGCGCAGCCGGTCAACACGCTCCGTCCGTATTTGGGCGTGGACGCGGGAACAACGGATATCGGCTACAGCGGTTCAGAGGAAAAATATTTCTTAAAAGACCGGGCAATGTTTGTCGGCGGGGCGGCAGGGCTGCGCATCGGCAGAAACTGGGGCGTAGAGGTGTTTTACCAAACCTCAAATACGGCGAAAAAAACGGCTGACGACGAATGGCGCACCGAAGGCGATTATACCGCGTACGGCGTGGACGCGTTGGGCTTTCTGCCGTTGAATGACCAGCTGGAACTGGTAGCGACAGCGGGTGTCGGCAAATATGAATTTGACGTTAAGCTGAAATACAGCGACGGCATCCACGAGTTCAGCGGTTCGGACGACAACGTCGGCTACCGCTTCGGCGCCGGCGCACAGTATAACATCACCGGCCATTGGGCGCTGCGGGGCATGGTGCGCTATGTCGTGCTGGACAGCGAATATATTGACGATATGCTGGAGTTTTCCCTCGGTATGCGCTATACGTTTTAACCCCGGCACATTTGCCGATAAAGGGCGGCAAAATCAGAAAAACACTTTACCTTTCCGGCGGCGGCATATTGCGCCAGTTCCCCCTCGCCCATAAATTTTCCGTTGCCGATAACAACAGGCAAAACACCGGCGGCAAGGGCGCAGTCAGTATCCTGCTTGGAATCGCCGATCAGCCAGACAGTTTCGCGGTTGATGGCAAAATCCGCATTTTTCAGGGCGGCAAAAACAGGGTCGGGCGCAGGTTTGTTGCGCGGAGCATCGCCATTGCCGAGGACTGCATTAAAAACAATATCAGGAAAAAAGTGCCGCACTTCCGCCGTCAACAGCGTTTTTTCCTTATTGGAAACAACGTATATGCCGACACCTGCGTTTATGCAGCTGCGCAGGAAATCCGCCGCGCCGGGAGCCGGAACAATCCGCCGCATTCCGTGTACCCGATAATATGCAAGATAATCATCGTATGCCCGTACGCTTTCCTCACCGAAAAAATTGGGGAAATTTTCTTTCAGCGATTTTGACGTATCACGATACTTCCGTTTGGTCTCGTCCCACGGCTCCCTGCCGTATGCGGCCAGCGTATGCTCCATCGCGTCAACAACGGCAGGGCGTGTCTCGGCCAGTGTCCCGTCCCAGTCAAACAAAACCGCCCGTACCATACTTCCTCCCAAACTTCCGTATCCGAGCCGCCCAGCCGCAACATCCGCGCCGCCTCATGACACAACCTCGCCGCCTCATTGCACAGCCCGCCGCAACATCCGCGCCGGCACAACGTCCGCGCCGCCGCAACATCCGCGCCGCACCTGTCGAAAACAAAACTTTCGTCCGTTAAACGTTGGTCTGCCACCCCTTGACGCTCGTATCCTCGCTGCCCTGGTGCACCACAATCTGCGGATAAGCGATGTTGATATTCGCCTCGCGGAACCGTCGCAGAATTTCGTACCGCACGTCGCTGCCCGCCGACCAGCCGCTCCAAATGTCGGAAACATAAATCCGCAGCTCAAAATCCAGCGAAGATTCGCCGAAATTCTTAAACAGCACATACGGCGCCGGCACTTTCATCACCTTTTTGCAGCTCCGCGCGCATTCCAACAGCAGTTTCGTTACCTGCTCGGCGTCCGAATCATACGAAACCCCGACCGCTATCGTCTGCCGCTGCCAGTTGTTGCCGTGCGTCAGGTTGGTCAGCGACGACGAAATCAGCGTCGCGTTCGGAATAATCACGCTCGCCTTGTTAAAGGTTTCCACCTCCGTCGAGCGGATGTTAATTTGTTTGATTTTTCCTTCTTCGCCGCCGATAAGCACCCAGTCCCCGACCTTAAACGGCCGCTCAAACAAGAGGATAATGCCGCTGACCAGGTTTTTGATGACGTCCTGCAGCCCGAAACCGATACCGACCGACAGCGCACCGGCGATAACCGCTAGGTTGGACAAATCCACGCCCATCGCCACAATCGCCAGAATGGCGGAAATGATAAAGCCCGTAAAGCTGAACCCGGAAATCAGCGAGTGCTTAATTCCCTCGTCCATGTTGATGCGGTTCAGCAGATTGTTCGAAAGCCGGTTTTTCATCATCTTGACCAGCGTCAGTGAAATCAGGAAAACCAGCAGCCCGGTAACGATTGAAATCAGCGAAATGTTGATGCCCCCGACCTTAAAGCCGAACACCAGTTTCTTTACCGCCTGCAACATAAACGCCCCCGGCATTCCCCACAGCGTCAGCAGCGAATAGATAAGAAACAGCACCAGCAGCGGCGTTACCAGCAGCGTCATCAGAAAATCCGCCTTCGACAACAGCTGTTTGCGCAGTTTGAACGTCTTAATCCAAAAGACGATGCTCCGCCTGAGCAAATCGGAAATAAACCGCCGCACGATGACAAACGCGCCGATAAACAGCACTGAGGCGATAAAACGGTTGAAAATAAAGGTCGCCAGTTCCGGATACCCGAACAGCGAAATGCCAAACGTCAACACTGCAAAAATTGTCGTAAACACGATGATTTTGGAAGAAAGGCTCATATTCTCCGGTTCGTCGTCCGCCAGCAAAGCCGCCGCGCTTCCCGCCGTCGGTGCCGAAGTAACGATTTTCTCGCTCGCAGCAGCCGCCGCCATACCCGTGATGCTGCTACCACTGCCTGTGGCGCTGCCACTGTTGCCCGTGGTGGTGCTACTACTGCCCGTGGCGCTGCCACTATTGCCGCCCGCACCGTCCCCCCGGCTCTCCTCCTCATTTTCTTCGTCGCCGGCTCCCCGGTTTCTAATCCGCCCCAAAATCCGCGATGTCATCAAAATAATGACAAACGCCTTAATTGCGTCGCCCGCCACTTCCAACAACAGCGTCAGCGCCTCGCTCGCTTCAAAATAAGCCGCAATCTGCCGGATGCACCCGACCGCCCCGAGCAAAATAAGCGACAGCGTCGTCGCCGCAAACACGCGCTCAGCCCTCTCGTCGGAAATATTAAACAGCCGCCAGCGCCCGTTCCACGGTGCCAGCGTAACCCGCGCCAGCGCCCGGATAAGCGTAACATACAGCGAATAGTACAGCACATTGGCCAAGACCACGCCGAACTTGCTCTGCGTCAGCGTTTCGTTGGTCAATTGCCACAACAGGCACCCGCCGATAAGCAGCGACGGAATCACCCCGTACGCAATCGCCGTAATCACCGCCACCACGATTTTCTGTCCGTAACGGGGATAGTCTTCGGTATGCCCGTACCCCCATTTGTTAATGATATACCGCCGCAGGAACAGCCCGAACGACAATGCCAGCCCCAAAATCAGCAGCACGTACCATCCGCCGTGGTAAACGTTCTCGCGTTCTTCCGCCGAAAGCCCCCGGTACCACTCGACCGGCGAGATTGCAATTTCCCAGAAAAACACCGCTGCGTCGCCGATGGCCGTAAAAAAGTTGTGCGGCGCAATCAAGACATTCTGCTCCGCCACCAGATTGCCGATGATAATCCGGCTCCGCGCCTCGGAAATAATCGAATTCAGCCGCGCCATTTCGGTTTTGAGCAAATTCGCCTCAATCAAACGGTTTTTATAGTTGTTCATCACCGCCGTATACTTGCTGCGCATTTCCGCAATCGCCGGGTCTTCGTTTTCCCCTTCCGCCGGCTCCGGCCCCAATGCGTTTAACGCATCCTGCACGTATTTGGAGTTCTTTTCAATCCCTTTGGCCGCAAACTCAATTACGATTTCCTGCTGGGTCAGAAATGCCGCAGCATCGTCCAGGCTCTGACGCGTAAACTGCTTTTTCCGGATGGATTTTTCAATTTCCTCCAGCTGCCCCGAAACGGTCTTGTAGTCAAACGCCGCCTCGTTCTCGGAACCGGAAGCCTCGCCCTCGTCAACGCCGAGGGCCTCCGTTTCCGCACCGCCGGACTTGCCGCTCGCTTCAGCGCTGCCGGACTTGCCGCTCGTTTTCGCCGCCGTTATATCGGCACTGTTCGTCCCGACGGCATGCGCCGTTTTTTTCCCCGCCGCCGCAACATCGCCTGAAATAACCGCCAGCCCGGTCAGAACCGCAGCCGCCAGCATAACGCCCGAAACCCAAAGTCTTAATATTTTGCCCATTTGCTTTTCCGTCCTTTTCTTCTGCCTTTTTTCGTTACGTTATGCCGACAGCCCTAAACTGCCGCCGTTTCTCTCGGTGCCCTGCCGTTTCGCCAACCCGCCGGAACATCGGCGGTACAGCCCTTGTTGCCTGTGCTGTTGGCACCGTTTCCCGTGCCGCCGACACCGTTTCCTGTACCGCCGACACCGTTTCCTGTACCGCTGACACCATTTCCTGTACCGCTGGCACCGTTTCCTGTGCCGCCGGCACCAAAGTCCCCGTCTAAGCTTTCGCCAGTACCGCAGTCATCACCGAAAACGCCAGTTTTGCCCCGCCGGCGCGCAGGTTGTCTGCCACCGTCCAGAAACTGATGCCGTTCTCGACCGAAACATCCTGCCGCACGCGCGACACATAAACGCTGTCTTCGCCCTGAACATCATCAACGCTGACATAGCCCGCATCTACCGTCTTGTCAAAAACGACAACGTTTTTCTGCGCCTTCATCGCCTCGCGTACCGCCGTCGCGTCAACTTCGTCGTCAAACTCCGCATTGACAAACGCCGCATCGCCGATAAACGTCGGCACGAACGCACAGTTCGCGTGCACTTTGATGTCGCTGTCAAGAACCTTTTTAATCTCGGCGTTAATCGCCCACTCCAGCGATGTTTCCTCGCCGATGAACTCGCCGACCTGCGGCAGAACGTTAAACGCGATTTGCTTTTTGAAAATCTGCTCGTCATCAACCAGCGTTTCGTTCAAAAAGATTTTGCGCGACTGCGTAAACAGTTCGTCCATCGCCTCATGCCCGTGATAAGAAGTGGAGTTAAACGTCGTTACCACCAGCCGCTTAAGCTTGTGTTCTTTGATGGTTCCCGCCAGCGGCAGCAAAATCTGATACACCGCCGACGACGGCACGCCGATAACCTGCGGCAGCCCGTCCGTTGCCTGCCCGTTCCCCCGTTTCAACAGTTCGCCGTTCAATTCGGGAATAACCAGCGGAACCGAACTGTCGCCGAACGTTGCCCCCGAAAGGTCAATCACACGGCATCCGGCACCTGTCGCTTTCTTGATAAAACGCTTGCCCTGTTCCTTCGTTGTTGCAAATATCGCAATATCGGCTTTCTTAAAATCAAATGTATCCAGTGCAGACACGTCCAATTCGTCATCTTCGCCGTATGACACCAGCGTCCCGAGCGGCGCTTTCGCCTCCAGCGCAAATACGTCGTCGGCCGGAATGCCGCTTTCGTTCAAAAGGTTGAGAAACTCCCGGCCGGTACTTCCTTTAACCCCGGCAACTGCAATCTTTGGCATCTTAACTTCCCTTTCATCAAACTTAAAACTTGCTGAACCTGACGTCCGGCCCGGCATCTTATCCGGCACCTGACCAACGCTGTACCCGTTGTGTAACGCGGCTCTGTACCTGCTGTCCAACTTGGCACTGTTGCATAATTTTTTCAAGTATTTTATCCGACTTTTCCGCTTTTTTGCATCTTCCTGCCAAACTGCCCATGCCGCCCCGTCTCACTCTCTCCGCAGCGCCCCGTCCTGCGTCATTGCCGGCAGCGCAGCCATGCCGCTCCTTGCAGCGCCGCGAGCCATTTCTCGCGCCTGGCCGCCAGCGGGATAGACGCGTTCGCCGGGCTCGTAGACGGCAGCACTTCCCACGTCCGCCCCTCCAGCAGCCCCTTGTTGAAACGGCAGAACAGCTTAAACGCCGCCTGCCCGTTAAACAGCAGCCGCTCAATCTCCGGATACAGCGCAAACAGCGCCGCAAAATCGTTCGGCATCGCATTTCTGATGTCGGAATCAAGGCTTCCCTCTCGCGCGCAGCTCTCCGCCGCATCCCACAGCCCGACCCCGTGCGCCAGCAGCAGCCCGGTTTTGATGCCGTAAGCCGGCGGCGCTTTCGGGTCAAAAGGCTCGCCGTAAGCCTCAAAGACAAAACGCCAGAACAGGTTGTGCCGGTGCGCATAATACTCGCCCGCCGCCAGCGACGCCTCTCCCGGCATGGAGCCGATAACCAGCGCCCGCGTCCGATCATCGGCGATATAGGAAAAGCTGTGCGGCATAAAACCTCCCTGAAATGCTGTTTCGTTGTTTTCTTCCACGCATAAACTCCCGCA
>OMCQ01001031.1_pt1 | contig 12289 bp, 8 predicted proteins | sample 1673761 | NCBI WGS metagenome assembly OMCQ01 (sample SAMEA103958126, study PRJEB25191) | human gut metagenome | reverse complement strand
GTGCATTGACTGCAAAGGCCCCTTCCTTCACTTTCTGCGTTTGGGTCTTTCCGTAGACCTCGACAGAACTCAGTGTTACGGCACTTTCCTGCAATGTAAAGTTCTGTTTTTTATCCTGCCGGATGTCGAGGGATTGTTTCACGGTTTGGTAGCCCAGGAAGGAGACGACGAAGGTATGTTTACCCGGGGCGACTTGCAGTGAATACTTCCCCCGGTCATCCGTATAGGTGCCGGAGGTGGTGTTTTCCACAGCGATGGTGGCTTGGGCTATCGGTGTCCCGTGCTGGTCTTTGACTTTTCCGGATAAGGTGACCTTATTCTGTGCCATACTACCTGCAGGCAGTAGGCAGATAAATGTAAATAGCAGTCCTGTGATGAATCTCATTTCAGTTCCTTATAAGCGTTCGTAACTTGCCCTCAAGGAAAAATGAACAAAGAGAAAGATTCCTTTATATGGATAAAGAATGCCTCGACTCAATGTTTTGTTGCTTTATTCCCCGAAAGCACTAAAACTATGTTGTCTTGGCAGGTCTTCTGACTTATCCCTCTTTGAATGCCTTCCCATCCGCCGGGCGGACAGTGGCTTGTAGAATATTCAAAGATTTTGGAAGGACTTACAGCAGCGGGTCTGTTCAGGATTTGCACCTGATTCCCTTTTTCATCACTCATCTCCAACAGAACCGGGAGAGGTGAAACCAAAACTGGGACAAAGATAACAAAAACTATTAGGTTTGCGAATACTCCTGATAATTTTTCTTATCTTTGCCCGCGAATTGGTTCCGGATGCATGTTTCCATCATCTGGATTAAAAGGGAATCGGGTGTAAATCCCGGACAGTCCCGCTGCTGTGAAGCTCCGTTTATATCATGAAAAACACCTTTGCCACTGATATGCATTGAAATATCGGGAAGGCTTCAGGATTAGGAGTCAGTCAGAAGACCTGCCATTCATTAAAGGCTGCCTTTGCTCGTGGGTTAGGAAGACAGTACGAAGATATTAGTTGAACATTTAAACAAGAAATGGAATGCCTTTGTTGAAGGTATGTCCGCATTGTGGTGTGACTATATATATCCTTTATATATTAAAGAAAAAGTAAAATGATTAAGAAAGTATTGATTGCCAACAGAGGTGAGATTGCCTTGCGCGTCATGCGTTCGTGCCGGGAGATGGGACTGCTTACGGTTGCCGTCTTTTCCGAGGCTGACCGCACCTCTCATCATGTGGCTTATGCCGATGAGGCCTATCCGATAGGACCGGCTGTGGCAAAAGAGAGTTATTTGAATATAGATAAAGTGATTGCCACGGCAAAGCGATGCGGTGCCGATGCCATCCATCCGGGTTACGGCTTTTTGTCGGAGAACTCGGAGTTTGCACGCCGTTGCAAGGAGGAAGGGATTATCTTTATCGGTCCCGCCGCCGAGACGATGGAGGCGATGGGCGACAAGATAGCTGCCCGCAAGCGAATGATTGCGGCAGGCGTACCCGTGGTTCCCGGAACGGAACAACCTTTGCAGAGTGCCGAAGAAGCCGTGCGTATCTGCAACGAGATAGGCTACCCCGTGATGCTGAAGGCGTCTATGGGTGGCGGTGGTAAAGGTATGCGCCTTATCCATAACGAGAGCGAAGTGGTGGAAGCCTACAACACGGCACGCTCCGAGTCCATGTCCTCCTTTGGAGACGACACGGTCTATCTGGAGAAGTTCGTGGAAGAACCGCATCACATCGAGTTCCAGATATTGGGCGACAACCACGGCAACGTCATCCACCTTTTCGACCGCGAATGCTCCGTGCAACGCCGCAACCAGAAGGTGGTAGAAGAAAGCCCGTCACCCTTCCTTACGCCGGAATTGCGCCGGGAAATGGGAGAGAAGGCGGTTGCCGCAGCAAAGGCAGTGAACTACTCCGGTGCAGGTACCATCGAGTTTCTGGTAGACAAGAACCGCCGTTTCTATTTCCTCGAAATGAATACGCGCCTGCAAGTGGAGCACCCCATCACGGAAGAGGTGGTAGGCGTAGACCTGGTGAAAGAGCAAATCCGTATTGCCAACGACGAGGTGTTGCACCTCAAGCAGGAGGACCTGTTCCAGCGCGGTCATGCCATAGAGTGCCGCATCTGTGCCGAAGATACGGAAAACAACTTCATGCCGTCTCCCGGTGTCATCAAGCAACTGACGGAGCCGAACGGAATCGGTGTGCGCATAGACAGCTATGTGTACGACGGCTATGAGATTCCCATCTACTACGACCCTATGATAGGTAAGCTCATCGTATGGGCAACCACCCGCCAGTATGCCATCGAGCGTATGCGCCGTGTGCTCTACGAGTACAAGATTACGGGCGTAAAGACCAACCTTGCCTATCTGAAGCGCATCATGCACGTGCCCGACTTTGTGAAGGGAGAGTACAACACCCTCTTTATCGAGAAGAACGCCCGCATGCTGGTACGCACCAACACTGCCAACGAAGAGTTGGAGAACATAGCCATGATAGCTGCCTATATGGACTATCTGGTTAATCTGGAGGAGAATGTTTCGGCACAGCTACCCGATGCCCGCCCCATCAGCCGTTGGAGGGAATTTGGCTTGCAGAAGGGAGTGCTCAGGATTTAAGGAATGGATAATTGATAATGGATAATTGATAATGGATAATTAATAATGGAAATACATATAGGAGACCGTATCGCAGACATTACCCTGGTGGGTAAGGAAGGGAATAAGGTACAACTTACCATTGACGGAAAGCCCTACGAAGTGGACATTGTGATGGCAGAGAACGGAAGTTGCTCCATCCTGCACAACGGAAACTCGTTCAACGCAGGCCTTGTGCGCGGCGAGGGCGGCAAGAGTTATGACATCAGCATGCTCCAGCGTTCCTTTCATGTGGACATCGTGGACACGCAAGCCAAGTATCTGCACATGAAGAAAGGAGCCGACGAGAAGCAGGGCGACAAGATTCTGGCACCGATGCCGGGCAAGGTAGTGAGCATCCCCGTCAAGGTGGGCGACCGACTGGCTGCCGGAGACATTGCCGTGGTGCTGGAAGCCATGAAGATGCAGAGTAACTATAAGGTAAATGCCGACTGCATCGTCCGCAACATCCTCGTGGGCGAGGGCGAACCGGTAAATGCCAACCAAGTATTGATTGAATTGGAGTTGATAAAGGAGGAATAATCCCGAGTCGCATTCAGTCCGTATATTATAAATCACTAAATTGTAAATGCAAATATGAACAGAGAAGAAATATACCGCCAGTTTGAGGAACTGGATAAACGTGCCTCGCTGGGTGGGGGCGTAGACAAGATAGAGAAACAACACGCCTCCGGCCGCATGACTGCCCGCGAACGTATTGACATGCTGCTGGACAAAGGCTCGTTCAATGAGCTGGACAAGTTCGTGAACCACCGTTGCACCAACTTCGGCATGGAGAAGAAACAGATTGCCGGAGACGGCATGGTGTCCGGTTACGGAAAGATAGACGGCCGCCTTGTATTTGTCTATGCCTACGACTTCACGGCGCATGGCGGTTCGCTCAGCGAGACGAATGCCGCAAAGATTGTAAAGGTGCAGCAGCTTGCCCTGAAGAACGGTGCTCCCGTCATTGCCCTCAACGATTCGGGCGGCGCACGCATCCAGGAAGGTGTGAACAGCTTGGCAGGCTATGCCTCCATCTTCTATCAGAACACCATTGCGTCGGGTGTCATTCCGCAGATATCCGCTATTCTGGGTCCGTGTGCCGGTGGGGCATGCTACTCTCCGGCGCTTACCGACTTTATCTTCATGGTAAAGGAGCAGAGCCACATGTTTATCACCGGTCCGGACGTGGTAAAGACCGTGACCCACGAGGAGGTGGACAAGGAGGAACTGGGCGGTGCCTATACGCATAGCAGCAAGAGCGGCGTTACCCACTTCATGTGCAATACGGAGGAGGAGACACTGATGAGCATCCGCGAGCTGCTGAGCTTCCTGCCGTCCAACAATATGGAAGATGCTCCCTTCACTCCCTGTTCCGACGATATCCATCGCCGGGTAGAGACGCTTCAGACCGTCATTCCCGAAGACCCGAACATGCCTTATGACATCAAGGATATTATAGAACCGGTGCTGGACAACCAGTACTTCTTCGAAGTGATGCCTCACTTTGCCAAGAACGTCGTTATCGGTTTCGGTCGTCTGAACGGGCGTTCGGTAGGTATCGTGGCAAACCAGCCTGCCTATTTGGCGGGTGTGCTCGATATTGATGCCAGCGACAAGGCGGCACGTTTCATTCGTTTCTGCGACTGCTTCAACATCCCGCTGATAACCTTCGAAGATGTTCCCGGCTTCTTGCCCGGAACGATGCAGGAGCACAACGGCATCATCCGCCACGGCGCCAAGATTGTCTATGCCTATGCCGAGGCCACCGTGCCCAAGATAACGCTGATTACCCGCAAGGCATACGGCGGCGCCTACATCGTGATGTCCAGCAAGCCGACGGGTGCCGACGTGAACCTGGCTTATCCGCAGGCGGAAATCGCCGTGATGGGTGCCGAGGGTGCAGTGAACATCCTCTACCGCAAGTCCTCTGCCGAAGAGAAGCAGGAGATTATCAAGGAGTATGAAGACAAGTTCTCCAACCCTTACCGCGCCGCCGAGCGTGGCCTCATAGATGAGGTCATCATGCCGCGTGACACCCGCTACAAGCTGGTGCAGGCATTGGAGATGGCGCACAACAAGAATCAGAGCAATCCACCGAAAAAGCACGGCAACATGCCTTTATAATAGTAGTTATTTTTTATGTGTGAAATGCGTATCCCCGGAGAAGTGATTTCTGTGGGGATACACTTTTTAAATAGAGAATTAAGAATTAAACAATAAGGCTGAAAAGTAAAAACTAAAGATAGAAACTATGGAACTATTAAGAAACCTCTTTGAGGGTTATCCCAACCTTTGGGGCGGAGGAGTGGCACACTCTGTCCTAATTCTGTCCCTGGTCATCACCTTCGGTATCATGCTGGGCAAGTTGAAGGTGGCAGGCATCTCGCTGGGTGTCACCTGGATTTTGTTTGTGGGCATTGTCTTCGGACATTTCGACATGAACCTCGACGAACATCTGCTGCACTTCCTGAAGGAGTTCGGCTTGATACTGTTTGTCTATTCCATCGGTCTGCAAGTGGGACCGGGATTCTTCTCCGCTTTCAAGAAGGGCGGACTTACGCTGAACATGGTAGCAATGCTTTCCGTCTTTCTCAGCGTGCTTATCACCATTGTGTTGCACTTTGCCACCGGAATCCCCATTACTACGATGGTGGGTATCTTGTCCGGAGCCGTGACCAATACCCCCGGTCTGGGTGCTGCCCAGCAGGCAAACAGTGACCTCAACGGGGTGGATGCTCCGGAAATCGCACTCGGATATGCCGTTGCCTATCCGCTGGGTGTGGTGGGCTGCATCCTGGCGCTGCTAGCCTTGAAGATTTTCATGCGGATTAACACCCAAAAAGAAGAGGAGGATGCCGAGCACGGGCTGGGTCATCTGCAGGAGCTGACCGTGCGTCCCATATCGGTAGAGATACGCAATGAGGCAATAGACGGCAAGCGGATCAGAGATGTGAAACCATTGTTGAACCGTGCGTTTGTCATCTCCCGCATCCGGCACACCGGCAGTCAGGAAACAGAACTGGCGAATGCCGATACGGTGCTGCACATGCAGGATGAAATTCTGTTCATTGCCAACCCGAAAGATGTGGAGGCCATTGTTGCCTTCTTCGGAAGAAAAATTTCGGTGGAGTGGGAACGGGAGGACAAGAACTTGATTTCACGCCGCATCCTCATCACCAAGCCGGAACTGAACGGCAAGTCTCTGTCTCAGCTCAAGATACGTAACAACTTCGGTGCCTGCATCACCCGTATCAACCGTTCGGGCGTGGATCTGGTGGCAACTCCCCACTTGCAGTTGCAGATGGGAGACCGTGTGACGATTGTAGGCAGTGAGCTTGCCGTGAGTCATGCGGAGAAGGTGCTGGGTAACTCGCTGAAGCGTCTCAACCATCCCAACTTGATTCCTATCTTCCTGGGTATTGCCCTGGGATGTATCTTGGGCAGTCTGCCGTTCATGTTCCCCGGCATTCCCCAACCCGTGAAACTGGGACTGGCCGGTGGACCGTTGGTGGTTTCCATCCTCATCAGCCGTTTCGGGCCTCAATATAAGCTGATAACCTACACGACGATGAGTGCCAATCTGATGATACGCGAAATCGGTATCGCCTTGTTCCTGGCCTGCGTGGGGTTGGGTGCAGGAAAGGGATTCATCGATACCATTATCTACGAAGGCGGCTATGTGTGGATTGGCTATGGGGCCATCATCACGGTCGTTCCGTTGCTGGTGACAGGATTCATGGGGCGCTATTTCTGGAAGCTGAACTACTATACGCTGATAGGTGTGCTGTCCGGAGCTAACACCAATCCGCCTGCATTGGCCTATTCCTCGGACTTGACATCCTGCGATGCCCCTGCGGTGGGATACGCCACAGTCTATCCGCTGGCTATGTTCCTGCGGGTGCTGACGGCTCAGTTGCTGATACTGGCGTTGGCGTAGTTTCACCATAGATAATCTATGGTACATAGGTTGATTTGATAACAAGTAATGTAAAGAGAGCTAACAAGTAATGTTAGGCTGCTTTACATTACTTGTTATTTTTGTTTGTAGTATTCCTCCGCTTGCGTCAGTGTCTCCGGTTTGCCGATGTCGAACCAGCGGAATCCTTGCAGCGGATAGCCTTGTATGTGCACCTTTGTGCAAGCGGACAAGTAGAAAGGAATGATGGAGAACTTGCCGTTCCACTGCCCATCGTCCATCAGGCGGAAGAGGGAGGGGGAGATGATGTGGATACCTCCGAAGGCGAGTTCCCGGTACTTCGTTTCCCGGTAGTCGAAGCCTGCCGGTTTCACCTCTCCGGTGGACTTGTTTATCCAGCCGTGCAGGTGGTAGTCGTCGTCAAAAAGGAGATAGCGGGAAGTCTTGCGCTCGCTCACAAGCAGGGTAGACTCCGCATCGCTCTCCAGATGGTGGCGGTAGAGACCTGCAAGGTCAATGTCCGTCAGAATATCCGCGTTGTGCACCAGGAAAGGTTCTTGTCCGTCCAGAAAGGGGCGTGCCTTTTTGATGCCTCCTCCGGTGTCGAGCAGCATGCCGCGTTCGTCGCTGATGTGAATCTCCGTGCCGAAGTTGTCGTGGGCACGGAGGAAGTCGATAATCTGCTCCCCGAAGTGGTGGATATTGACCGTTATCTCGTTGAATCCTGCTTCCTTCAACCGCAGTATCACCCGTTCCAGCATGGGCTTTCCTGCTACGGGAACGAGGGCCTTGGGCATGTGGTCCGTCAAGGGGCGCAACCGGGTGCCCAGGCCGGCGGCGAAAATCATGGCTTTCATATTGGCATATTCTCACATTAGCACATTAAACTTTGGCCTTAAACGTCTGTTCAATATTCTGTTCTCTATGTATCAGGTTCACTTGCACGCCGAACTTCTTGTGCAGATGTTCCGCCAGGTGTTGTGCCGAATATACGGAGCGGTGCTGTCCGCCGGTGCAGCCGAAGCAGACAGACAGATTGGTGAAGCCGCGTTCCATGTAGCGCTTCACGGAAGCGTCGACAAGGGCGTAGGCATGCTCCAGGAATACGGCTATCTCGCCGTCGTCTTCCAGGAAGCGGATAACGGGTTCGTCCAGTCCCGTGAAGGGTTTGTAACGCTCGTACTTGCCGGGGTTGTTCACAGCGCGGCAGTCAAAGACGAAACCTCCTCCGTTGCCCGTGGAATCTTCGGGGATACCTTTTTTGTAGGCAAAGCTGGTGACTTTCACCACGAGGCGACGCTTTTGCAGGTCGTCTGTAAACTGTTTCAGATCGGTGAGTTCGCGCAGAATCCGGCAGAGGTAGGGATATTCTGGATAAGGTTCTTGGAGCAGTTGGCGAAGGTTCTCGATGGCGAAGGGGACACTTTGTATGAAGTGGGGCTTCTTCTCGAAGTAACCGCGGAAACCATAGGCACCCAGCACCTGCATGGTGCGGAACAATACGAAGTGGCGAAGCTGGGCATAGAAATAAGCCTCGTCCACGGGCTGGTACTTGCGCAGGGCGTCGATGTATTCCTTCAGCAACTCTTGGCGCAGGCTGTCGGGATAGTTTGCTTTGGCTTGCCACAAGAAGGAGGCTACGTCGTAGTAAACCGGACCTTTGCGTCCGCCCTGGAAGTCGATGAGCCACGGTTCGCCGTCCTTTATCATAACGTTACGGCTCTGGAAGTCGCGGTACATGAAGGTGGCGGAGCTGCTACGGAGCAACACGTCTGCCATCTTCTGGAAGTCGTCTTCCAGCCGGTCTTCCTGGAAGTCCATTCCCGTAGCCTTGAGGAAGCAGTATTTAAAGTAGTTCAAGTCCCACAGAATGCTGCGGCTATTGAACTCTGCCTGCGGGTAGCAGTAGGAGAAGTCCATGCCGTCGGCTCCGGCAAACTGCACGGCGGGCAGCAGACGGATGGTCTTGCGCAGTAACTGCTTCTCATCCTCGCCGAATACGCTGGTCTTGCGGCCTTTCTCGATGGCATTGAATAGGAGCGAGTCGCCCAGGTCTTCTTGCAGATAATAGATATCATCTTCGGAGCGGATGAACACTTGCGGTACGGGCAGTCCTTTCTGGCGGAAATGTTCTGCCATGTAGAGGAAGGCGCGGTTCTCCTCCACAGACTCTCCGCTGACGCCGATAAGTGTAGGACTTCCGATGAGGCGGAAGTAACGGCGGTTGGAGCCGGAGGAGGGGAGTTCGTCAATCTGTTCCGGTTCGTGTCCGGTATGTGCGATGTAGAGTTTCTTAAGTTCTTCGGTTATCATGGTGGTATGTTTTATTTTCGCAGCTAAGATAAAACTTTTGTCGGAGATATGCTTACCTTTGCAGGAGGAAAATATTTAATTTGATAGCTTCATAATGGATTCCATTCCTCAGTTTCTCATAGCCGCCCCTACATCGGGCAGTGGAAAGACCACCGTCAGTCGTGGACTGATGGCATTGTTTGTGAAGAAAGGTCTGAAGGTGCAGCCTTTCAAGTGCGGTCCCGATTATATAGATACTAAGTATCACGAGGCGGTATGCGGCCGTCCTTCCGTCAATCTGGATACTTTCATGGCATCTCAGGAGCACGTAAGCAGTCTGTATGCACGCTATTCGGCGGATGCGGATGTTGCCGTGGTCGAGGGGATGATGGGGATGTACGACGGGTACGACCGCGACCGGGGCTCGTCGGCAGAAGTGGCACGGCTCTTGGGTATTCCTGTGGTGCTGGTGGTTGATGCCAAGTCGGCTGCCTATTCCATGGCTCCTTTGTTGTCGGGGTTCATCAATTTCCGTCCGGATATACGTATTGCGGGAGTTATCTTCAATCGTGTCGGCTCGCTCCGCCACTACCGGATGCTGCAGGAGGTCTGTGAAGACTTGAACGTGACTTGTCTGGGCTATCTGCCCAAGCAGAAGGAACTGGAGCAGGAGTCACGCCATCTGGGGCTGGATTTCAGCCGTTCTAAGGAGACGGAGGGGCTGGACATGCTGGTAGGCTTGCTGGAGGAACATGTGGACTGGGAACTGCTGCTCTCGACAACCGGGCTTCCATTGCCTGCGGCGGCTGTGGAGGAGAAGTCGGTACTATCAGAGCCGGGGAAGCTGCATATCTCGGTAGCGCGCAACGAAGAGTCCTTTTCCTTCCTCTATGCGGAGCATCTGGATATTCTGCGCTGTATGGGCACGGTCACTTTCTTCAATCCGGAGCAGGACCGGGCTATTCCGCAAGAGACGGATTTGCTCTATCTGCCCGGCGGCTATCCCGAGAACCGTCTGGAGGAACTTGCCGGGGCAAGGCTTGCCAGGGAGTCTATCCGCAGCTATATAGAGGCCGGTGGCAGGACGCTGGCGGAATGCGGGGGGATGATATATCTTTCGCAGTCCGTTCTTTCTGATGGGGATACGGACGGGGGAGGCAGTGATACAGACGGAAGAAGCACCGGGAACAGTGTAAGCAATGTCGGAAATGAGATGGTGGGAGTATTACCTTTCAGCATCACGAACGAGCGTAAACGCAGGAAACTGACATTGGGATACCGTCGGTTCGACTATAACGGATGGCGGCTTAAAGGACACGAATTCCATTATACGCAGCTTGCTGTGCCCGAAGCTGGTGGAAAAGAAAGTGGTGCGTACAGTCTTACTCCCTCGATAGTGCAGGTTTTCAATGCCAGAGGAGAGAAGGTCGCTACTCCCATTTTTCGTTATAAGAACCTGATTGCCAGCTATACACATCTGTATTGGGGCGAGATGGATGTGATGTCTTTGTTCGGTGGAGCCTAATCTTGTAAAACATCTTTTGAATCTGCTGGACTTTCCTTCTTTTTCCTTTCATGTTTTGCTTGAAAAGTCCCGGTATTTCTGCATATTTATATTCCAAATTTGTTTGTATCTTTGCGATAGAGAAAAGGTCTACGGGCTGTGAGGGAGTCCCCTTTACAATCCGGGCTATAGTAGCTGATTTTGAAGAGTTATCCCATGCAGGAAAGTCCTCTACACGTACCTCTGTAAAGGATGAACATCTTAAAATGGAGTTTGTCGATGGTGATTCGATTGGTGTTTTTGCCATAAAGGACGGTGCTATAATGGATGATATTGATAATGCCAAATTGGTTTACAATAGGTCAAGCGGCAGTTGGAATCCGGTGGGAAATGGTACACTTTATTGGTATGATGGAGTGAGTTATGTCGCATACTATCCATATAGGAGGAATATCACAATAGATGTCTCAAAGGGTATGGACGGAGCTATTGCCTCACTGACCGGGAATGAAAAACTGCAACCTTCGAAAGACCAGTCCACAACAGAAAAGCATATTGTCAGCGACTTGTTGATTGCCACCGGCGTACCTGCTATTGACAATTCTTCCGGAATAATCTTGAGCTTGCAGTTTCAACACCAGTTTGCATTGCTTGTGTTGCAACCGCAAGTATACGTAGGTTGTTTTGCTCCTGAAAAGGCAGGCTTTGTTTACCATATGGAATCGAGGGTTTTAGGAACAGACTCGGTAGCTATTAATGTGAGTCTGAATGGTATTACTCCATATCAGATAGATTCTTTGAAATATTGTGCCATTGTTCCGCCACAAGCAAATGCACGGGTTACCGGAAACTATACGACTACCAATGGAAGAGATGATACGAATATAAAGATAAATTATTCGGGCAGCTCCATCACTCTTGTTTCTGGAAAATGCTATACTCTGAAAGTTATCAGTCCCGTACCCGGTAAAGGAAGTATAGAAAGAAAGCTTTATCCCGGGGATTTTATCTTTCAGAACGAAATCGATAGAAGAATAGAGGTACATCCAGGAAATGGAATGTTGGAAGAAGATGGGAAAATCTATGATTATAAAAATGCTATCGGAATGGTAATTACTTGCGATCCGAAAAGGATGACAGACAAGAAGTGCAATGAAAAGGGATGGAATCATGCCTATGTGATGATGTTGGATAGTTTGAAAGAAGGGAATTGGGGACCGGTGGATTTAATCGAAGTGGGTATTGACACAATATCAATAGCTGATGTAAAGTCAAAGCATGATTTTAGTAGAATCAAGAATAACATGAATGGCTACTCTGAAACTTTACAGATGCTGGCAAATCATGAGGGTGATGCATCTTTTGTAAGCGACTGTCGTGCTTTTTATCTGGTGAAAACTTACAATAACAGCAATAAGGTACCGGATGGGATTGAACGCAGTCCGTGGTTTCTGCCAAGTATAGGGCAATGGTTTGATATGTTGGTGAATATTTGTGGAAGATCTCCGGAAAACTTCCAACACAATACCGGTAATGGTTTACAAGATGAAAAGTGGGGACAGGAAACGTTAGATAAATTAGAAGGACAGTTATCCAAAGTTGGTAAATCGTTACCGCAGTTTAACGTGAACTACAGACTTGGTTTCAGTTGCAGTTCTCAATATGATAAAGATAGAAGCTGGATGCTTCTCTGGCATATTGATGATCCCTTATATAAGTGGGAAAGGGTTTGCTTACAAGGATATAATAAGACTTCTGCATGGCATGTCCGGCCGTTTTTTGCATTTTAATCATTCCTTGATTAAAAATAGTCCTAATCTAAGTTTGAATTCATTATGAAAAAGTCCGGATAGCGCATTGATATTTTATGTAATTTCGTTTGTGTTCTCGAAATAGTGGAGTATCTTTGTTTTCATTTAAATATATTATGATTATGAAACTGAA
>OMCQ01001030.1_pt1 | contig 12337 bp, 13 predicted proteins | sample 1673761 | NCBI WGS metagenome assembly OMCQ01 (sample SAMEA103958126, study PRJEB25191) | human gut metagenome | reverse complement strand
ATTGTCTATGATCTTCACCTGCATATAGTCGGGTACATATTGGGCGGTTCGCACGGCAATACGGCTTCCACCCATGATCATTACGTTGCGTACGTCGGCATAATCTTCCTTTCCGGCTATCTTACGTATATAAGGTACATACTTGCGGGTAGTGGTGAAGTAAACGATGTCATGCAGTTTGATTACATCGTCACCGCGCGGAATCAGTGTTTCGTTGCAGCGTTTGATGGCTACTACGTGATAGGGCTTGTCTGTTTCGGCAAGCTGGTGCAGAGGAATATCCAGTATTTCCGCTTTTTCACGCATCTTGGTACCGATAAGTATCAGCGATCCGCCACAGAATTCCCACCATTGGCGCACCCAACTCATACGTATGGAAGATACGATTTCTTTAGCGGCAAGCATTTCAGGGTAAATCAATGAGTCAACACCCAGTTTCTTGAAAAAATCCTTGTTCTTAGGCAGGAGATACTCGTAATTGTCAATACGGGCAACGGTCTTTTTTGCACCGAGGTTGGTGGCCAGCATACATGCGGTCATGTTACGGCTCTCATCGGGAGTGACGGCTATAAACAGGTCAGCATCTCTAGCCCCCACTTCTTTCAATCCCTGAATGGAGGTAGGCGATGCCGTGACCGTCATTAAATCGAAGTTGGAACTAAGCGTGCTCAACCTCTCTTCATTGTCGTCCATCAATATGATGTCCTGCTTCTCGCGAGACAACAATTTTGCCAAGTGTGTGCCTACTGCGCCGGCACCGGCAATAATAATTTTCATTGCTCTTTATTACTCTTATCCTTGTTTTGTTCTAATCTCAGAACCTCTTTTGCAGGGTCCTGCATTTCATCCAGCCGCTCTTTGGCAGTTTGGGCCATCCAAAGCTTGAAGGGTTCAGCTTTGGGGGAGGGAATGGATTGAATGAGGCGAAACATTTGCTCAGTAGTCATCACGTCTGTCAATCTCATTTTACCGTCTGGTGACAACATTTTTAACTGTACGATTTTAGCGTACAGTTGACTGCCTTCCTTTGCCAACTTTGATTTTAAGTCGCTCCAGTATCTTCTTGGATTGGAACTGTCTGTTAGAATTTCTATCACATCAATTACGGAGAAATACCATTCCTCCGTCTCGTCATCCCAAGCCGTACGTACTTTTTTCTCCTCAAATATCTTTATTGCTTCTTTCTTTGTCATGACAATTTATGTTTATGGCCTCTAAGATTCCTTCCTCATCCATGCCACACAGATGATACAATTCCTGTATCGTGCCATGTTCTACAAACTTGTCCGGTACTCCTATGCGGTGTACGTGTGGTGTATATTCGTTGTCCGACATAAATTCCAGGATGGCAGTCCCCATGCCGCCTTTCCGTATGCCGTCTTCAATGGTGATGATGCGGGAAAATGAGCGTCCTATTTCGTGGAGCATCTCCTCGTCCAGTGGCTTGAGGAAACGCAGGTCGTAATGTGCTATTGAGATGTCTTTTTCTTTTTCCACCCGTTCGATGGCCTTTGCGGCAATGTTCCCTATCGGGCCAAGGGTAACGACTGCCATATCTTTACCGTCCTTCAGCTTGCGTCCTTTGCCAACCGGGATTTCTTCCAACGAGCATTTCCAATCCTTGAGCACACCGCGCCCACGGGGGTAGCGGATAACGAACGGACCTTTGTCCGGCAGCTGTGCCGGGAGCTGGACGTTCCCCTGACGGTGGAGCGGGCGGACGTGCCCGCCCTGGCCCGGCAGCGGGGTGTCGGCCTGGAGGAGGCCGGACGCATGGCCCGGTACGACTTTTTCCGCCGCACAGCGGACAGCCTGGGCGCTCAGCGCATTGCCACCGCCCACCATGCCGCCGACCAGGCGGAGACGGTGCTGCTGAACCTGGTCCGGGGTACGGGCATGCAGGGGCTGGCGGGCATTCCGCCGGTGCGGGGGCGCATCGTCCGCCCCCTGCTGGAAACGTCCCGGGACGACATCGAGACATACCTGAAAACCCACGGCCTGTCCCACGTGGAGGACGAGACAAACCGGGACACCTCCCTGGGCCGGAACCGGCTGCGCCGGGAGGTCATGCCCGGGCTTCTGTCCCTGCACCCCGGGGCCGCCGCCAGCATCTGCCGCACGGCGGAGCTGCTGCGGCGGGAGGACGCGTTTCTGGACTCTCTGGCGGCAGCATATCTGCCGCAGGAGGGACTGTCCGCCAGCCGGGAGAGGCTGCTGTCCGCGCCGGAGGTGCTGCGGCTGAGGGCCCTGCGCCTGCTGGCCGGCCGTCTGCCGGTGGGGAAAAAGGACTTCACCGCCGCCCACTACCGGGCTATGGCGGAGCTTCTGGAGGGCGGCGGCATGACGGCGCTGCCCGCCGGAGCCATGGCTCTGTGCCGGAACGGAAAGCTGACCCTGCTGCCGCCGGAGCCACCCCTGGGGCCCATGCCCCTGGAGCCGGGGGAGAATTTTTGGGGAGAATACACAATTTCCGTCCGGAAAACCACGGGAAATTTTTCACAAAAAAGGGATGCAATCCTGCTGAACTGTGATAAGATAAACGGTGCGCTTTCTGTGCGGCCCTATCGGGGGGCCGACCGGCTGACCCTGCCCGGCAGCCGGGGCGGGCGCAGCGTCAAGCGTCTGCTGGCGGACCGGGGGGTTCCTCCGGAAAAGCGCGGGCGCATCCCGGTGCTGTGCGTCGGGGACCGGCCTGCCGCCCTGTGGGGCGTGGGCACGGATGTTGAATTTCTGCCGGAGAAAACCGGCCTATATACAGAGATCACTGTATCAACAAATGGAGGAAACCACAATGGCTAAGAGCAATATGGACCAGGATATTCTGAAGGTCCTCATCACCCAGGACGAGATCCATGCCCGCATCCAGGAGCTGGGCGACCGGCTGTATGAGCGGTTCCACGACAAGAACCCCATGTTCGTGGGCGTTCTCAACGGGTGCTTCATCTTTATGGCGGACCTGGTCCGCGCCGCCCAGCTGAAAAGCGAGGTGGAATTCATCGGCCTGTCCTCTTATAAAAACGCTACCAAGTCCTCCGGCAGCGTCCAGATCACCCGGGACCTGCAGCGGGACATCAACGGCCGGGACATCATCGTGGTGGAGGACATTCTGGACTCCGGCAACACCCTGGCCTTTTTGAAGGACTATATGCTGGCCAAGGGGGCCAAGAGCATCACCATCGTTACTCTGCTGGATAAGCCTGCCCGCCGGGAGAAGGCCATCACCGCCGACCTGGCCGGGTTCGTGGTGCCCGACGAGTTCGTGGTGGGCTACGGCCTGGATTACTGCCAGCAGTACCGCAATATGCCCTATATCGGCGTTCTGAAGCCGGAGGTCTATACCAAGTAACGATCGGGCATCGGCCCAGTGGAGGAAGGGAGGAGCATTCCTGTGGAAGAACAAGAGAGGCGCCCCATTGGGGGCAAACGCCTGGCCCCGGAGGACAGGGGCAGCTTTTGGAGCAACTGGGGCTATCTGATCGTTACCGCCGCGGTGATCGTGGTGCTGTTCAAGGTGATCTTCCAGCTGAGCTGGGTGCCCTCCGGGTCCATGGAGACCACCATTCCAGAGCACACCCTGCTGATCTCGTGGCAGCTGCCGTATATGGTGTCGGACCCCACGCCGGAGCGGGGGGATATCGTCACCTTCTGGAGCGACGAGCTGAACAAGCTGCTGGTGAAGCGGGTGGTGGGTCTGCCAGGGGACGACATCGCGTTCCGGGACGGCTATACCTATGTCAACGGTGAGATGCTGGATGAGGCGTATCTGCCCAGGCAGGGCATTACCCAGTCCAACGCCAGCTTCCAGGTGCCGGAAGGCTGCGTCTTTTTCATGGGCGACAACCGCACCGGCTCCAACGACGCCCGGTTCTGGAACGAACCTTATATTTCCGTGGACCACATCCGGGCCCGGGTGATGGTGGGCATTTCCGTCCTGCCGGACAACAGCTGGCGGGGCGTCCGCGTCATTCATTAAAAGAGAGGGGGGCCTTTATTGACTGCCAAGCGAAAATTCGGCTGGGGGGCCGCGCTGCTCCTGCTGCTGGCTGCATGCTTCGTATACTACCTGGTGACGGGCATGCGCAGTGCCGGCACCATCAGCTATGCCCAGCTGCGGCAGCTGTTTCAGGACGAGAAGGTCCAGGAGTTTGCCATCAGCAACACCCGGCTCACAGCCAAGCTCCAGGACGGCAGCACCGTCAGCTGTGATCTGTATGATTTCCAGGTGTTTTACAACGACCTGAACGATCTGGTGGTGCAGCAGAACCAGCAGGGGATCATCAAGGACTATACCTATCGCGCCGACCACTCTACCAATTGGCTGCAGATCCTGCTGCCCTGTGTGGCGGTGATTCTGGGATTCATCCTGCTGATGAATCTGATGGCCCGGATGACCGGGGCAGGCCCCGGCGGGGCCCAGGACCGGATGTCACACTTCGGCGACGCCCGGATTCAGGACGTGCCCCAGGACAGCAAGGTTTCCTTCCGCGATGTGGCGGGCGCCGACGAGGAGAAGGAGGAGCTCCGGGAGATCGTGGAGTTCCTGCGCCAGCCGGATAAATACTTGGCCCTGGGGGCCCGCATCCCCAAGGGCGTGCTGCTGGTGGGCCCTCCGGGCACCGGCAAGACCCTGCTGGCCAAGGCCGTGGCCGGTGAAGCAGGGGTGAAATTCCTTTCCATCTCCGGCTCCGATTTTGTGGAGATGTATGTAGGCGTGGGTGCGTCCCGGGTCCGGGACCTGTTTCGCCAGGCCAAGCAGAATTCCCCGGCTATCATTTTTATCGACGAGATCGACGCCGTGGGCCGCCAGAGAGGCAGCGGTCTGGGCGGCGGCCACGACGAGCGGGAGCAGACCCTGAATCAGCTGCTGGTGGAAATGGACGGCTTTGCCGCCAACCAGGGCGTGGTGGTCCTGGCCGCCACCAACCGGGTGGACATTCTGGACCCGGCCCTGCTGCGCCCCGGACGGTTCGACCGCCAGGTGTATGTGGGCCTGCCGGATATCAAGGGCCGCCAGGAGATCCTGGCCGTCCACGCCAAGAACAAGCCCCTGGCGGAGGATGTGGACCTGGAGAAGTTGGCCAAGGGCACCTCCGGCTTTACCGGCGCAGACCTGGAAAACCTGCTGAACGAGGCGGCCCTGCTGGCCGGACGCCGGGACGAGAAGGCCATCACCATGGCCGACCTGCAGCAGTCCGTCATCAAGGTCATCGCGGGACCCGAGAAGCACAGCCGGGTGATCCCCGAGCACGAGCGCCGGCTCACCGCCTATCACGAGGCGGGCCACGCCATCTGCACCTACTACTGTCCCACACAGGACCCGGTGCACGAGATTTCCATCATTCACACCCTGCCGGATCTGGACCCCGTGCATCAGATCACCATTGTGCCCCGGGGCCAGGCAGGCGGTATGACCATCTTCCTGCCCGACGAGGATCGCAGCTATCTGTCCCGCACCCATCTGCTCAACAGCATTGCGGGGCTTCTGGGCGGCCGGGCGGCGGAGCAGCTGGTGCTGGGAGATATCTCCACCGGCGCCTCCAACGACATCAGCCGGGCCACCCAGCTGGCCCGGAAAATGGTGGGGACCTACGGCATGTCCGACCGCATGGGCAGCGTGGCCTTTGACGCGGGACACGACGAGGTGTTCATCGGCCGGTCCATGGCCCAGACCCGCCCCTATTCCGAGGAAACGGCGGCGGAGATGGACCGGGAGATCCGCCGCATCCTGGACGAGGCCTATGGCCGCTGCACGGAGATCCTGGAAAGATACCGCCCTCAGCTGACAGAGGTGGCGGAGTTCCTGCTCCAGCATGAGACCATGACAGCCCAGGAATTTGAACAGATTTTCGCATCCGAGGATAAGCAATAACGGCAAAAAAAGAGCACCGCCGCGGCCGTGCGGTTGTCGTAGACCGAGTAGAGTTTGCGTTTGAGGTTCTGTTTCAGAAGGTTGTCGTCGTCGATGTTTTCGATGGCGCTTTTGAGTATCACCGCCTCCTCCTCGGTGAAGTGGACGTGGGAGAAAATGTGGTCCTGGCAGAAGCAGCGGTAGCCGACGCATTTGCTGCAATAGCGGAATTGCAGGTCGGGATAGTCCGTGTCCGTGCGGCCGCAGACGGCGCATTTGTGGTGATAGCCCTTTTGCTGCTGCTGTTGCCGCACGGCCTTTTTGAAGTTTACCGTCTGGGGCGCGTGCCGGTATTTCCGGCGCTGGATAAACGCGTCAATAGCGGGCCAGATGAACACCAGGAAGTTTAGCAGCGCCACCACCGGCAGGATGGCTCCCAGCCAGCTGCCTGCCAGCAGGGACTGCACAATGCCGATGACGAACACCGCGATATCCAGCCACGCCAGCCATTTGATCTTCACGGGGATGAAGTAGAACAGCAGCAACTGGGTATCCGGATATAGGAAGGCAAAGGCCAGGAACATGGACAGGTTCACATATCCCGTGCCGCCCACGGAATAGCCTGCGCCGGAAATGGCGGAGGCGGCCAGGGTGGCGATCACCGTCAGAAGCACGCCGCTCCAGTAATAGAGGTTGAAGCGGGCGGTGCCCCACTGGCGCTCCAGGGACGAACCGATCCAGTAGTAAAGATACAGGCTGAGGGCCAGTCGGAGGGGACTGGAGCTGGTGGGGACGAAAATAAAGGTGACGATGCGCCAGAGCTCCCCGTGGAGCACCTTGCTGCCGTTGAGATACAGGAAGCTCACGGCATTGGCGTCGGTGCGCATGGTCAGCAGCATCAGCACATAGACCACCACATTGCCGATGACGATCCAGCGCATAAGGTCCGGAATACCGAACCGGGGATGCCGGGCGCAGAAGCGGTCGGCGGCGTCATAGAGCTTTTTCAAGGGGAAATTCCTCCAATACGATTCAAGTGGCTCTATTGTAACCGATTGCGGGTAAAAAGTCATTACCTTTTTTTGAACATTTGGTTCCCGGCGCTATGCAAAAGGGCGAAAACGTGGTAAAATAACAATTCAAGTGCTGGGAAAGGGGGCGGCGATGTGTTCAAGCGGGTATATGTGGAGATCACCAATGTGTGCAATCTCTCCTGTTCCTTCTGCCCCGGCACCGGCCGCCCGGCGCGGTTCCTGGCCCCGGCAGAGTTCCGGATCCTGGCGGAAAGGCTCCGCGGCCACACGGAGTATCTGTACCTCCATGTGATGGGGGAGCCGCTGCTGCACCCGCAGCTGGAGGAGCTCCTGGCCGTTGCCCGGGAGCTGGGCTTCCGGGTGTGTGTCACCACCAACGGGACGCTGCTGCCCCGGCGGGGACAGGCCCTGTCCGGTGTGCATAAGGTCAGCGTATCCCTCCACAGCTTCGAGGGAAACGACTGCCCCGGCAGCATGGAGGAATATCTTTCCGGCGTGTGGGATTTCTGCCGCCGGGCCTCGGCGGAGGGGACTCTGTGTGCCCTGCGCCTGTGGAACATCGGCGGGCGGGACAGCTGCAACGGTCAGGTGCTGGCCTTCCTGGGGGAACAGCTGGGCCGGGACGTGCTGTCTATCCCCACGGACCGCCGGGGGAACCGGCGGCTTTCCGCGAATGTTTTCCTGGAGCAGGCGGAAAAATTTGATTGGCCGGACCCGGAGGCTCCGGAGAGCGGCACGGAGTTCTGCCACGGGCTGCGGCAGCAGCTGGCCGTTTTGTGCGACGGCACGGCGGTGCCCTGCTGCCTGGACGGAGAGGGACGCATGGCCCTGGGGAATCTGTTTGACCAGCCGGTGGAGGAGATTCTGGCATCGCCACGGGCGGCGGCCATCCGGGAGGGCTTCTCCCGCCGCCGTCCGGCGGAGGAGCTGTGCCGCCGGTGCGGCTATGCCGCGAGGTTTTAGGATATGGATGCAATACAGGAAAAACTCAACCGGCTGCCCGGGGCGCTGCTGCCCTGGTACCGGGAAAACCGCCGGGTGCTGCCCTGGCGGGAGCAGGTGTCCGCCTACCGGACCTGGGTGTCGGAGATCATGCTGCAGCAGACCCGGGTGGCGGCGGTGATCCCGTATTTTCAGCGGTTTATGGCGGCGTATCCGTCGGTGGAGGCTTTGGCCGCCTGCGACGAGGGGCAGCTGATGAAGCTGTGGGAGGGCCTGGGCTATTACAGCCGGGCCCGGAATCTGCGCCGGGCGGCGCAAATCGTCGCGGAGCAGTACGGCGGGGCGTTTCCCCGGACGTATGAGGAGCTGACCGCCCTGCCCGGCATCGGGGACTATACCGCCGGAGCCATTTTGTCCATCGCCTTTGGGGAGCCTGTCCCGGCGGTGGACGGCAACGTGCTGCGGGTGGCGGCCCGGGTAGGCGGCTGCCGGCTGGATATTCTGGACCAGAAAAACCGACGGCAGTTCCGGCGGTGGATGGAGGCGGCTATGCCACGGGAAGCCCCGGGGGCCTTCAACCAGGCGCTGATGGACCTGGGAGCCGGGGTGTGCCTGCCCAACAGCGCGCCCCTGTGCGATAGCTGCCCGGCGGCGGCATTCTGCGCCGCCCGGGAGCAGGGCTGCCAGCGGGAGCTGCCGGTGCGGGCCCCGAAGAAGGAGAAGCGCCGGGAGGAAAAAACCGTGTTCCTGCTGCTGGGGCCGGAGGGGGTGGCCCTGCGGCAGCGGCCGGATACCGGACTTCTGGCGGGGCTGTGGGAATATCCCCATGTTCCCGGACGGCTGACGGAGGAACAGGCGGCGCAGCAGCTGCGCACCTGGGGCCTGACGGCCCACCGGTGGCTGCGGCAGATGGAGGCCAGGCACCTGTTCACCCACATCCGCTGGGACATGACCGGCTACCTGGTGCAGGTGGAGGGCCGGGGGCCGGAGGATTGGCTCTGGGCCGATGGGGCGATACGGGCCCGACTGGCGGTGCCCTCCGCCTTTGAAAAATTCACGCGGGCCCTGCCCGCAGAAGGAGAATGACGATGGCGCAGCTTTATTTCAAATATGGGGCCATGGGCTCCAGCAAAACCGCCAACGCCCTGATGGCGCGGTTCAATTACGAGGAGCGGGGCCAGGAGACCCTGATGGTGAAGCCCCGCCTGGACACCCGGGACGGAGATCACATGGTCACCTCCCGCATCGGCCTGACCCATCCCTGTGTGTATTTTGACGAAATGCGGGCCCGGCCCGATGAGGAATTGCAGAAATACGCCTGCATCATCATTGACGAGGCCCAGTTTCTCACCAAGGATGAGGTATTTTACCTGGTCCACCTGGTGGACGACTGCGGCATCCCCGTGCTGTGCTACGGCCTGAAGGCAGACTTCCGGGGCCAGCTGTTCGAGGGCAGCTATTATCTGCTGGCTATGGCGGACAAGCTGGAGGAGGTCAAGACCGTCTGCTGGTGCGGCAAAAAGGCCGCCTTCAACGCACGGTTTGACGGACAGGGCCGGGTGGTGAAGGAGGGCGAGCAGGTGGTGCTGGGGGCCAACGACCGGTATACCAGCCTCTGCCGCCGCCACTGGATGGCAGGGGACCTGGGCCCGGACTTCGATATTCACAAGGTATGAGATGCACCCTTTGCCCCCGGCTGTGCGGCGCGGAGCGCACGGAGACGGCGGGAAGCGGCTTCTGCCGGATGCCGGCAGGGCCGGTGGTGGCCCGGGCGGGGCTCCACATGTGGGAGGAGCCCTGCATCAGCGGCACCCGGGGCAGCGGCACGGTGTTCTTCTCCGGCTGCACCCTGGGCTGCGTATTCTGTCAGAACCACGAGATCTCCGCCCAGGGCGTGGGAAAGCCCGTGTCCGTGGACCGGCTGCGGGAGATCTTCCGGGGGCTGATCCGGCAGGGCGCTCACAACATCAACCTGGTGACGCCGGGACACTTCGCTCCCTGGGTGGCTCAGGCCCTGGAGCCGTCCCTGCCGGTGCCGGTGGTGTGCAACACCGGCGGCTATGAGCGGGTGGAGACGCTCCGCCTGCTGGAGGGCAAGGTACAGGTATATCTGCCGGACATGAAATACGCCCTGGAGGAGCCGGCCCGGCGGCTGTCCGGCGCCGGAGACTATCCCGCCGCGGCGCGAAGCGCCATATGCGAGATGTTCCGCCAGACGGGACCCTATCAGCTGCGGGACGGCCTGCTGGTCCGGGGGGTGCTGATCCGACATCTGGTGCTGCCGGGACAGCTGGACAATACCCGCCGGGTCATTGACTGGGTGGCGGAGACCTTCCGGCCCGGGGAGGTGCTGTTTTCCCTGATGAGCCAGTATACGCCCCAGCCCGGAGCCGTGGGCCCGCTGGCCCGCCACGTTACCCGGGCGGAGTATCGGGCGGCGGCAGCCTATATGGAAAACTGCGGCATCCGCGACGGCTTCACCCAGGAGCGCACCTCTGCCCGGGAGGAGTATACCCCGGCATTTGACCTGACAGGGGTGTAAGTGCTGCCCACTTCAATAGATGATTTTTGAGTTTCTGCAAAAAAGTACTTGCTTTCTCCGTAAGTGTACATTATAATGGTGGTAACGAATGAGGTAATGGAGGGTTATGTTACCATGAAAAAGATTCTTGCTATGCTGACGGTTATTGTGATGCTGGGCTGCATGCTCTCCGTCACTGCCTTTGCCGACGGCGGCTATGTTCCCAGTCCCAAGCATGACGACAACACCGATACCACGCCCACCTCTCCCCAGACCGGTTACGACCTGGGCATCGGCAGCGTGGTGATGACCATTGCCGTCAGCGGCGGCGTGGCCTATGTCTGCACCAAAAAGGCCCGTGCCCGGGCATAAAACGTCCCCATTTTATAAAGAAGGAGCCCCATAAATGCTGTGCCGTTTATGGGGCCTTTTTTCCGTTCTGAACAAAGGAGAAATGTCCTATGAAGCGTCCTGTGCGCATCCTGCTGACGGCGGTGGCCGTTATTGCGGTGATCGTGTGTGTTTTCTGCATTCTGTTTATCATCCAGTATGCCCGGGGCAAGTCTGTCAGCGATAAGCTGGGCAGCGGCGTCCGCTCCGGCCAGGTGGTGGAGCCCCTGGACCCCCAGGACGACGGCAAATATATGGCCATCAATGTGGACTTTGACAGCCTCCACGACGTCAATCCGGAAATCTACGCCTGGATCGAGGTGCCCGGCACCAACATCAACTATGCCGTGGTCCAGAGCGCCGCAGACGACCTGTTTTACGACGATCACGGGGTGGATCGGTCCTATTACTCCGGCGGCAGCATTTTTTCCCAGCGGTACAACACCACCACCTTTCAGGACCCGGTGACGGTGCTGTATGGCCACAACCGCCAGTCCCAGACCATGTTTGCCCAGGTGAACAACTTTGCCGATGCGGAGTTTTTCGCCAAAAACCAGAAGATTATCGTTTACACCCCGGACAAGGTGTATGAATACACCATTTTCGCCGCCTATCCCCACTCCAGCGAGCACCTGCTGCTGTGCCATGATTTTACGGACCCCCAGCAGTTTGCGGACTATTTTGCCTCCCTGGGGGAGGCCATCAACGCCAATTACCGCCGGGACCTGTTTCCTCAGGCAGGGGATCGGGTGCTGACTCTGTCCACCTGCTACCGCCAGAACCGCATGCAGCGGTTTCTGCTCCAGGGTGTGCTGACGGAGACATATGACGTGGTCAAATAAACGACCCCAATGAGATGAGGAGACCCTATGGAACAGGAAAAACAGACCCAGCCGGAACAGAAGAAAAAGCGCCTGTCCACGCCGCTGCTGATTTTCATCATCCTTATGGCGGTGACGCTGACGCTGTGCGCCGTGGTGGCGGGGATCTGGCTCCACGGGCGCAGCAGCCTGCGGAACCAGGGCGCGGCCCCCACCGACACCCCTGACGATACCCAGCAGCTGGACAGCTACACCGTCCTCCACGACGGCAAATACTACCGCTATAAGGACCATATGGTGAATCTGCTGCTTATCGGCGTGGATTCCGACAATAAGCCTGCCGCGCCCCTGCCCTATGGCAGCGACAACCAGGCGGACGTGATCCTGGTGGCGGCCCTGGACACCGACGCCAACCGGATGACACTGATTTCCGTGTCCCGGGATACCATGTGCGATATTGCGGTGCTGGACCAGAACGGTCAGGTGTCCGGCGCGGCCCACACCCAGCTGGCCCTGTCCTACTCCAACGGAGACGGCCTGTATGAGAGCTGCCGCCTGTGCCAGGAGGCGGTGTCCCAGCTGTTTTACGGCTTGCAGTTCGACGGCTGCGCCGCCTTTTATATGGGCGGCATCGGGCGGCTCAACGACGCCGTGGGCGGCGTCACCGTCAGTGTGCTGGACGACTATCCCTTCACCGATGTTCCCGACGGGTGGAACATGTACCCGGGCCAGGATGTGACCCTTACCGGGCGGCAGGCGCGGCTGTATATCCAGGCCCGCC
>OMCQ01001027.1_pt1 | contig 12349 bp, 6 predicted proteins | sample 1673761 | NCBI WGS metagenome assembly OMCQ01 (sample SAMEA103958126, study PRJEB25191) | human gut metagenome | reverse complement strand
GTTTTCCTTCAAACTCACTTACTGACACATAATCTTTAGTCAGCAAATAATACTCGGTTTTATCAGGTCCCAACGGGAACATGTGCTGATAGTGGAACGGAGGTGTTGCCATATTGATACTTATTTTAGTTAAAAGTTATTAGTGTGACAAAGGTAGTAACTATTATCGAAATTTTTCCTTAATTAGCGTGAAAACTTTCAAGGAATGTCCTTACCTTTGCCAACTCATTAAAATAACATCACATTATACATGAAAAGATTAGGCAAATTCTTATTTATTACTTCATTACTGTTATGCTTTCTCATCCCTCGAGGATGGACACAAACCCAAGCAAAAAACCAACCGGACAGTATCGAACTCAAACTGAAGGAAATCTACACGAAACGGGAAGTCATGATTCCCATGCGTGACGGAATCAAGCTTTACACCGCTGTCTACGAACCGAAAGACAACAGCAGGCAGCATCCTATCCTGATGCACCGCAGCCCTTACTCTTGTTCCCCATACGGAGAAGGATTTGACCGTCATTTCAGGACTAATCTGAAAAACTATATAGAGCACCGATATATTATCGTCTTCCAAGATGTACGTGGACGGCATAAGAGTGAAGGGATATTTATCCAAGTACGCCCTCTCAACAAAAACAAAAAGGGTAAGAAAGATAAAAAGAATATAGACGAAGCTACGGACACATACGATACCATAGAATGGTTGATTCACAACACATATAATAACGGAAATGTAGGAACATGGGGAATCAGTTATGATGGTTTCTATGCCACTATGACAGCTTCCTCCAATCATCCGGCTTTGAAAGCTGTTTCTCCGCAAGCTCCCGTCACCGACTGGTTCCGTGGAGATGACCGTCATCACAACGGAGCCTTCACCCTGCTGCAAACCACTAATTTCCTTCCCAGACTGGAAGGACGCCACATGGGAAAAGGAGTGATGAACCAAATTGTAAAGAATGATGTTTACACAGATTTTCTGACACTCGGTACCTTTAAGAACGTGGACGACTTGGTACGTGATACTACACAGACATTGTGGAATGATATCAAAAACCATCCTGATTTCGATGATTTCTGGAAAGAGCGCGATGCACGCACCTCCTGTTATAACTTGAAGCCCGCCATATTGGTGGTAGGTGGACTGTATGACTCCGAAGACTGTTACGGAGCCTGGAATCTTTATAAAGCCATCAAAGAGCAATCACCGGACACAGATTTATATCTGACATTCGGTCCTTGGTGGCATGGAGCATGGACAGTACGCGGGTTCCAAGGTTTCGGTAATCTGTATTTCGGTAAAAGCACTTCGGCTTATTACATGGACAAAATAGAATATCCTTTTTTCCGATATTTCCTGGAAGGAAAGGGAGAAAAGCCCAAGCATAAAGTAAATATATTCCATACAGGTGAAAACGAATGGAAAACATACGACGAATGGCCTGTACAAAAGACTGCCGGTACACCTTATTATATACATAAAAACGGATCAGTATCCACACAAGCACCGGCAGAACAAGAGTCTTATTCAGAATATATTTCAGATATGTCACGTCCGGTACCCTATACGGCAAACCCTACCACTTACCGGACAAAAGAATTCATGGTAGATGACCAACGCTTTGCTACTTCACGTCCCGATGTCATTACTTTCATGACGGAGCCGCTATGTGATACATTAACATTGGCCGGTCCTATAGAAGTGGAATTAATGACTGCCATCAGTAGTACTGACGCTGATTTTATGGTGAAAGTAATTGATGTATATCCTGAAAAATTTGAATATTCCAAAACTGCACGCAGTTATTTAAAGAGTGACTACCCAATGAGTGGGTACCAGCTGATGATTCGTGGCGAATTATTCAGAGGACGCTTCCGTAAGGGATTCGACAATCCCCTGCCTTTCAAACCGGAAGAAATAACTCCGGTTAATTACACACTGTATGATGTGGCACACACATTCCTGCCGGGACACAGACTGATGATTCAAATTCAAAGTTCCTGGTTCCCCATTATTGACCGCAATCCACAAAGGTTTATTGATACCTATCATTGTACGGTAGAAGATTTTGTGATGAAACAAAAGATCAAAATTTATCATCAGCAAGGAGCTGCAAGCAGAGTTATACTACCTGTGGTAAAAAAATAAAAAGGAAGTATCCCAACAAGCTCAAATGTCATCCAATAGCAAGAGCCGTATGACTACTCCAGCATTCATACGGCTCTTTTTATATGTAACTACCATCTGTAACTTTTCCGAATGTTCATCTTAGTTTGAATACTCTCATCAAAAATATCATATAGAAGCAATCCGTTCTATCAACTCGTTACCCAACGCTGTTTTCGCTTCAATATGCTGCAATACCGCTGTCACAAACGGATTACTTTCAAATACCCCACGCACCTGTTCAAAATCCTGCTCCATTTCTTCACGTGATCCATCTGCACCGAACCCCGTCATAGCAGACAAAGAAAATTCCTTTTTCGCATCGGCATAGACCATTTTATCCAATCCGACAACAGCCTCCTGCCACTTCTTCACGATAGCAATAACATCCTTTGCCGTTATTTCATCGGAACGCAGATTATAAAACTCAAGCATCTTCTCGTACGCCCATGTCCACTCGTATGTATAATAATTACGATGCATCTCAACAAAACGGTCATGAATCTGATCCACATTAGTCAGGATTCCAGATTCTATATCTGCCATCAACTTCTCTATTTCACTTTTAGGAGCGATCAATCCGGAAATATCCACCCATTCTCCTGTCCCTATCTCTGTATCAGGAATCAACCGGGCACGGATTTCCTCATCACTGCTAAAACGAACCTCCTCCAAACGCTTGATTAATGAATTACCCAAAAATTTATGAATAGCCGTTTCATAAAAACGAATGCCATTATTTAAAGAAGAATTCTTAATTTTCGCACTTTGGTAAGAGTAAGTTTCTGAAGTTTCTCCGGATACTTTACGTAATTCTTTCAGAATACTACGCCCTTTCATCATTTTCTGAATAGTATAGGGACTCAACAGGTTATAATTAATCTGATCCAAACGGTTCGGATCTTTACGTTTGTCACGTTTAGGCCACTTTTGAGCATCCCGAATCGTACCTACACTCCGCAAATTCACCCCTGGCACCAGATAAGTGGTATTTTGCTGCTCTATCAGATAAGAAAAAGGCAGATTAGAAGTATCGGCATGATTCACATGACGCCCCATAACCAAAGAAAATGCACCTACACGTGCGGGCCATAAAATATAAGAATCGGAAGTAGTCTTCGCCCCACGCTCCATAGCTCCCTGATGAATCGGACCTAACTTATACATATGGTTGCTTTGATTAGAGCCGGAACCCGCATTCATAAAAGAGAACATTCCGGCAATCAGCAAAGTAGACTTATGATGAGTCACCGTAAAGGGTCCGGCAAAAATGGCACATGCCTCACCGTTCTCTTCTTGACAATTACTAAAAAACAAAGAATCAGATGCAGAATAGTTATGTCCCAAATGACATGCCTGGCTGATAAAGCAACGGGTCAACATAGTTCCATCTTCCACATTGGAGCCGCTTGATATAATAAAATCATCGCATACCACTCCATAGCCGATATGAATAGGCGCCTGCTCATTACTGTTCAAGCTGCCGTTTTTCAATCGTCCCGCCCCTTCTATCTTACAATAATCACCTATTCGTACATTCTTTATATATCCCGCATCAACAATAGTAACATGCTGGCCAATAGTACCTGTATCCGAAGCATTCTCTTCAGCATACTGGTCAATAATGGCTTTCATCCGACAAATCAATTCAGGACGATGACGATACAATGCCAAAATATAGGCCTGATGCGCTGACAGACGATCATGAATAGGCACTTCACGTCCACCCGTTTCATTCAATACAGCTACTTCAACGCCATTTCCAAACTTGCTCCAGCCATCTACCAGAATAATATCTACATTCTCTATAAATGCATAATCCCCAATTATATAGTTGGCTATATAGTTTTTTATATTCTCAATACAACAATTATCGCCCACCGTTACATTATGCAAAGTCGCATGATACAATCCGGAATGTTTACGCATGCCACCTGCCAACGTAAACTCATCTTCAAAGACCCCCAATCTGACCTTTCCGGAAAAACGGGTATGATAAATATAGTCCGTCTTAAAGTTCTCTACTACTTCAATTTCATCCCAATCAACCGCAGTGCATGATCTCTCTTTTAATTGTTGTATTTCTTCTTGTGTAAGTGAACGATAAGTTTTCATCTTCTATATGTATTTATTCTTCATCATAGGTTTGATAAAGAAAATCGTTATAAGGATACTTCTGTACGTGTAGCTCGCGCACCTTATTATATATAATAGTCTTCAATTCATCCATATTTATTTTCTCTCTGGCAGAAATGAAGATACAATTATCATTCAATTTTGCCATCCATGTCTTCATCAGTTCTTCCAATGTAATATTCTCCCTGGTTTTAGGAGTCAAATCATCCTCTGCTTTCTCTATATAGGTATAAGCATCTATCTTGTTAAAAACAATCATGGTAGGCTTTCCACCTGCCTCCAAATCAGCAATCGTTTTATCAACCACAGAAATTTGTTCCTCAAAATCCGGATGAGAAATATCCACCACATGAATCAGCAGATCCGCTTCACGTACTTCGTCCAAAGTTGATTTAAAGGAATCAACCAAATCCGTTGGTAATTTACGGATAAATCCTACGGTATCTGTAAGCAGAAATGGCAGATTCTCAATAATCACTTTGCGTACTGTGGTGTCCAATGTTGCAAAAAGTTTATTTTCAGCAAAGACCTCGCTTTTTGAAAGCAAATTCATTAAAGTAGATTTTCCCACATTAGTATACCCTACCAAAGCTACACGTATCATACGTCCGCGGTTTTTACGTTGAGTGGACTTCTGTTTATCAATTTCAGCCAACCGCTCTTTCAACAATGACATACGATTCAAAATGATACGACGGTCCATTTCCAACTGAGTTTCACCCGGACCACGTAATCCCACAGAGCCTTTACCTCCACCGGCACCAGATCCACCTCCCTGACGTTCCAAGTGAGTCCATAAACGTTGCAGACGAGGCAACATATACTTGTATTGGGCCAACTCCACTTGTGTTTTAGCATTTGCTGTTTGAGCCCGCATGGCAAAAATATCCAGAATCAGCGAAGTACGATCCAAGATCTTCACTTTCAGTTCAGCTTCTATATTACGTATCTGCTTGGCAGAAAGTTCATCATCAAAAATCACCATTCCGACTTCACGCTCATTTTCCTCTTCCTGATGAATATATTCCTTGATTTCTTCCAGCTTTCCTTTACCGACATAAGTCACGGAATTGGCAGCAGGCAGTTTCTGAGTAAACCTTTTCACCACTGTTGCCCCAGCCGTTTCGGCCAAGAACTCCAACTCATCCAAATACTCCTTGGTCTTACGCTCATCTTGTGTCTGAGTAATCAAACCAACTAAAATGGCAGTTTCAACCTGTGCTTCAGAAATTACAAATTCTTTCATTTATCTATCAATCTAAATAAGTTCGCGACAAATATAACAAAAAAAGAGGATGAACGTTGAACGTCATCCTCTTTTTTATTACAGTTATTCCCTATAGTTGTGGTTGTGGAGCCGCCGGATTGTTATCAGTATCACTGATTCCGGAATTGGTTTCCATTTCACATTGCGGAATCCGGTAGATCAGGATTTGTGCTTCTGCAGCTGAATTATATTGTACAGACGGGTCATAATTCGTATTCTTACGAACCACCGGCTTTTTCAAGCGTAGGATATCGAACAGTGAGAAACCTTCTCCCCAAAGTTCCATACGACGCTGCAACCAAACCTCATCCTGAAAATCCTGTGCCGAATTAGCTTTACTTGTAAAGGAAGGATCCCGATATGTTCGTACAAAATTTTCCAATGTACTCTTTCCGCCACTCAAATTACCACCCATGGCTTCTGCCTCAGCTTTTATCAGATACATTTCTTCAACACGCATCAAAGGCCAGTCTGATGCATTGGTTGTGTTACCAAATATACTTTGATAAGCTCCGAACTTTGTATTTACATACGGAGTCAAACCAAAATATTCAACGATGGAAGTACCCTCAATCTGTTCATTATCAATCAATGAAGATTTATTATCCGGAGACAAAAACCATTGTTTACGAATATCTGTTTCGGGTATTAAATCATATAATGCAGAGTTCACCTTTCTATATCCATCGGGCACTCCTGAAGTATAACCGTTTCCGGTAAAAGAACACAAGTGCGAAGGCCAGTTGATAATACCTGTCTGGACAACATCATTATCAGGCGTAATCATCACTCCCCATAACCATGAACTTGCCGATGCTGAATTAAAGGTAGGAGTAGATACCTGGGCTAAAGTCTGAGGTGTACCGCCAGCAATGGCACGTTCTGCATCTTTAGCTGCATCCGCCCATTTTTGCATTAACAGATTAGCACGAGCACGCAATCCATAAACTACTGCCTCATCAATCTGATCTTTGTTTGAGCCATTATCATACCCGGTCAATAAATCAGCAGCCGTATTCAGGTCACTCATAATCTGGTCATACACCTGCTGTACAGTTGCACGCGGATTATTCTGCATATCTTCATCAGTCATTGTTTCTGTAACAATAGGTACTGCCAGGCTATTTTCATGACCTGCATAAGTAAACTGATAAATTTGAACCAAGTTCAGATAGTCATAAGCACGAGCAGCTAAAGCTTGGCCACGATAAACCTTCAAAGAAGAATCTTCCGTATCTGCCGCTATCAATTTCAATACATTGTTTGCAGCTTTCAAGTGATTATAGAACGTTTTCCAAATCAATTCATCGCTTGAACTATCGTATACTCTGTCACTATAATTCTGAGATGTATTAAACCAGTTATATCCATTAACCAATGCAACCAAATCCTGCCCTCCTGATTCCAATATCATAGATACCGCAGGAATACCATAGTCATTATGATAAGTAGTGGCATCATCTGAAATCGTACCAAAAGTATTTAATTTGGCTGCCATAGCGTTCACTTCAGCAGTTATCAAATTAGGTCTGCCATTGATTATATCTTCTTTCTGTTCTTCAGATATGTAATCTCCTTCAGGAAATTTATCCAAATCGCAAGATGCCATTAATAAAGCGACACTTGCAAATGCTATATATTTATTTGACAATTTCATATTCTTAAAAATGGGTTGCTAAATTAGAAATTTAAAGATATACCTCCGGAAATTGTGCGGATAGGTGAATATACATTGTCAGCAGCCACATAACCTTGACGTGGGTCCAACCCTTTGCGAGCTGTCAGCAAAGCCACATTATCTGCAACAAAGAAAACACGAACACCGTCAATCTGCATTTTACGTGTCAGACTCTTCGGCAAAGTATAACCCAATGTAATATTCTGCAAGCTTAAATAATCCGAACTAGTCAAGAAACGATCTGTTAATCTGTTCGTATATTGGTCATTAATATTCATACGAGGAACATCCGTATTTTTATTTTCAGGAGTCCATGCTTTTAACATATCTTTATGCAAAGCACTACCTGTAGCTGCTACGTCCATTAATCCTTGGTAAGTATAGTCCAAAATACGTCCACCAAGCTGATATGCAAACGAAACAGAGAGATCAAAGCCATAGGCTGTGACACTTGTTCCAAAACCACCATAAACTTTAGGTAGAATATCACCTGATGCGAATCTGTTTTCAGAAGCGACAGAATAAGATTTTGTAACTGTATTACCATTCTCATCCGGAGTCACCAGCGCCCACAGACTCTCTCCTGTTTCAGAATCCACACCTACATATTTAGGTAAATAAAGCTGGTACATAGACTCATCTTCACGATAAATCCGGGCACCGTCAATCAATTGTCCATTCAGTTCTGGAGATAATTCCAAGACTTTATTCTTAAAATGTGTAAGATTAAAGTTTACATTCCAGGAAAAATTCTTGTTTTCAATTATATTGGAATACAAGTCCAATTCAACCCCACGGTTTACCATTGACCCCACATTCTCAGGAAAACGGGAATAACCCATTGAAGCTGCTACCGGTTTGAAATAAAGCATATCGGTTGTTTTACGTGAGAAGTACTCAACAGAACCACCTAACTTACCACCCCAAAAAGCGAAATCAAATCCAGTATTAAAGCTGTGTGAAGTTTCCCAAGTAATTTCCTTATTACCTTTATAATATAGAGAAGTTGAAAAATCGCCATTACTGTTTGCCAATGTATACTGGTCTTGATACGGATAGTAGTTACGGTACAAACCACCTTGGAACATCAAGTTATCATTACCTTGCAAACCATAGCTGATTTTAAATTTCAACATATCAATCCAAGACTGGTTTTCCAAGAATTTCTCTTTGCTTAATAACCATCCAGCTCCTACAGACCAGAAGTTACCCCAACGATTATCCGGGTGAAAACAAGAAGAAGCATCACGACGGAAAGAAGCTGAAACAAAATACCGTCCATCATAGTCATATTGTGCACGGAACAGCCATCCTTCTGTTGCATAATTACGAGAATATGAATTATTGCTCTGGTTCATAATACCATTGCCTAATTCAGGAACATTCGGATCGTACAATTTCTCACGTTGTCCGTACAAATATTGATATCTATAGTCATAACTTTCATGTCCGGCCAAAATATCCACATTATGAACATCATTAAATGTTTTGTTGTATGTCAACAAATACTGCTGATTTACACTAAATGTACGCTCACTAGATACGCCGATCAAACCTCCGACTCCGCTAGTTTCAGAATACTGTCCGTAGAAGGGGTTAACCATCTCTGTAGCACGCACATTATTTACATCAACACCTATATTCACTTTTGCCTTGATTCCATTCCATATATCAATATCAGCAGACCATTTTCCACTAACCACATCACCAGAATATTTCATTTTATCCAACATATAACTTGCCAACGGATTTGCATTAGGAATAGTATTACGGCTACCATTCGAATCTTGTCCTTGCTTTCCATAATCATAACGAAGGAAACCTCGATTATCTACCATAATATTGCCCTGTGCATCACGAACATACATAGGATAAATAGCTCCCATAATATTTGACGCATAAAAGATATTTGCATTTGAGGTACCACCCTCAGTATCCTGTTCACGGCTATCATAATGAGTAAATGATACATTTCCTCCCATTTTCAACCAAGGCTTCACTTGATAGTCAGCTTTCAAACGTGCAGAATAACGTTGGAAACCAGAGTTAGGAACAATTCCCTTATCATCCAAATAGCCGGCCGACATATAATAATTCATTTTTTCGGTCGCACCGCTAATACTTAAATTATACTCTTGGCGCAGATTATTTTCAAAAATTTCATCCGACCAATTATCCGGAATATAATAATATGTACCATCAGAATAACCTAATGTCGCACTAGGATTCAATTTGCCATCCATACCGATCAGTTGCTGTCCTTGAGGAATGGAATACACCTGATATCCCAAATATGTAGAAGAAAGCATTGCTTGATTAGCGTACGCATTAGCTTTAGCCAAATCTCCGGCTGCCGCATATCCTTTCAAATCGGCATTATAAATAGAAGAATAGTTTAATTCATAGAATGTAGCCGGATCCGTAATTGTTTCATAATTAGGTACTCCACGTTTATTCACACCCCATTTAGCGTCAAAAGTAACACGGGCTTCCCCACTCTTACCACGCTTGGTAGTAATCAAGATTACACCATTAGCACCACGTGCACCATACAGAGCATTAGAAGCAGCATCTTTCAACACTGTCATTGATTCTATATCAGAAGTACTGATAGCAGAAATTTCACCATCATACGGAACTCCATCTACCACATACAAAGGCTTGTTACTAGCCGATATAGATCCAATACCACGAATACGCACTTCAGCATCTTTGCCCGGCTGACCATTATTACTCGTAGTTTGTACTCCGGCTACTTGACCCGCCAAAGCATTTGTCACATTTGAAGTTTGTCTCGTCGCTATTTTTTCATTTTTTATAGTAGCAGCCGAACCTGTAAATGCAGATTTTTTCGCTGTACCATAAGCCACCACCATCACCTCTTCAAGCTGCTCTGTATCAGACTTTAACACAACATTCAAGTTTGCTTTAACTGGCACTTCTTGTGTAGCCATTCCGATAAAGGAAACTACCAAAGTCTTTGCGGAACTAATTGTTTATGTAAATAATTGATAACCAGTATATGTATTACTGAATCTCTTATTCGCTTTCCTTGATTTAAGCCGTTTAAAGAGTATGATAATAATAATTTTCTACCTTTCTTCTACTGAAAAAAGAATTGACTTGCAACATTCCTGTTCGTTGTTACTCTGTTCATAAAATACCTGAAATACTAAGATTGATATTTTTCAACTTTTTAAATATTTCAAAACTTCCAAAGATTGTTTGCACTTTAGATTACAAAAGAAGATAGTAGGTCATGAAGTAAATTAGCAAACTATTATTATCATTTTCTGATATAGAATTTTATATGCGCATATTATATGATATACATATATGAATTTTGCAGAAATTCAATAACCTTGATACTTATTTTCTACCCGGTTAGGCTGAGATGGAAATATTGTCACATTTTATTTCTTTTAGTTTATCGTATTGCAATCACAACAAAAAATTATCATGTTCACAAAACGATAAACTTTATTAAGAAGATAAGGCTATATTCACTTTTGAAAATGATTCTTCTTCATCTTTATAAGAGATAATGTATAGACAATAGAGTTAATTATCTTTTTTGACATTTTTTCAAGTCTCGTATAATTGTACTTCCCATAACTTCTCCATAAATTTGTGTTGTAGCAAGGTTTTTATGCCCTAATAATTTTTGCACGGTTGTTATATTAGCACCTTTATATATCAATAAAGTAGCATTAGTATGCCTTGCAGAATGGAATGAAAAGTGTTTGCTTATTTTTGCCAATTTGCCAATTCGTATCAGCTCTTTATTTACACTTGAGTTATTTTTAATTGAAAAAAATGAGCTCCATTTTCCCTGGTATTTTTGTAATAAAGTTAAAGCCTTGCCTTCAAACAGCAAGTTTAAAGGCAATTTCACTTCTGTACCTGTTTTGACAGAGTCAAAGATTAGCCATAATTTTCCATCCATTTTTACGATATTTTTCTCATTCAAATTCACAAAATCAGAATACCGCAATCCCGTATAGCAGCAAAATAAAAATGCATCAAGAGTATGTTCCAGACAACTATTTCTTCCTGTCAAAGACACTTCTTCCAATCTTTTCATTTCTTCCGGTAATAAAAAAACATGTTTTCCTTCCTTCATTTTAATTTTATATCTTCTGAAGGCATAGTTATTGGGATCAATGTATCCTTTATTAATTGCAGCATTAACAAAAGATTTCAAATGCTTCATGTGTTTAGCTACTGTATTTGTTTGATAGTCGGAATCATAAAGAAATTTTTCAAAATCTGTAACGAAATTATAGGTTAAGTCTTCAAACTCAATTGTCGGTTTGAACGATTGTAAAAGGGATATTGTCGTTAAATGGTTACGCTTTGTGCTGTCTTTTAGCTGAGAAGACATTATTTCTTTACGTGCAAACCCTAAAAATGAAGCATCTGTGTTCGATTTGAACTCTTCTTTTATGAGGCTTAAGGTTATTGTCTTTCCTTGCCTCCACAAACTTAATTCTTTTTTCTCTAATTCAATAATAAATTCATTAAGCATGCCATTCAGCGCATCTTGGTTAGGATGATCTTTGATGATTTTCCTTTTTACATCCCATTGTTCTGGCCGTAAATAAACATGTGTGGAAAAATACACTTTCTTTTTATTCAAGTAGGCTTCAACTTGGACCAAAGCGGTCCCTCTGTCATTTAAACTTTTTTTTCGATTGTAAACGAAACGATAACTGATTTTCCTCATAATTTAATTCTTTAATTGAAATTCTATAATAAGACGCAATAAAGAAAAGTAGAAAAGCATTATCCTACTATTTTGTTCTCATCTTTATATTTATTAGACGATTCGTTAACATTTATAGGTTAATGTATGTTTACCTGATCAGTTATAAATTGAAAGTTTCTCTTTTTAACGACTTAAAAAAAAGAATAAATATGAGGTTTATTTTCGTCTTTTGTGAGTTTTAAATGCCTAAAAGCATAAAAATATAGCAGTTTAGTATGTTTTTTACAATAATTTGTTTGATATTACAATTTTATTCATACCTTTGTCATTTGTTAGAGTGAATGAATTTATATTAATGTAAAGTTAAACTTTAAGAGAGAATTT
>OMCQ01001026.1_pt1 | contig 12366 bp, 9 predicted proteins | sample 1673761 | NCBI WGS metagenome assembly OMCQ01 (sample SAMEA103958126, study PRJEB25191) | human gut metagenome | reverse complement strand
CATCGGTTTTCCGTAAATTATTGTAATTTCCAATCATACGGCTCTTTACCTTTTGGAAAAAAGTGGTATAACAGAAGCAAGTAAGGTAAACAAATTATGCGCTGTAAACAGTGTACCACAAAACAGGAGGAGCGACAATGAAAAACTGTTTTGACCGCACACCCCACACGATGAAGGACTGGCTGCTGCTGGCGGCGGGCGTCGCGGCGGTGTTTGCCGCGGCAGACTGGCTGCCGGGCGTGCTGCGCGGGGCCTGGGCGTTTCTCGGGCTGCTGGCACCGTTTGGCTGGGGGCTGCTGCTGGCCTATGTACTGGACATACCCACGCGCTTTTTTGCGCGAAAGCTCTTTGGCGGCAGGCGCGGCGGGGCGATGGCCGTCAGCTATGCACTGTTTTTCGGTGCGCTGGCGCTGCTGGCGGCGCTCATCGTTCTTCATATCGTTCAGAACGACACCGACGGTCAAACCGAGGAATCTGTGGACTTTGCCCATCCACTCAGCATCTCGGTTTGCCAGGTAATCGTTGACGGTAACAATGTGGACACCGCGTCCGGTCAGTGCATTCAGGTAAGCCGGAAGGGTGGAAACGAGGGTTTTTCCTTCACCGGTTTTCATCTCAGCGATACGGCCCTGATGGAGGATAATACCACCGATCAGCTGTACGCGGTGGTGTTCCATACCGAGGGAACGTTTTGCTGCCTCGCGGACGGTTGCGAATGCTTCCGGGAGAATGGAATCCAGGGATTCGCCTCCGTTGTAGCGGTCTTTATATTCCTTTGTCTTGGCACGCAGCTCTTCATCGGTCAGCGCCTGCATGGTCGGGCGGAGAGCTTCGATTTTGTCTACAATTGGATAGATTCGTTTCAGCTCGCGCTCACTGTGCGTACCAAAAAGTTTTTCTGTGAATTTCATAGAATGTTTGCTCCTGCTTTCTCTATTAATTGCCATATTAACATATGGTACTATTCTACCACTTCTGGCACAAGATAACAATGAATTTTTCGTAAACATTTGGTGCCGTTCCCCGGTTTTCCGCTGTTTTTACGGCTTTTCCCGGACTTTCCGGCCCTTTCCGCGAAAAAGTCACCCTGTTTCACAGCTTTTCTAAGCTGGAAACAGGGTGACTGTTCATTCTTTATTTACTTTTCAGCACTCCGGCTCGATCAGACCGTAGGTGTTGTTCTTTCTCTTGTAAACGACGTTTACTTCGTCGGTCTCTGCATTGCGGAATACGAAGAAGGTGTGTCCAAGAAGTTCCATCTGTACGCAGGCATCTTCCGGATACATTGGTTTCATGCCGAATTTTTTCGTACGGATGATCTGGATGTCTTCGTCCTCCAGATAGTCATGCTCCAGATATTCTTTCTGGAAGTTTCCTGCTTCCTGCTGTTTGTCGGCAATTTTGTTTTTGTATTTGCGAAGCTGGCGTTCGATCACTTCCTCTACCAGATCGATGGATACGTACATATCGTTGCTTACCTGCTCGGAACGGATGATGTTTCCTTTTACCGGAATGGTAACCTCAATTTTCTGTCTTTCTTTCTCTACGCTTAAGGTTACAATGACATTTGTGTCAGGCGTAAAATATTTCTCCAGTTTGCCAAGTTTTTCGTTGACCGCGGCTTTTAATCCCTCTGTCACGTCAATATTTTTTCCGCTGATGGTAATTTTCATTATGCCCAACCCCTTTGCTCTCAAATTTTACAGGTTTTTCACTTCCCCTGTAAGTAACTCTAATTATAGCAATAGTTGTCTCTATTTGCAATAGTATTTAGAAAATTCATGAATATTTTAGAGTTTTTTCTGTTACAGTTCACTTGTATCTTATTTTTGACAGATTTCATGCTCGCATGAAAATCTGTCGAGAATAAGATACAAAGGGAGCGCCTGGTTATGAGCAAAAAGGAGCTGCGCAGCAGCGGAGAGCGCTGAAAGCGCGGTTTTGCGAATGGCGCGGGTGAACGTCCGTTTCCGCTTACCGGCGGCATACTGCCAGCACGTCTTCAAATTTCATGTTTCCGCCAAACAGATCCAGTGCGCTTCCGATCGTCACATCCACATGATCGTTCCCAACCTTTTTCAGCAGTTCCAGATCCGCAAAGTTTCCGACGCCGCCGGCATATGTAACAGGGAAATCTTTCATTTTCGCAAGTAATTCCACCAGTTCTGTCTCGATACCGGATGCTTTTCCTTCGACATCTACCGCGTGGATCAGAAATTCATCACAGTATTCCGTCAGATGATGCAGGAGCGGTTCCGTTACTTCTTCCTCTGTAAACTTTTGCCAGCGGTCCGTTACAATATAATATTTCCCGTTTCGTTTCCGGCAGCTTAAGTCCATGGTCAGCCGCTGTTTTCCAACAGTCGTTACCAGTTTTTCGAGATTTTCATAGAATACATGGCCATCCCGGAACACATACGATGTCACGATCACATGGCTTGCACCGGCCGTCAGAAATTCGCAGGCATTTTCCGCGTCGATACCGCCGCCAACCTGCAGTCCGCCCGGATACGTAGAAAGTGCCAGCAGCGCCTGCCGCTTTGTTTCCGGATAATATTCGGAATCTTTTTTGTTCAGAAGAATCACATGACCTCCGGTGATCCCTTTTTCTTTATATAACTGCGCATAGTAAGACGCATCCTGCTCCGAAACAAAATTTTCATTTGCCTGGTTTCCCTGATCTTTTAAGGATCCCCCAACAATCTGTTTTACTTTTCCATTGTGGATATCAATACATGGTCGAAATTTCATAAATAAAGTCCCCTGTCCCTTTCCTGTTCATCGAATGGATATCTGTAGTTAGCGATGATTCGGTTAAAAAATTTTTATCTCCCTCAAATTTCTCATATTATATCAAATTTCGGACTTCCTGTGTGCAAATTCACTCTTTTTTCACTAAAAAGCTCCCCTTGGATCTTTTGTTCGTGTGCATGACAGCAAAAAAATGCCGCAATCCGGATTTTTTCCCGAACTGCGGCATCCCATTATACTTTATCTTATGTTTTGTCCTATCCCGTGCTTATGCCTAGACTCATGTTTCAGTCTATCCTTGGGTTTATGCCTGGAATCATGTTTTCTACTCCTGTACCACAGAATAAGAATAGTCAGAAAGATTGACACGGATCACCGTTTCTTCTCCGGACGGTGTACCGTCCATTTTCACATCAACATGATCACCTTCGTAATGTACTTCATACGCCCAATAGTATCCCGGATAGAAACTTTCTACTTCATACAATTCATTTCCGTCTTTATCAATTGCGCCAAAATCCGGTCCATAGAAAGAGCAGTAATAAAGTGTTCCGTCCGGTCCGAAATCCGTTCCTGTCATGGAACCATGTGATGATGCACTGTGCCAGATTTCTTTTCCGTCCCGGAGGCGTACGGCATAAATAACTCCACAATGCGCATAATAATACCTGTCTTCATAAATTCCAATTTCTGTATTGGCTGTTATCTCCGCTGCCGGAGATTTTTCTGTCTCAATGGTCCATACTACATTTTCATCCTGATCCAATCCGGTAATCACAGCATACTCCTGATCCCGATTTTCTTCTGAAGCAAACAGGTCATGCGTTTTTTCTCCGTTATTATAAAAGGTTTCCAGTATTACATGTGTTGCATCTTTTTTTGCCACCTTTTCCAGAGCAGCTTTCAGATTCAGCATCGGATACTCTTCCCGCTTGTCCTCCTGACAGGTTGATCTTGCGGTTCCGGCTGTGGAGATCAGTGTCTCTTTTACCTCCTCCGCCGAAAGTTCCGGAGCCACAGACCACAGAACAGCCGCAGAACCGGAAACCAGTGGGGCCGCCATGGATGTTCCAGACAGATTTCCATATTTAATCCCGTTTTTCACTGTTCTAAGATTTTTATGGCCTGGATTTTCTTCGGTATAGGAATCATCTTTTTCTGTAATCGTGCTGTAAACATCATATCCAGGTGCAACAATATCTATATTGGAACCATAATTTGAAAATTCTGTCATTTGATATCCCTTTTCTGTTTCCTGCACTGCACCTACAATCAGGATATGATTTCGAATTTTCTCATAGGAGTATCCGCTTCTGCTTAATCTATGCGTTTCTCCATCCAGTCTGTTATAAACCTCCTCATTAATTCCGCAATAATCTCCTGTCTTTTGAGCATCAAATCCCACACCACCGTTATCATACCCATTGCCTGCACTCTGGACAATTAAAAATCTTTCCTGTTGATTTAAAAGCAATTCAAAAAGCATCACTGTCATCTGACTGGAAGTGCATTTTGCGCTCGTTTCTAATTCCTTTTGATAACTTTCGTACAACTCATATTTCTGATCAATCTTCCCTTTTTCTATGAGAAACTCCGCTATTTTTTCTTCCCATACCGGTCTTTCCCCGATTAGCGTATCTTTTAAATACTGCTCTCTGGATTGTATCACAGTTGCCCATGAATTATTCACCACGCAGGCCGTATGTTCACTTAGCATCGTTTCAATCATCTGTTTTGTTACATTTACATATTCTCCTGTACTGAAGAGATCTTCTTTCCACCAGCTCACAAAATACAAATCCGTCCGATCTGCCACACCACGGATTCCGGCCTGATTATTTTCCGCACCGATCAATCCCGTCACATGTGTGCCATGGTCAAATGCCAGATTTTCTTTGTAATCTTCCAGCCAGTGAATTTTACTTTCGCCGTTTTTCTGAAATTCTTCGTGTTCCGCATCAACTCCATCATCCATAATGCCGACCGCCACATTGGCAAGATCCTGCTCGTGGGAATCAACATAGTCCCATGCAGAAAATGCTCCAATTGCCTCTGCCCACCAGTCATTTCCATCTGGTTTGCTTTCATTATGGTCATTATTCTTTTTATCCTGTTCTCCTGCCTCCCATGGATTCTCATCTGCAGTATTTTCCATCATCATCGGAATTTCCGTCGAACTGTAGAGCACATTTTCTTCTTCCATCAGAATTTCAGCCTTCTGTTCCAGATCCGCATACGCGGTGTCCTCCACCAGGATTTCAATCACGTTCATGCTTCCGCTCATATTTCCAACCAGCGTTCCATCTACCTTTGCTGCAAGTGCTTCCCGCTCTTCCTGGCTGCTGTTTTCTATCAGATAAACAATCAGCAGATTTTCGTAGTACAACAGGCCGGTATCTTCATCATAAGAAACGGTACTTACCGACGGCTGATAAACCGTATCCCCATTGGCACATTTTTTCATTGTGCCTGGCTCTTTCACATCCTGACTATCCTGCGACTGTTCTCCATTCTGATTCTTGTTCTGTTTTTGGCTTTGGTCACCTTCATCTGCCTGCACTTTTTCCTGTTTTTGTTTCCATTCTTCCAGTTGTCTTTCTTTCCATCCCTGTATTTGCTTCTTCTGTGATCCAACTGCAATGGCAAGCAGGATACCTAAAAACAGCACAATCACAATGACAAGTACCAGAAATCTTCGAATTTTCTTTTTTCTCTTCTTCTTTTTTTCTTCCGCCACATGGCAGCCACAGTACTGGCAATAGGCATCTTCTTTCTGAATCCTGCGTCTGCACCTGGGACATTTGATTTCCTTTTTCATTTTCTGCTCCTCTTATTGCAGTTTTGATCCGCAGCGCGTACAAAACTTTTCTCCTTCTTTCGGAATTCTTCCGCAGGAGGGACACGCTGACCGCATCTTCGAAGCTGCCGGGTTCTTTGATACGGTTTCTTCCGGCTTGATTTTTCTTGAAATACTTTTCTTTGAAGCACTTTTCTCTTTAGAAACCATTCCCCACAGTGCAAATATAAGAATCAGAACATGAAGTGCTATCCACACCCACACAAATTCCATGCGAAGCGGCATTCCTGTCATCTGGCCGTTATAATCAACCTTGTTTTTCCATCCCCAGCTGAGTCGTTGCATTGACCACGCAAGACCTCCGTTTGTCACGATGGATAATACAATTGCCAGAACATAGGTCTTTTTTCCATTTAACAGCGTAACCAGAACTGATCCCACAAGCGTTACTGCCGCTGTTCCAATCAGCCATGCGTTGATATTTTCAAAGACACTTTCCTGCATCAGTTTCCAGATCATCCCTCCGACAAAAGAGTCTCCTTCCTGGCTTTCCATTCCATAGAGAATCACATCGTAAAGCCGGATGGCATCATCTTTCCAGCCGATCATTCTGCAGAAATATAGTGGTATCGTACATAAAAACAGAATTACAATGACGTATTTTGCTTTTGTTTTCATCTGAAAATTCTCCTGTTCTGCTCTATTTTTATACTTCTTCGGATGGTTCCAGCACCATTTTGCTATCTGCTGTATCCATTTCCGAAAATAACTTTTTGCCTTTCAGATCGTAATAATCTGTCTTATCTACCTCGACATATTCCGACTCACCATCCACAGTCTCTTTTTCTTCCTCGCTGTATGTTACCTGCAGGATTCCATCACTGACCAGTTCTCCTTTTTTTCCATCCTCAACGGTATATAACAGATTCCCGCTTAAATCATACAATTCTTTCTGATCGATCAGTAATGTCTTATCTTCCATGGAAAAAGATTCTCCGGCAATCGGATCGGCAATTTCTTTCATGGTATCCGCATTGATCAGGCAGACATAAAACTGATTATCTTCCCCATACATGGAAAGTGCAAGAACATTATCCTCGATGCAGCTTGTTGTAGTGGAATAATATTTAAAATACGGCGCATACTTTCCTGTATATTTTTTGATATCGCCTGTCTCCAGATCACACAAAAAATAAATGTCCTGGTCGTCCTGTCTTACCGTAAAAAGTGCATATTTTTTTGTCCAGTCGAGCAGAGTCGGATATCCGCCAAACGGGCCAAGATACTGACTCGGGATTTCAATTTCTTTTTCTTCTCCATTCCCGATCACTGTAATATGAAACGGATTTTCATCCCCTGCCCAATATCCATCGTCCATTGCGCCCGTTTCTATGATAAGTCCGTCCCGCATTCCATGTTCTTCTGCTTTGTCAAACGAAACGTTTAACTCTGTTTCTTTTCCCAGTTCCGGCTCAACCAGAACACAGACTTCTTTCGTACCGTCCATTTTTTTATACAGAAATTTTCCATCACCCATGTAGGATCTTTTAAAGCTCAGATTTTCCAGGTCCTGATTGCTGACTGTATAATCACACACTTCACCCCCTTCCGGACTATACAGTGTATATTTCCAAAACCCGGCATCATCCCAGGATACATTTTCTTCCTCCTCCAGCCAGGTATAACCACCGCCGTAATCTGCCACTTTGTCTGCATCATACTGGCTTTTTATCATTCCATCCGTGTCAATCACATAAAAAATATTGTCATAGACGAACCAGTTATAACCATTATTAAAATTCACATCGTACCGATAAATATCTGCATCAATTGCATCTTCATCAAAAGGTATATAAAACTTTAACTTTCCCTTTTTATCCAGAAAGCCTTTGTAAGATTCCCCCTTTCCGTGAATTCTTACAAAGGCAAGTCCATCCTGAAATTCTCTTGCATCAGAAAATTTCATATTTTCCAATGTATGAGACGTCTCCGCATTTGAACTTATATCGTCTTCATCATCCGACCATGTATCATCATCATCTTCTTCTTCGTCGTCTTCGTCGTCATAGTTTTCTTTCGATCCATCGTCCCAACCCTCAGAGTCGAGATACCATTTTCCGTCAATTTCAACAACCGCTATCTCCATTTCTTCCGGTTCTATGCCGGATGCACTCACTTCCACAAACACATTTCTTGCATCGGTGACCGTATCTCCTTCTTCTCCATAATGACTTTTTATTTTTTCCATGTTGCCTTCGGACTGTTTTTCTGATCTGACTGGCCAATGGGTAATTTGTATATCCCCAACTTCATCTTGCAGTTTCTGAAGTTCCTCTTCCACTGCATTTTCTATGATCCACTGTAACGTTTCCCCATATTGGCCAAAATACCGCTCCGGCAACAGGCTCAGAAGCGTATCGGTATCTCCTGTAAATAATGCTTCGACTGCACGATCTGCCACCTGCATATATTCCTCATCGGACTCCTGGCTTTCCGCTGTTTTTCCAGCTTTTTCCCCTGATTCCGTCATCTGGAGTATTCCATATTCCGGAACAAACTTCCATGGATATAAAATTGCTATGGCCGCCATAATTCCAAAAGTAATGATCAAAATTCGGCTTCCTGCTTTTTTCATATATTCTCTACTCCTTTTTCTCTCATCGTATCTTTACTTCTGAATAGAGTCCTAATATAATTTTCCAGATTTTTTGCACTCTCTTACTCTGTAAGGACACTGCTACTCTGCTTTCCACAATAGGTAATAGGGATCTCTTCTCACCAGTCCAGCCGGAAATTCTGTTCCGTTTTCATTTCATCCGCATACCAGAAATCTACTATACCGATTCCAATCCGCTCACTTTCTTCCTTTTGATAAAGCATCAGATCATGCCGGCTGTCATACACAATATCTCCATCCTCTTCCCGAATCGCCTTCGTGACTCCATCTGCAATTTTTGTCTTATTTCCTTTTTTATCAAAAATGGAAAGTTCATATTCTCCATCGGAATTCCGATCCGTGTAAGCCATGACTGTTCCATCTTCGTAAATCTTGACATAGTCTTCCAGCACTTCTTTTGCAAGGCATCTGCTTTTTCCATTTTCTATCACGTTGACATCGTAGTACGCATTGTCCCCTTCCGTGTAGAAATTGCTTGTATAATAAATCTCTGTTGGCGTAACAGATTTTACATAGCCTTCCGGCATCTCTTCCAGATCGCTGACTTCATCATTTTTGATTGCGGCGTGCCAGAAATCAGATCCGCTTTCCAGGAACAGATCTGTTTCGTTTGCATAGATCCAGAAGTTTTCTCCTTCCTCATCTATGTCTTCAATTTTTTTCGCAACTTCTCCTATGATGTGAATGGAATTCTTCCTGCTCGTTGGTTTAACATACATTCCCTGCTCATATATTCTCTGATCTAAAAGGTCAATCATATAATCTGCATCCTTCACTTCTGCTAAATCTACCGGCTCCATTTTCTTTACATCCAGGTATAGTACGCTATTTCCCCTATAAAGTCCGCCATTATTAATGTCATTGGCTGTAATCTGTTTTATTTCACCATCTTTATATTCATAAAGACTTTGACACTCCGTTGGAACAGGATGATATGATTCCGCTTCTTTTTGTAATTCCTGCCACTGTTCCGTGTTTCCTCTGCTGTCAATCACGAAGTCTTCCAGTTCACATTCTGTATTCTCGCCGGAAGCAAAGTAATAAACCGCGCCATTTTCCCATGCATACATATCACTGACTGGTGTTCCCAGCTCTTTTGTCTCTTCCTCAAAAGATGTTAGAAAAACAAGCTGATCATCCTCTGACTGACCGTCATATCGTCTGCACAAAATATGCTCCTGATCATCTGCCAGCATAACATCGGTCATCCCATCCGCCAGAAATACTTCTTCCGTTGGATTGTTATAGCTTACGCCACAGACATCAAATCCTTCGTCAGCGTTTCCCTTCGTATAAACGAGTCCCGTTCCGTCTTTGAGCTGATAATATCCCTGCAGTGAATCTGCAATCTTCACAGATACTTCCCCGTCATAACAAAACAGCTCGGAATCCTTGTCGATATAAAGGAGTTTTCCGTCTTCCAGCGGATAAAAAACTCTGACATTTGCCGCAACTTTTGTTTTGTATTTCTCATTTTTTTCTTCTTTTTTGGACAACTTCTGATATTCACACCGGTAGAGTCTGGACGTTCCCGTCGAAATATCATAGTTTTCCATATAATAGAGATATTTTCGATCCGGTGAAAGCTGCATTACGGCATCGCCCAGCCAGTCCAGCCCATTGTCTGTAATGGTTATGGTATGTCCCAGTTTTTCTTTCGTGAGAATTTCATAACTGTCCCCATATAATTCTACAAATGGGTGTTCCATGTTTTCCCCGGACTTCACACAGAAAACTACTGCTCCGACTGCCACTATTGCAGTCAGGCCAAGTGCTGTCGCAATTTTCCATCCTTTTTTTCTGCGTTTTACCGGCAGCACGGCGTCCGATTTATTGTATTCTGCTCTTTTACGTTCAGCTGTGTTTTTTTCTTCTTCTTTTTCTTCTGCTATCTTTTTATTTTCTGCTGTTTCCCTCGTTTTCGTTCTGACAGGTTCTATCGTTTTTTTCACACTCGGTTTGACCGGCTCTGTTTTTTTCCTCTGCTCCTCTTTCCCATCATCCGGCACTATATCTGGCACTACAATATTTCCATCCTCCAGTTTTGCTCCACAGCTTCCGCAAAATCTTGTCGCATCTGACCACTCTTTTCCACATACCGGGCATTTTTTCATACTTGTTTTCCTCTCCTGTCCCTTTTTATCCACAAATCTTTTTTCTTTGCAATAAATGATCCAAAATCCACCTCCCTATTTTGGATCATTTATCTTTTTGCTGTCTGATTTGATCTTCTCTTCTGTGCTTTGCTTTTTCAAACACGCTCTCGATTTTACTCGTCAACTTTATGTCCACAAACCGTACAGAATTTCATATCCGGTTCCAGCGGTGCTCCGCATTCACTGCAAAAAGCCGGCCGTTCCTGTTCTTCTTCCACCGTTTCCTGTTCTTCACTCTGCAGTTTCATTCCACAGCTGCTGCAGAACATCATTTCCGGTTTGATTTTTGCACCGCAGCGCGGGCAGCTGTTCATTGCATTGATTGCCTGGATCTGTAGTTTGCATGCTTCCATAGCCTCTTCCAGCTCCCGGATCTGGCCAATTTCCTCTTTGACTTCTTCCAGCGGATTTTCCCGATATGCACAGTAAACTTTATATCCTATTTCACTGTAGATTTCATTGATTTTCGTCTCCGATTCAGAAACCGCCATATTCAGTTTCGTAATCTCCGACAAATCCTTTGCTTTTTGCATAGTTGAATATCCTGCTTTTGAAATTTTTCCTTTTACTCCATCTAAAAATGCCATTTTTCTTCCCCTTCCATTTCTTTTTTGTACTTTATAATCTGCTTTTTTTAGATCTGCCGTCTTCTCTCTTATAAGGGGCTTTCCCCGCCTGATTCACGCAATTCCCCGCCTCACTGCTTATTGCTTTCCTCAATGAAAACAGGGATTTCCTTGATTTGATTAAATTTTTCCGCTCAGCGCGCATCACTTTTCGATTCGTTTTTCTATTTTTCTTCCTTATAGCTTTTCAGGACACGGCTCAGACTCTCCGGCGATAAATGCAGATAGGAAGCGATATCTTTCTTACTCACAACGTCTACCAGATCCCGATAGGTATCAACAAAATATTGATATCGTTCCTTTGCCCTGTGGTTTGCAACAATATCCTCATGTTCAATTAGCTTTTTATATGCAAGGCTGAGTGCACGGTTATATAAACGCATCATTTCCGGCGATTGCTCAATCAACTTCAACAATTCTGGTATCGGGACGCACAGCATGGTACACGAACTGATTGATTCTATCGTCAAAAGTGATTTCACATTTTTGGATAAATTGGAAATTCCTACAACAATGTCTCCTTTTAAATAACCAAAGCAGGAAACATGCTCTTTTCCATCTCCCTTGCTTTCACAATACCCTTTTACAATGCCCGATACCAGAAAAGGAACGCATGGCAGCGGTTCCCCTTCTCGAATGATAACTTCCTTATCTTTCACCTTCCAGACATACGCCATTTGTTCCAGACTGCTCAGCACATTTTTATTTTTGATACCTAAATAAGTTTTGAAGAACTCCTGTTTTTCTGTATTTTCATTTTCGTGGAAGTGCAGTGTCCTATGCGGCAGAACGACTGTTTGAAAAAACAGGAGATGTTTTTTATGCGGATGCAGATAGCGAGCCAATTCGGACTGCACTGCAGATGCATCGAAAACTGAAAAACGGTTACCGGTCGGAACCGTATGAATGCGGTGTGTTTTTGTATCAGTTTTTTTGTTCTCTTCTGCGGGAGGTACAGCGTCCGGAGCGGAAGCAGACACATTTTTTTGTTCGGGAAGCGATACGGCAGATGGATACCGACTGCGCATCTGTGCAGGGGATTGAACAGCTGGCAGAACAGAGCCGGGTTTCCTTTGCCCATTTTACGAGATGCTTCCGGGAGGAAACAGGCGTTTCTCCCATGCAGTATCTTCAGGAAGCGAGAATTCGCAAAGCGATGACGCTGCTCTTGAATACCGGAAAGAGTGTGGAAGAGATTGCAGCAGAAACCGGATTTTCCAGTGGAAACTATTTTGGAAAAGTATTCCGTCACCATATGGGAATCTCGCCGTCGGCATACCGGAAAGAACGGCAGAACGGTGCTGTCTGAAGTTTTGGTTTTGTACGAAGATGTACTTGCGGAGAAATTCCGGGAGTATG
>OMCQ01001022.1_pt1 | contig 12463 bp, 12 predicted proteins | sample 1673761 | NCBI WGS metagenome assembly OMCQ01 (sample SAMEA103958126, study PRJEB25191) | human gut metagenome | reverse complement strand
ATCGGCGCTGATGAGGTGCGGGCGGTCTGTTGTGGGGCAGACGGCTGCGCAGGGACAGCGGAACGTATTGCAGACGATTGTGCGGGGACGGCGGAACATATTGCAGACGGCTGCGCAGGGACGAATGCTGAAAGGTTTGCCGGAGTGGCAGCCGTTATGCGAGGGGATTTTCCGCCGGCGAAAGATACGGCAAAAGTGGAGGCTGCCGTGCGGGAAGCGTTTGCCAAAACCGGAGGTACGGCTTTTACCGTGGCAGCATTGGATATTGCCAATCCCGAAGCGCGGTTTGTTCCGGTTTCGGTATTGAATGAATTGCGGCGCGGCCTGTTGGATAAAGCGGCGGAAGCGGCGAAAATGGCGGAGGAAGAGGCGGCTGTGCAGATGGCGGAATCACGGCAGGCCGTGAGAACCGGCGGAGCAGAGGCGGTGAATGAATGTGAAAATATAGAGCCGGATGCCGGGGGAAATTGTTTGGCGACGTGTGCGACGGAACGGCAGGTTAAAAAATTGCGGTTGATCCGTATCGGGCTGGAAACGGCTGAAACGGACTGGCAGGCGTGCGATATGGCGGAAACATGGTTTGTATTGCCGCAGATATGCCGCAATACGGGGAGATTGGCCGCGGTTGTGCAGAGTTTGTATGATGCAGGGGCGAGGAAGTTTGTTGCCGAGAATTATTATGCTTTCGAGATGCTCAGGCAGTACGAAGGCGTGCAAATCGGGGCGGGAAGCTTTATCTATGTCATGAACCATTATGCGACCGCGGCCTTGCGTGATATCGGCGCGGCGTGGGCAACGCTGGCGTTGGAAAGCCCGGCGGAAAATATGGCGGAGACGGCGGCGAAGGCTCTGGTGCCGACGGTTCAGGCGGTGTTTGCATATCCGCCGTTGTTTACGTCGGCGGTTTGCATCCGTCCGAATGCATGCAAGGATTGCAGCCGCGGGGTGAAACGCTATCGGCTGAAAAAAGACGGGCGCGCGTTTACGGCAGTTTCACGCGATTGCCAGGTGCAGGTTTTTGATACCAGGCCGTATGAGCGCGAGGCAGTTCCCGGTATTTGGGCTGTTATTGACGAAAGAGATTAATCCTCAAAAAGGGATAGGCGGCCGGCGTACGGCAGAAAGCGAGACGTTGATAAGTGAGAGCCGACAGGAGAACGGCTTTGGGCTGTTGGTATGCGGCGTTGGCGGCAGAGAGCCTGGACAGCCGAGAGCTTGGGCGGCAGAGGCGACTGCGACGTTGGCACACAGGGAATTACAAGAGGCCGCCCAGCAGTCCTTTGGCGCTGTTTTTCAGATTTTCGGCAGTTCCTTTCAAAGTGTCGGCGCTTTCGCCGGCAATATCTTTTAGGCTGTTCAGCCCCTGACGGACAGCAGTATCGTAAGCGGTATCAAGGATTTTTTTCAGAATAAGAGAGGCGGTTTCAATAATGCCTTTGCCTTGACTACCTTTTTCACGGCCGATATCTTTCAGGGTGACGGCGGGCAGGGGAACGGAAGCGGCGGCGCCTTTGCCGCCAAACGTGGCACCGAGGCTGACTTTTCCGCCGGTTATGTTAAGCGCGTTGATGATGACTTTTTTGCCGCCTGAGGAAGAGGCTGATTTCGCGGAGCCGCCTGAGGAAACGGCGGGCTTTGCGGTGCCGGCCCGTATGGCATCGGTTTGGTCAGCGGCGGGTTTGGCAGCGGCGGCTGCGGCGTTTTTGTTGACTGCCGCCAGCAGGTCGGACATGTTGTTATGGGCGACGCTTTTCAGTTCATACGCAATTTCGGGGTTGGCGATGCGGATTTCTTCGACAACAATGACCGGTTTTAAGAGCGAGCGCATATCCAGCCTGACATAAACGGAGCCGAGGCTCAGTATCTGCGGCGTTTGGTATCCTTCGGGGTTGGCGATGCGAAGGCCTTTCAATTCGGCTTCTCCTTTGCGCAGGGACAGGCGGAAACCATCGAGCGCGACTTCGGTACCGGTCAGCTGCGAGCCGTATTTGGCAACGGAGGCTTTGACAATCGATTCAAGGTTGAGATACAAGCCGCAAATTCCTCCGGCAAGCAGAATGATGATTGTAAGCAGGATAAGCAAAAATTTTTTCATGACAGTCCTTTCAGCCGAAGCGAAACAAATTCAAAACAACTTCCCAAAAGCCGAATCGGATGGTTGGCGCGGGCAGCTTTGGGGGATGCAAATATATAATGAAGTATATATTTTTATTTTAATTTTGCAATCAATTAAAATAAAAAATCCGCTGTAAAATGTGATATTTTTTATGGGAGAAAAGCTGTGTTTCACAAGGTTACAAAGTAGAACGAGCGGCTATTTTGTTTTTGTCGGCGTCCGCTGTGGTTTATATAGGGGAAATTTTTTTTAATTTACAGTTGCGAAATGTGAAATTTATTCCCATATAGTATTTATCATATATTAAATATGATAGGTGTTTGATTTTATAAGGAGAAGACAGAGGGATTCAAAATCTACAAAGGAAAAACTGAAACAAGCAGCGCAAGTAGTTAGAGATATGAATAGAAATTATTGGGATATGAAGCGGGATAATACAATAAATGCTGATGATTATTTTCATTGCAAAGCCAATTATGAGGCAGCTTCCAGAGGAAGAATTGGTGAAAAAGTTGCCGAAAAATCAGGCAATGTGAAAGAAGAGTTTGATTACTACTATAACCAAGTTTGGAAAGGTTTATCTCCTCTTGCGGCTTCAAAAGATAAAATTCATGACAGAAAGGTAAATGAAATTGGTAGACAACGAGCAAAAAGTGGTGTATATACCAGTTCAAAAGATGGGTGTCATTCTTTTAGAGTGAAGGGAATCAATGGAAAGTACTGAATTAAAAAAGTGGATTTGGCGGATAGTGCGCTTTGTTTGGAATATTTTTGCACTTTTCGGTGTTTTTGTTTGCGGCTATTTTCTTTATTTGGTGTTTGATGAAGAAGGGTATTGTCTGAGCAGCCAACAAGGAGTGTGGGACAATGAGCAGAAAATCTGCCGCAAAGATTGCATTAAGTGGAGCCAAGAACAAGGCTGCATAACTGAAAAAATGTTGGAAGGTGATACCGAGTAATATTTTCCTTAACGAGAAAAAGCCTCCAAAAAAACGGAGGCTTTTTCATTTGGCGGGGGCAGGTCAGAAATTTATGAACTAAAGCTAAGATAAATTATAATCAAAGCTGCTGCTAATAAAACAGCAAAAATTCTCCAACTTCTATACATTCGGTATAGTCCTTGCGTTGGATAACCATTCTGTTCGTATTCATCACATACCCATTCCATACGTCCTTGCTCATAGAAATAAGCAGACCAAAGGATAAAGCAAACCACACCAAGAGAATATCCCCAGTGTATAAAGAACAAGGCAATACCTGCGATGACAAGTCCTTTAATAATACGGCTGTAAATGCGCTCCGCCTGTTTCTGTTCAGCTGAGTGTTCAGATTTTTTACCTTTTTTCATAAATATACAAAAATTAATAATTAATACAAAATAAATTTAAGTAGTCAAGGAGTACCATACAACGGAAAAAAGTCAATATTTTTTTCTCAAGGCCTGCCGGATTTAATCTATATTAAGCGTTTGAAAATAAAGAAATATAAGTAAAATGGTTCGGAAGTTTCTCTCAAAATACGATTTTGAAATTTACAACATACAAACTGGGGTAAGCACTTGATTTTTAGAAAGAGAAACAGCTTTCGTGATAGGAGCTGCCAACTATGGCGGATAGTACATACCGGTCAGGCGAACATCTTATACAAACTGCGCAAACACAATGCGACTGCGCAAACACAATGCGACTACGCAAATACAATGCGACTGCGCAAATACAATGCGTTGGGGATTGTTCTTTTTGGGGGATTGCCAAAAAAGCTGTTAATGTGTATAAAAAAAATCAAACGTTGAAAATCCGCTAAAAACGGGCAATGCTGCCCTGGATTATGCTGCAGGACAAATAAAGCCGGTAAAAGCGTGGAATACGGGGTTTAATGCGGGAAAATATGGTTTTATCGCCAAACAAACATACGATGAAACCTGTAAACGCAAAAAGCAGAACCAGTTAGAATACAGGAGAACAGATATGAACAAAACCCTTGCAAACCTTTTAATTTTAGGCGGTGTTAACCATATCATCTCCTATATTCCTCTTCCTCAATTAATAAATCAAATCTGGTCTGTTCTGTTTATCATCTTTTTCGTTATCATCTTATTGAAAAAAAACTTTTCTGTATTCGCTCCTATGCAAAATAAATTTAGCAAAATTACTCATTACATTGAAGCTTTAGGCGCAGTAGACTACCTTATATTTTTATTTGGAACAGTCGCCGGTTTTATTTTCGGCTATATCTCCGCACAAAGACAATACAATAACAAACCGCCGATTGACGATATCGCCCTTATTTACTTTTCTTGTCTGGAATATGCATATTATGCTGCGCTTGTTATTGCATTTATCTGGGCAACATATATCTCATTTTTAAAAAAACACGACTGAGTGCTTGATTAAAATGCCTCCATACACCTTTCCCGCACCGTTAAAAAACTTCCGCAAGCCGGGGGGGAAATGGCAGGGTTTGGCTAGCAATTCACGAACCGCCGCACATCCTCAGCAATCGTATCTTTGTTAAAAACAATTCCATTTATACCGATTGATTTTGCCGCCTCAACGTTTTTCAATTTATCATCAATAAAAACAACCTCTTTCGGCTTAGCTTTCAATAACCTTAGAACCTGTTTATAAATTTCTGCATCAGGTTTTAGCAGCCCCAACTCATACGACACAAAAATTTTATCATCCGCTGCCAATCCCTTTGCTGTATCAAATAAATTTGGCAGCGCATTAGACAACAGACAAACCTCAATCCCTTTTAAGTGAAGTTCTGCCATAACCGCCAATGTTTCGGTATAAATTTCTCCAACGCCTTTGTGCATTGCCTCATCAATCAAAGCCTCAATACCCGTCGAACAGCCAACCCCGCAATGAGCACATAACTCTTTGCAAAACTGTGAAAAATCAACGTTACCTTTCATAAACGGATTATAATTAAATGATTTTACTCCCGCTTTGGCATCAAAATCATCTTTTTGGGGAGACATTTTCCGCATAAGACAATTAAGAGGATGCAAACTATAAGGGTAGCAAACCTGCCCGACATCAAAAATACAAAATCTTATCGCCATTTCTCATTACCTATAACATATTTAATCTGAGAAATATTAAAATACAGAAATCAGCCAATTACAAGCTTTTTGAGCACGATTTGACATCTTGTCCTTAGGGCTATTAAGTTAAAAATGGCAGCTTTTGCATTTCTTCGTTCCTCTTATAGTTGCGAAATGTGAAATTTATTCCAGTATAGTATTTATCATATATTAAATATGATAGATTAGTTTGATTTTATAAGGAGAAGAGATATGCCAAAATATGGTGATAAAACAGCAAAATAACTTGATAATTATTTGAAAAACTACAAGCCTGTACTTGGGAAAACAAGAACCGGACTTGCCGCTCCTGTTAAAGACTTGAAATGTAGTCATACATTAATGAAAGAAATGAAGCTAAAGGAAAGTAATCCGTTTTTCCACTGTAAAGCAAATTATGAAGCAACAAAGCGAAGCGGCGTATATGGAGTGGGTGTTGCAAATATTATTGATGCCGGAAAAGAAATGAAAGATATATTCATCAACAAATATCCCATCGCTGACAGTGTACGGGATTACCGGGCAAATTTAAGAGGACAGAGAGGAGCGTTGCAAGGTAAAACATTAGAAAAACCTGTCCGACACACCATACGAAATATAAATAAGGAGAAAATATGAAAAAAAAATTATTGTTGGTGATAAAACACATCCTAAAGGCGATAATCTTTTTTTGCATAATGGCGGTGTTGGGTATTAGCTGGGCAATAACCTTTGGGATGGCACCTTTGTGGTTTTATTTGTATGGAGCGGTGGTTATCGTCGCTCTTGGAGCATTTGGCTTGTCATACTGTCAGAAATATCGCAAAATTGCATATATTGTTTTGGGTACGGCGCTGGTCATTTTTATTCTGATGGGGAAATATGTCCCGGAAATTAAAGAGCAGCACGATATTGATGCCTGTATGGACAGTGGAAAGGTGTACGACCCCGTTCAAAAAATCTGCCGTGATGACTGTTGGAAATGGGACGATGAACTGGGGTGTTTGAAAGAGTAGGCCTTACCTGACGAAAGATATGTGAAAACACGAAAAAGCCTCCAAAAAACGGAGGCTTTTTCATTTGGCGGGGGAGGTAACGCCATTTGATGGAAGTTAAAAAAATAAATATATAAAATTCAATGAGATGTTCGGTATTATTTTTGTCGGCGTCCGCTGTGGTTTATATAGGGGAAATTTTTTTTAATTTACAGTTGCGAAATGTGAAATTTATTCCCATATAGTATTTATCATATATTAAATATGATAGGTGTTTGATTTTATAAGGAGAAGACAGAGGGATTCAAAATCTACAAAGGAAAAACTGAAACAAGCAGCGCAAGTAGTTAGAGATATGAATAGAAATTATTGGGATATGAAGCGGGATAATACAATAAATGCTGATGATTATTTTCATTGCAAAGCCAATTATGAGGCAGCTTCCAGAGGAAGAATTGGTGAAAAAGTTGCCGAAAAATCAGGCAATGTGAAAGAAGAGTTTGATTACTACTATAACCAAGTTTGGAAAGGTTTATCTCCTCTTGCGGCTTCAAAAGATAAAATTCATGACAGAAAGGTAAATGAAATTGGTAGACAACGAGCAAAAAGTGGTGTATATACCAGTTCAAAAGATGGGTGTCATTCTTTTAGAGTGAAGGGAATCAATGGAAAGTACTGAATTAAAAAAGTGGATTTGGCGGATAGTGCGCTTTGTTTGGAATATTTTTGCACTTTTCGGTGTTTTTGTTTGCGGCTATTTTCTTTATTTGGTGTTTGATGAAGAAGGGTATTGTCTGAGCAGCCAACAAGGAGTGTGGGACAATGAGCAGAAAATCTGCCGCAAAGATTGCATTAAGTGGAGCCAAGAACAAGGCTGCATAACTGAAAAAATGTTGGAAGGTGATACCGAGTAATATTTTCCTTAACGAGAAAAAGCCTCCAAAAAAACGGAGGCTTTTTCATTTGGCGGGGGCAGGTCAGAAATTTATGAACTAAAGCTAAGATAAATTATAATCAAAGCTGCTGCTAATAAAACAGCAAAAATTCTCCAACTTCTATACATTCGGTATAGTCCTTGCGTTGGATAACCATTCTGTTCGTATTCATCACATACCCATTCCATACGTCCTTGCTCATAGAAATAAGCAGACCAAAGGATAAAGCAAACCACACCAAGAGAATATCCCCAGTGTATAAAGAACAAGGCAATACCTGCGATGACAAGTCCTTTAATAATACGGCTGTAAATGCGCTCCGCCTGTTTCTGTTCAGCTGAGTGTTCAGATTTTTTACCTTTTTTCATAAATATACAAAAATTAATAATTAATACAAAATAAATTTAAGTAGTCAAGGAGTACCATACAACGGAAAAAAGTCAATATTTTTTTCTCAAGGCCTGCCGGATTTAATCTATATTAAGCGTTTGAAAATAAAGAAATATAAGTAAAATGGTTCGGAAGTTTCTCTCAAAATACGATTTTGAAATTTACAACATACAAACTGGGGTAAGCACTTGATTTTTAGAAAGAGAAACAGCTTTCGTGATAGGAGCTGCCAACTATGGCGGATAGTACATACCGGTCAGGCGAACATCTTATACAAACTGCGCAAACACAATGCGACTGCGCAAACACAATGCGACTACGCAAATACAATGCGACTGCGCAAATACAATGCGTTGGGGATTGTTCTTTTTGGGGGATTGCCAAAAAAGCTGTTAATGTGTATAAAAAAAATCAAACGTTGAAAATCCGCTAAAAACGGGCAATGCTGCCCTGGATTATGCTGCAGGACAAATAAAGCCGGTAAAAGCGTGGAATACGGGGTTTAATGCGGGAAAATATGGTTTTATCGCCAAACAAACATACGATGAAACCTGTAAACGCAAAAAGCAGAACCAGTTAGAATACAGGAGAACAGATATGAACAAAACCCTTGCAAACCTTTTAATTTTAGGCGGTGTTAACCATATCATCTCCTATATTCCTCTTCCTCAATTAATAAATCAAATCTGGTCTGTTCTGTTTATCATCTTTTTCGTTATCATCTTATTGAAAAAAAACTTTTCTGTATTCGCTCCTATGCAAAATAAATTTAGCAAAATTACTCATTACATTGAAGCTTTAGGCGCAGTAGACTACCTTATATTTTTATTTGGAACAGTCGCCGGTTTTATTTTCGGCTATATCTCCGCACAAAGACAATACAATAACAAACCGCCGATTGACGATATCGCCCTTATTTACTTTTCTTGTCTGGAATATGCATATTATGCTGCGCTTGTTATTGCATTTATCTGGGCAACATATATCTCATTTTTAAAAAAACACGACTGAGTGCTTGATTAAAATGCCTCCATACACCTTTCCCGCACCGTTAAAAAACTTCCGCAAGCCGGGGGGGAAATGGCAGGGTTTGGCTAGCAATTCACGAACCGCCGCACATCCTCAGCAATCGTATCTTTGTTAAAAACAATTCCATTTATACCGATTGATTTTGCCGCCTCAACGTTTTTCAATTTATCATCAATAAAAACAACCTCTTTCGGCTTAGCTTTCAATAACCTTAGAACCTGTTTATAAATTTCTGCATCAGGTTTTAGCAGCCCCAACTCATACGACACAAAAATTTTATCATCCGCTGCCAATCCCTTTGCTGTATCAAATAAATTTGGCAGCGCATTAGACAACAGACAAACCTCAATCCCTTTTAAGTGAAGTTCTGCCATAACCGCCAATGTTTCGGTATAAATTTCTCCAACGCCTTTGTGCATTGCCTCATCAATCAAAGCCTCAATACCCGTCGAACAGCCAACCCCGCAATGAGCACATAACTCTTTGCAAAACTGTGAAAAATCAACGTTACCTTTCATAAACGGATTATAATTAAATGATTTTACTCCCGCTTTGGCATCAAAATCATCTTTTTGGGGAGACATTTTCCGCATAAGACAATTAAGAGGATGCAAACTATAAGGGTAGCAAACCTGCCCGACATCAAAAATACAAAATCTTATCGCCATTTCTCATTACCTATAACATATTTAATCTGAGAAATATTAAAATACAGAAATCAGCCAATTACAAGCTTTTTGAGCACGATTTGACATCTTGTCCTTAGGGCTATTAAGTTAAAAATGGCAGCTTTTGCATTTCTTCGTTCCTCTTATAGTTGCGAAATGTGAAATTTATTCCAGTATAGTATTTATCATATATTAAATATGATAGATTAGTTTGATTTTATAAGGAGAAGAGATATGCCAAAATATGGTGATAAAACAGCAAAATAACTTGATAATTATTTGAAAAACTACAAGCCTGTACTTGGGAAAACAGGAGCCGGACTTGCCGCTCCTGTTAAAGACTTGAAACGTAGTCATACATTAATGAAAGAGATGAAGCTAAAAGAGGAAAAGATGGCAGAAAAAGCAACACAGGTAAAAGAAGATGCAGTGTTTAGCATCTTACTGAAATTATTTTTTATTTTTCTAATGTTGTTTGGTTTTGCTTTTGAGTATGCTGCCATCAATAATGCAGAAGGGGATATTTTGAATATATACTATTCTGTGATGACAGCATGTTTATTTTTCCTTGTTTTGACTTTTTTTTCTAAAATACGAGTTATAGCATATTGTGCGTTTGTTATTTGCATTGTTGTTTATGGGGATATGCATGATAACCTTAATGAGATTGTGACTGAACGCCGTAGGGTAGATTGCCTTGAAACGGGGAAGATTTATGACCCCGTTCAAAAAATTTGCCGAAGCGACTGTTGGAAATGGGACGATGAGCTGGGATGTTTGAAAGAGCAGGCCTTACCAGACGAAAGATAGTTCACAAAGAAATCCATTACTTTTGCAAATATTGCATAAACTGATGAGGGCTGTAGTGTAGGACTGACCTTCACTTCGTTCGGCCGCACAGGCACGCATTGCCGTCGGCAACCGGCATACTTCCGTCTGCCTTGCGCTGGCAGTCGAACCTGCTTTTCGGGAACCTGCTTTTCGGTTTGAGTCCAAAATCATTATTTAAAACAAAAAAAACGCCGCAAGGGCGCATTTTTGTTTTAATGGTGGTGGATTGAGATTGAAATTGCAATTACGGATACTTTAAAGCAAAAAGTATCTGTTATCAAAAACATTTCTAGACCATATTTTACTTATATTTCAAGGTATGGCGCTAGTTCGCCTTTTGTAATGAATGAAGGCATTTAATGCAAAAAGAATATCCCGCGACCGGAATTCAAAAATGTTGCATTTTAAAATTTGCAATATTATTCATAAAAATTGACAATATAAATTCACAATATTACCAATAAAATCAATAAGTTAATTGTTACATAATGGTCTGGACAGCACTATAAAAAGATGAATATTTTTTCAATTTTAAGTAAAAAAATATTAAATTTCTATCGTAAAAATTAATCTAACTATTTGAAATTGCGTGTTTTTTCGTATGCTGGTGGATAGGACCCCATTGGTTTGGAGATTTTTGAATATCTTTATATTACCGATACTTATAAAAAGATACAGCTCAATCTGGTCTGAGCTGGTATCTAAAAATTACTCTGGGTTATTAAAAAACAATCTCACCTAAATATTACCGAATATTTACCGAATAATTACCGAATTCCATACTTTTTTGCAAAATCATAAAATAAAAAACTCTCAAACTGCCGAACGAAAAATTGCAAAAACATAAAATGAATTTCTGCAAAACCATTAAATTAAAAACTGCAAAATCATAAAATAAAAACTTGCAAAATAATAAAATATAGTTTATATTAATAGATATTACCAAGGAGTTTCAACATGAAAGAATATAAAACAAGATTAGCGGATAGTATTTTACAGAAAAAATTAGCCAGTTCTGGCGCGGTGCTAATTGAAGGTGCTAAATGGTGCGGTAAAACAACAACAGCAAGCCAGATTGCTAAAAGTATATTACTTATGCAAGATCCCGCACAAAAAAAGCAAAACATAGAAATGGCAGATATGGATCCATCATTTCTGTTAAATGGTGAAACTCCAAGATTAATTGACGAATGGCAATTAGCTCCAAAGCTTTGGGATGCCATACGTTTTGAGGTTGATAAACGTGATGAATTTGGTCAATTTGTGTTAACAGGTTCTGCTGTACCTGCTGATTTATCAGAAATATCACATAGTGGTACTGGAAGAATTTCTCGCATGTTAATGCGTCCAATGAGTTTATATGAATCAGGCGAAAGTAATGGTAGTGTTTCTTTGGCTGATTTATTCTCTGACAATGAGAAAGTTACAGGAACCAATAGTTTAGACTTAGAACAAATTGCTTTTTTAATTTGTCGCGGTGGATGGCCTAAATCCATTGGAACAAATACTGATGTTGCTTTACAATTGGCAATTAACTACTTTGATGCTGTGGTCAATGATGATATTTCACGAATTGATAACGTTAAAAGGGATGCTGAAAAAACTAAACGTATATTGCGTTCATATGCACGCTCTATTGCTTCGCAAGCAAAAATATCATCAATAACACAAGATGTTTATGCTAATGAGGATACTGAAGATTTAACAAACAAAAATGTAACTATCAGCTCATATATATCAGCATTAAAGAAGATTTTTGTTATTGAGGATTCTTTAGCTTGGAATCCTAATTTACGTTCCAAAACAGCAATCAGGGCTTCTGATACTCGTTACTTTACTGACCCTTCTATCGGAACTGCTGCATTAGGTCTTGGGGCAAAAGATTTAATAAATGACCTTCAAACAATGGGATTGATGTTTGAAAACTTATGTATCAGAGATTTACGTATTTATGCAGATGTTTTGGATGGACAGGTATATCACTATAGAGATAGAAATGATTTAGAGTGTGATGCTGTTGTTCATTTGCGTAATGGCTCTTATGGATTAATTGAAATCAAACTCGGCGGTGACAGACTTATTGAAGAAGGGGCGACAACATTAAATAAGCTAGAAGCCAATATTGATACAACAAAAATGAAAGCTCCATCATTCAAAATGGTTTTAACCGGTGTAGGTAATTATGCTTATCGTCGTAAAGATGGTGTTTTAATAGTTCCTATTGGTTCACTAAAGGATTAAGGGATATTAAATAAATGATGGAGAATTATCAGATTGATATCAATAAAGAAAATAAAAAAACAGACGATATTTACAATATTGCTACTGAAATACTTAAAAATGCTCACCGTATAGCTAAAGTACAAACATCTTCCAAGGATATAACAGAAGTTATTCAAAACTATGATAGAGAAAAAGCAATAATTTTAATT
>OMCQ01001020.1_pt1 | contig 12473 bp, 9 predicted proteins | sample 1673761 | NCBI WGS metagenome assembly OMCQ01 (sample SAMEA103958126, study PRJEB25191) | human gut metagenome | reverse complement strand
GAAGTATTCCAGAGAACTGAGCGCATCAAGGTTTATATCCTGGAAGTTAAGGACAGCCCGAAGGGACCGAGAATCTCCGTATCCAGAACGCATCCGGACCTCGTAAGACGTCTGTTTGAGGCTGAGATCGCAGAGGTCCGCGACGGTACCGTTGAGATTCGCGCCATCGCCCGTGAGGCAGGTTCCAGAACAAAGATCGCTGTAAGCTCCACAGACCCGAACGTTGATCCGGTAGGTGCATGTGTAGGTTTAAACGGCGCGAGAGTCAACGCGATCGTCAACGAGCTCCGCGGTGAGAAGATCGATATCATCAACTGGGATGAGAATCCTGCAATCCTGATCGAGAATGCATTAAGCCCTGCAAAGGTTGTTTCAGCAGTAGCTGATGATGAAGAGAAGAAAGCTAAGATTGTTGTTTCTGAGCAGCAGCTTTCTTTAGCAATCGGTAAGCAGGGACAGAATGTAAGACTTGCTGCAAAGCTTACAGGATATGGAATTGATATTAAGAGCGAAGCCGATCCAGAAGCATTTGCTGATATGGATAAAGACAACGCAGAAATCGTATATGGTGAAGACAGCGAAGGATATAATGACAATCAGGCAGATGATGTAATGCCATTAGATGAAGACTATAACGAAGATGCAGCCTCTGACACAGAAGTTGTAGAAGAATAATATTATTGGAGAGTGATAGTTTGGCAGCAGTAAAGAAGATTCCACAAAGACAGTGTATAGGCTGTAATGAGATGAAAGACAAAAAGCAGCTTATACGGATATTAAAGACTCAGGATGAACAGATAATAATAGATACAACAGGCAAGAAGAACGGAAGAGGGGCGTATATATGTCCTGATGCAGAGTGTCTTAAGAAAGCAAGGAAGTCAAGAGGACTTGAAAGAGCTTTTAAGATGGCTGTTGATGCATCTGTTTATGATGAGTTAGAAAAGGAGATGAATAATCTTGGACAATAAAAGAGCATTATCAATGATAGGTCTTGCACAGAAGGCTGGAAAAGTAGCAAGCGGTGAGTTCGTTAATAACGAGAAGAAAGGTTATCGTGAAATTGCCATCTTTAAAACAGGAGTTACATTATAAGCGTTTCACCATCAAAGGAAATATTACAGTTATGGGGAGGGTGAATTCTAAGTCCTCTCCAAACAATATCTATAAAATCTTACCCAAGTTTACGAACATTAACGTATCCTTGGGTAAGTTTGTATATAGACATACCTACTCTTCAGAAGTGTATAGCTACTTCCTAAACCTAAGATATTTTCGAAGTTAAGGACCTTTTTATTATACGGCTAATGTTACAAATGGAGTCTGCCTTCGTATCACAGCAAAAGACCTTGCTATGATTTTGGCTCTTACAGCATTGATTACAGATGCTTTATGTTTCCCCTCTGCTATTTTCCTTTTATAGTATGCTTTCATCTGCGGATCCCAAGAGATGGCAGTAATAGCTGCCCGGGTAAGGTATACTTTTACTTCTTTGTTAGCCAATGAAGAAGTCTGCGTTTTTCCCCGTATGGAAATACCTGAAGTATGTTCAAATGGGGCGACCCCACAATAGCAGGCAAATTTCCTCGGGTTGTCAAATCTTTGAAAATTGTCAGTAACACACAGTAATACAATGGCATTGATAATTCCTATTCCTTTTATACTTCTTAATAGCAAGTAGTTTGTGTAAAGCGATGTACTGGCGGCTATTAGTTGCTCCATATCCTCTTCCACCTCCAGGATTCTTTCTTTTATCGACTTGAGCTGCTCTTCCAAAAAAGAAATGGATTCTGTCACATCAGCCAACTTAGCCATCCAGGAGAATGTTTCCAATAACTTTATGCTTGATACTTTTTGCTTGACCAAATTGTCACGTATAATAATCCATCCCCGCAGTCTCACCAAGTCTTTGTCAGGCAATTTGTATAACTCCAGTTTTCGATAGTGTAATACCGCATAGTTCGCTATTCTTTTGGCGTCAATGCGGTCATTTTTGCCTCGTTGCAAGCCTATGGACTTCTTGATGGTCAACGGGCAAACCAAAGCCAGGGAAAATCCCATGGAGACACTGGAAACAGATAACTCTGTGACATAACTTCCCATGTTTTCAGCACAGAACAAGAGTTTGGATAAAGAGAGATGATAACCAGCTATCCAATCCAATAAAGATTGGATCCCAGTTGGAGTGTTATCAAAAGACTTGTGAGACAACTCTTTTTCGTCTGCGGACATTAATGATGCATCGAAAGTTTTTTTTCCTACATCAAGACCTACAAAATGAGAATAATTCATAACTTTGTATTTACAGTATTAAACATGAAGGAGAAACAGCTAATACATTTATTAGGTCGTGAGCCTACAATTCTAACTGGCTAGGTTCTCCTATTAAGAGAGTTGCAGTCTGATTCAGCCTATAGTCATTTAAGACTAGTGTCAAAGTTAGTTCACTGCAACTCTTCCTTTCAAATATACACTTATATTTTTATTGGGATATTTAATACTGCAAATGTAAATGTGTCAAAACTAAAATGACCTATCCAATTGTCAGCTGTAGGGCAGGATTTACCTGCCCGAAGACACAAAGCAAGCTGTTTTCGGGCGAACGAACTTCGCCCCTACGAACTAAACGACAGCATTATCCACGTTTTGACACACCCCAACCAAACGCAAGCAAGCTATTCTTAATAAATATTTGAAATAGGTTATGTGATAAGAGTGCAGTCTATTTATGGCACACCGCTAAAAAGAGAAATGAAAAAGTATGCAAACAGAACAACAGATAATTCGTATTAAACATTTACTAAACAACAAGAGCCTGTCTTTTATTATTGGGGCAGGATTCAGTAAAAACATGTCTAATAAATTTTTCGATTGGGGTGATCTTCTTAAGCCGATCATCACAGAAATGTATCATATAGACGATGAAAAAGAAATTGAGCATAAAATTGAAGAAATCGGGTATCTTGGAATAGCTCAAGAATATGTACGAAGGAAGGGATTTCATGAGGCTATTGATGTCTATATAGAGCAACATACCCCTACCATTTCAATTAAAGAAAATTCGGATGAACCAGAGTATATCGTAACTCTTAATAATGAATTTATAGAAAGCGCGGATGTCACTTGCCATAGGCTATTGTTCAATCTTGATGTAAAGCATATTTATACATTTAATTATGATAACTGTCTTGATATTATTGGCAATACCGGAAAAGCTCAAAAGCTCTTATCTGAAATAAGAAACCTCCAAAACAAATTAGAGTTTCTTGAACTCAATGAAGAAAAATTAAGTGGATATTTATATATTTCAATAGAAGACAATATGAAGGCAGTAAAGGCAAATTTACCAACTGCAATTCAGAACGACAACGGAGATTACAATCATTTTATTAAGACGCTTAATTGTAATTATCCCGAACTCAACTTGTTTACAGATAATATCTCACACATAAAGGATAACTGCCACATTGTTCAAAATGAAATAGCTCGCATTAAAGCACAGATATTATTGCTACAGAAACATCGTGAATCTGTTTATCAACTTATCTCATCATCTGAGATGTTATCTCTTACGGATGGGAAAAGAAGCATATTTAAACTGCATGGTTCTATTAGATTAGATAAAAGTGCCCCATATGGTTTTGATGGAGACCGCCATTGTAATTACATTATTACATCAGAGGATTATAAAGAGTATCCCATAAAACATGAACCGTTTGTTAATTACATGAAAATATCACTATTAAAAGGAGCTTTTTGTATTATTGGTTTTTCATGTGATGACCCAAATTTCCTATCATGGATGTCTTGGGTTAAAGAAGTTGTAGATAAGAATATAGAAATCAGGAAAGAGTTATCTCAAAAGAACTCAGCAAGATTTTTCTACATACATTCCGCTGATAAACCTCTATCTGAAGAAAAGAGATTATTATTAAAAAATCATTATATTGAATGTGTCGAGCTATTCAATCTATTTGAAGGTGATTGTCACAAAGTAAGAATTATACAGTTTCTAAAACAACTTTTGCCGACATCTTTATCTTATCCTAAAATTAAGAAAACATGGCATAACATAAATAAATATATAAGTGATATTCAATACTCCAAAGAAGATTGGAATATCACCAAAATAAGTGAGGATATTAAATTCATTTATTGTTCTGCAAATGTAAACAGAATTCCGTTGCAATCCAATTCGGATCATCACAACAGGAACCATATTTTGCAGAGGTTGCAGAGTCGATTCCGAAGGAAATGGAATGCAGCGTCTGAACTTGAATTAATGTTAGCTTTCTCAGCCCTCAGAGAAGAACTTTTATTACCTTGTCATTATTTTGACGATGAGATATATAATCAGCTGATAGGAACTTGCAAAAATTCACTACAGTCAGATTTAAAATGTTTGTTACATAAGGAACAAGCTCTAACAAATCAAAAGTTTTCAAATACGAATGATCATATAAGTCCATTTATTCAGATTTGGAAATACTTATACAATTTCGATTTCAAAAGTGCAAAATATCTTGTCGATTCATGGAAACCCTTAAAGGATAATCCGATTGATGAAGTGAGAAAACAGATGTTCAAAGCCCTTTTCTCTGAAGATGTATTTGAGAATATTCGTCCATTGACTAATCAAGATTTATATTATTCTATTCAAGATTATCTCAATGCACTAGAATTATTACCTCTAATTAGCCGAAATTATACCTTCGGACAGGATGGCAGCATGAATAATGCAATAGACTTCTCTGATGAGGTTAGTCAAATACAAACAGATTGCCCATATATAAAAAATGCAGACTATATTTTAAATAGATTAATAGAATCCATTAAAGAAAACAATAAAGCAATTCCATTCGGCAATAAATCACGGTCTTTCGATTTTGACAGTGACAATTCAAAGTTGATCAATTCATTTAAAGTATTAAGTATTCTTTTTGAATTGTGCCGACCTTTGCATATCAGTAATATAATATTATTCTCTATAGAAAAATGGAACATTGTTTGTGATAATCTCTATCAGGACTATCCCTATCCATGTCTATTTTATAGTCTTCAGTACAATGATGAGAAACTCACTAAGTCTGTTAGTCAAAAGATATTATATTGTGACCGTTTGACTCCCTATCTTCCTAATATTGTAAAATCATTATTTGCATCGTTAGGACAATCTGAATGCCCTAATTTCTATCGGACTCCTATAATGAAATCTCTTTCAATACTATTAATCGGTTTGGATGCCAAATTTTGGAATAGTGATTTCACGAAGTTCTTTGATAAACTACAACCTTATGCAGAAAATGGGACAAGGAAGTATGATGATTTAAATTATTCACATGAGAATTTTTATGAATTAGTGACATTCGGATTGACCTGGACATCTGACAAAGATTTTAAACTTAGAGTTATTTCCGAAATCCTTCATACTCATGAAAGTATTGATAATTGGAAAAATCTACTAATAACAAAAGCCTTAAAATCTCTTACTAACGAAGACTTTGTGGCTTCAAAATATTATCAAGACATTTATCAGGATTTGCTTTGGTTATGTCAAAACGGGAATATCCCTGCACATATCTATGTAATATTAAACCTTATAACTTTACTTGATACTCAGACTGTGCAACAATGCTTGGAAAGGCTTCCAGAATCCTTGATAAAATCCGACTGTACTTTAATACAAGCTATACCTCATTATATCAAACAAGATTCGAATTTAGTATCAGTGATTAAACGAATAGTTTTGAAATCACCATTTTTGTGGCGTAATGGTATTGAGAAGAAGGGGATGACTATAGGATATTCATTTATTGATATTACAGGTATTTCAAACCAAATAGATTTTACTGCAACCGAAATGGAGGTACTTTGGGAAAAAATGAAAGTATCACTATATCAAATAAAAGAGGTATGTAATAATCAGAGAGAGGAGGAATCCACCTTCTTCATAAATCATTTTGCTACATTATTAGATGAAATGAAATCATTTATTGAAAGCAATACTTTTAAAGCAATCTCTCCCAAAGAATATGATGAAATCTATAACGAAATAATTTCATTAAGAGTATCCGTTGCGTCAAATGCATGTCACAGCATATATGATTTACTTATAAGAGATGAGACAAGTGATGCTATATCAATGCTTGTTGATATAAAACCGGAAATTCGTTTTCCTAAATACCAGGGAGAATATATATTATTGGCAAACAAACTTGTTTTAATGAAATCTCAACATCTCAACAGTTGTATGAATCATTTCTCTTGGATAGTTGATTCATATTCCGAATATATTCCACAAGATATATTCAAGTCTTTACTTGAGTTTATCCTAATTGCTTATGAACCATATTTTAATGGTAAACAAAACTGGAATTTACCCTTTGCTAAAAAAGAGGATTTTGAAAGTGGACTAATTAAGATTTATAGTGTGTTCAAAAAATGGGGTGGCATTAATGTCTTTTGGCAATCATATAAACCTAGATTTATAAATCATTAATAATCATCCTTATTATAATAAAAAGATTTTATCAATGACAATTGACGATATAAAGAAACTGATAGCCTCTGACGAATCACAGACTTTGGAGCTAAAGAAAACTACTAGCGAGTTAAAAAAGGAAATCACTCGAAGTGTCCATTCCTTAATACAGAAAGAAGTTGGTTAATTTTCGGTGTAGCACCGAAGTCGCTAAAGATAATCGGGCAAGAAGTGACAGCACGCATTTTATAAAGTACACATTGTAAAGCCATCCACTCTTCCGTTACTTTGCCAACAAAAAGACCATGAAACGAATAATGAGTAAAGAAGAGTTCCTGTCAGTTTATGAAAGGCAACAAGCCAGTGGTTTGACCATAAAAGATTTCTGTGAGAATGAGACCTATTCATCATCCTGCTTCCATTATTGGAAGAAGAAATTCGGCCTGAGCCGTTCTTACACCAGCCATCCGGATAGAGTTCCCGATGATACATTCATTCCATTGGGCCTGCATCGCAGGGGAAATCTCCCGTCCGGCACAGCATCTTCCAAGCAATAAGAAACCGAAAGTCTTGGTTCGGCACCTAATATTCTGTTGATAAAATCTGTAAACATAAAAATATGTTTGGTTTTAATTCAGATATTAGAATTTGAACCGGCAGGAATAGTGTTTTAACGATTTGGAGAATGATTTCATTTCGTTCAAAACTATTCCGTGTCTAAGAGGTTACAATAAAAAAGGTTACTCATTCAGCATCGGTTTATCGGTCATAACTTCACAGCCATAATCCGACAAACTGCATCAAACATTGCTTATTCAAATAATAAGTTTGTATTTTTGGATGAAATATCGGAAAGTTATGGATAAAAGAATGGTTTTGGATAGTATCATGAGGCTCTGCCTGAAGGAGAATGACAGGAGTATAGATATGTATATAGCAGACAGAAAAGGCAATACATATCCGATAACCCATGTATTTCTTGGCGGAAGCGGAGTTTTATATGCAACAAACGGTACTGCTTTGGTTGCCCTGGAAGAGCTGGACGATAATACCCTGAATGATATACTGTGTTTTCTGGGATAATAACAAAACATGTTGGAAAAATTAAAAGAATCCGACCGGTCTTGAAACTATATTTATCACAAATCGAGAAGATAAGTCATAAGCCAAACAATCCGAACCAACCTTTTAGGGTGAATTACCAGCAAAGATAAAGGTTAAACTGTACATAGCCAATAAATATCAATAAAACACACTCACAAAATATTTCCTTAACCATAATAATACCACACCCATGCTGTTTTATGTTCCATGGCAAATAGGAATGAAACTTATAAACAGTATTCATCAGCTTCATATAATTAATGTATATCCCCCCATCCATACTTTATATAATTGCCTGAAAAATACTGAAAAAGCCACTTTTTTACGAGAAACTAAATTTTTTTATGAGAAAAATAGATGAGTTTTCAATAAAGTATGTGTGTTTGCAGCAAAATTAAGAGTTTAACCGTACTTGAATAAAGTTGGAACAGGGGAAATTTTATGGAATATCTATTTCTGAAACGTAAAAAAGCCTCTTTTGTTTCGCAAAGACAGAAGGACTTGCTTTTTGATGCTGCTGAAAAACAGTGGCGGAAAGAGTTTGTTGCAAGCGGAATTGAGACAAGAAAGGTGGATTTGGATATTTACAAGTCCCTTCTTTACTTCTTGGAGATAAAACAGGTTTTTCTTGACCCGAAACTGTCCCTGAAGAAATTGAGTATGATGATTGAGACAAACCAGACCTATCTGTCGAATGTGATAAACAAGTATTTCGGATGCTGTCTGAAGAAATTAGTGAACAGCTACAGGATAGAATATGCCAAAGAACTCTTACGTGCAGGAAACTGTCCGTTGAAGGAACTTCCCCAACGGAGCGGCTTTACATCCAAAAGTACTTTCTATGCCGCTTTTGGCAGACAGTCGGGATATACGCCGAAACGTTATATGACATACAAATGGAAAAATGAAATGTAAGATAATTAAGTCCTTTAAAACCAAATATGAACAACCAATTTTTATTTTTTTTAAATTTATAAATTTAAATTCATTATGAACAAAAAATTTTAAGTGCAATCCTGTTCGGTGCTTTGATGGCATCATCAACAGGAACATTTGTATCTTGTAAAGATTATGACGATGATATCGATAATCTGCAAGGACAAATTGACTCCAACAAAGATGCCATTGCAGCATTACAAAAACTTGTTGGAGAAGGGAAATGGGTTAGTGCCATTACTCCGGTCGAAAACGGTTTTACCGTAACCATGAGTGACGGCTCTACTCAAACTGTAACTTCCGGAAAAGGTCAGGATGGAAAAGATGGTACCGAATGGACTATCGGTGAAGATGGTTTTTGGTATAAGGATGGTGAAAAAACTGAAAATCAAGCCATAGGTCAGAACGGCGCAACCGCTCCTTCTCCCCAAATCAATGCTGACGGATATTGGGTACTTTATGAATGGGATGAAACAACCGGAGAATTTGTAGAAAAAGTTACTGAAATCCCCGCTCAGGGAACCGGAGCTTATTATGTAGAAAAAGATGGTATCATCTATCTGCATATTGCTGACCAGACAGGTAAATTTGCTGAAATTACATTACCGGCAACTTCAGACGCTTTTGTTGTAGAAGCTCCGGCTGCACTAGTAAAAGTAAACTATAATTATGCAAAATGGAAACCTTCCACTACCAATAAAGACTATAAAGCTCTGTTGGAAGAATTCCCGGCTATCGGTGAAATTGAAGAAAATACAATAGTTAAGCAAGGTGGAAATCTGCCATTGTTGGTAACTCCTGCCAATGTGGATTTGACCGAAGGATTTACTTTCAGCTTGCAAGATGTGAAAGGTAAAACTGCCAATATCGTACTATCCAATCCGGTAAAGGGTCTGCCTACCAATGCTGATATCGAAGGTTCTACAATGGAAACAAGAAGTGCTGATGCTTCAGCTTGTTTCTGGACATTGAAAGCAGATCCTCAGATAGAAGAAAAACAACCGGTTGTAGTTGACAAAACAGCTTCTTTGGTTGCTGAAAATGCTAAGGGAACAGTTGTAAAAACTGCATTTGCATATCAAATTAGTAAGAAGGCTTGGAGTAACAACAATGTAGAAATCAATCCTAATGATAATGAAGATGGGGAAGCTATTACTACAGGGGTAGCATCTTATGCATCAGAAATAGATTTGCTGGCTTATGATGAAACTAAGAAAGCTTATCCTATCTATTTGAAATATGCATATAACAACTATTTCATCATTACTCCTGCCAATGAGTATGAAATAGAAAAATATGGTCTTAGCGTAGAAGGACAAACTTTGAAGATTGCAAATATGCCTTCAGATGTAAACGAAATTGAAGTAACATTGAATGTTATAGCTTTAGGTTTGAACGGTTCTGCTACACATAAAGAGGTTAACTTGAAAATCGGTCAGAAAGTGGCAGCTACAGGAAATCTGAAAGATCAGATTGTTGCTTTGACAGGTGAAAAGCAAACTATCAAATGGAATATTACTGAGCTTGGTTTGTCTGCTGTTGAATTGGATAAAGTATTGAGTGCCGGCTTAAATATGTCAGTAACTCGTGAATACTATAATGATAATGATCAAGAAGTAAAAGCATTCACTTACAATGATAAAGTCAAATTCTACGATGCCAGTGGCAATGAGACAACTTATAACAGTGAAAACCATAAGTGGGATGGTAAAGAAGGTGTAACATTCGGTATTGAATTTAATGCTAGTAGTGAAAAAACGAATCATAATGCTCCTACAGGCTACGTAGCAGAACAATGGACCGCTGCCGATTATACAGTTAAGTTGACTTCTTCAACTGGTACTGCTCCTGTTGTTGTCATTTATTCTGCCGAAGCTACACTGACTACTACATTGCCTTCTGCAATGAGTGAATATATCAAGCTGGCTCCTGCATTTGTTGAAAATGGCATTTTGCAAGTAACAGGTACAAGCGATGGAACCAATGTAACTTATGATTTGAAAGATGCTTTGGTATTGAAAAATGTGAAAGTTAAGGAAATCATAGACTTGGATTATGATAAAGAAACTGTCGGTGATAATCTTTATTCTTCATTCAACTGGATGAGTGGTATTGCCAATGAAGATGGTTATGCTACATTGAGTGTTAACACTTGGAAAGAAGAAGATGAAGATGGCTTTATCGAAGCTAAGGATCAGCAACTTTACAAAACACGTAATATTCGTGCTAAGGTTTACTTCTTCGAAAATGAAGCAAATGAAGCTGATTTTGATTTCCAGTTGGTAGTCAAGAGTACAATCTTCAGTGATAAACCTGCTGATGTTGTTACATTCAAAGCTGATAAGTTGGTATCTGTTTATGGTGGAAATGCAATCAAGGTAAAAGAAGCTGTAAAAGAGGCCATCTATGCAGCTGGTCCAAAGAGAGGCACTGCTTACAATCTGTTTGGAACTGATGCTGGAAATAAGAATGTTACAGACTATAAGTCAGCTGAGGACGATGGTACTTATATTCTGACTGCTACCAAAGCTCCAATTCAGATTGAAACGGCTGATTTGACTAAGTTTGGTATGAGTGCAAGTGACTTTGTACAATTGAAGAATACAGACAGATTTTATTTGCAACTAGCAGAATATAGTGCTACATCTGTAAATAACCTGATGTCAAGTGAAATAATAGGTTGGAGAACAATTGTGAATGCTGTTGATGGTAATATATATGATTATGTGAATGGTGTATATAAACAGATTAAACCAGATAATCAATTAAATTCTCAAGAAAAGATTTATAAAGAATTGTTTGATAAATATTCACCAAAAATCAATTATACAGCTACTAAGTCTGTTGAAGTATCAGCTACTCCTGTAGGTGACGGTGTGGATGTGGTTACTTTGAAGTTTGCAGATGCAGATGAAGCTGCGAAGTATGTTACTACATCAAACGTTGAAACTTCATTTGAAGTTAAGCCATTGGCACCAACAGAGTTAACAGTCGATCCTAAGAATGTAGAAATTCCTATGTACTTGGTTGTAAAAGATAAGTGGGGCAAGACTATGAATGTTCCGTTCAACATCACAGTCAAAACAACTGCCGAGTAATTAGTCATTCTGGAAAATAAAAGTCCGCTTCTTCTTTATGGAGGAGCGGATTCCACCTTAATAGACTAAAAATGAAAAAAAATAATTTTATATAAAAATGGAAAGAAATTCTCTTCTGACCTAGCTCTTTTTTTAATAAGCAAAATTAAAAAAGCTTATAAGGATAGAGAAAGTAGAAATTACGATTCCAATGTTTTCTTTTGAGATGGAACTCATGAATCTTTGGAAGATAATATGCAGATACTTAGAGAGGAAAGACATACAGGAAGAACAGTTCTTACCATAATAGAGAACAACAGACCGATAAATAACATGCCTTATTTATTACAGAATTTTGCTGTTCTGTTATAATTATCAAAAGAAGTGTGGAATTTTATTTCTATTGTTTAGAAATGATTTCGGTTTGATCTAGAGATAAGTGCTCTTTCTTGAGAGAATACTTATATAATAAAAACTTTAAATTTATAAATGATAATTCCTGGCTTGTGAAAGTCGGGGATTATTTATTTTACTCATTGGCATCACTATCATATATATTAAGGTGTACATTACCCAATCCGAGCCCGAAGAAAAATCGGGAAAAGCTGTTTTTTACGAGAAACTAATTTTTTTTATGAGAAAAATGCATGGTTTTTAGATAAAGTATGTATATTTGCAGCGTGATAACGTTTCATTCTTTAAAACTTGATAAAGAACAGCAGGGTTAAGGAGGAAAAAAGACACCATAACCGATAGAAAACGTAAGAACAAAAAAGCTAAGAATATGGAATATCTATTTTTAAGACGGAAAAGAAACACTTTCGGTTCCCAAAGGCAGAGAGACTTACTCTTCAAAGCTGCCGAAAAATATTGGG
>OMCQ01001000.1_pt1 | contig 12636 bp, 16 predicted proteins | sample 1673761 | NCBI WGS metagenome assembly OMCQ01 (sample SAMEA103958126, study PRJEB25191) | human gut metagenome | reverse complement strand
AGTTTACCCCTGTGACCTTCTGTACTTGCCTTCACCGTGGAGGCCAGAAGTCCAGCTTCAAGGTCTTCGTCAAAAGACTTGCGCTCTTCAGCTTTTGTAGGCGTACCCTCATTGGGTACGGTAAACACATCTTCTATAGATTCAAGGTCATCAGCTATGTCACCTGTGATGCGTTGATGTACGGACTTCATCGTTTTAGGTACACCCTGCGCTGGTAGAGGCGTACATTGCACTACAACTCTTTGTTTCTTCATATGACTTCCCTCATCCGTGCTGATAGTCTTTAACCCATTGCCAGTAGAAATCTGGACTAAAGTGCAGTTCTCCTGCTGACCGTGCCCAAAATAGTCTTTCAGCTCGTGGGCCCCTATATGTTTTCAAGAACTCCTTAGCGGTTTTTTCCGTAAGCACCATACCACGGGGTACATGAATAGGTACCTGTACATACTTTAGCCCCAAGACGGCAATAGTGCCTACGTAAGTAACTTCAACGGGTTCTAGTGCCCAGTACTCGTGAGTAACATGAGCATCTTCTACTTCCTCTGGGCTAGGATACCTGCCCTGTGGTACGTAATCACATGCGTAGACACGAAGTCTGTGTTTAGTGAGGCCCGCAATACCAGATAAGCAATCACTTATGCAGGGTGCCATGCACACCCGCGGTGTTTTGCCGTCTTCGTACCCGTGCGTTACAGCGTAGTTATCTGGTATTCTGGGCTCCAATGTGCTCAGAAGAGGGCCCTTATCAGGAGACAAGTGATATAGTTTCCAGCGATTACGCACGTACCTACTGGTTTTGCGTTCACGCCTAAGCCTGGAGTACTTATGCATAACGTGTAGCCTTACTTCATGGTAATAACGGGACGCGGAAGCGGTATACCTTCAAAGGTACGGTTAATACGTCCCCAAGCCTGACCAACGGTAGGAATACTAAGACCAAGGTGACCAACGTTAGACCTAGTGTAAATCTGAGCCTTCTTGAAGACGGGTATGGTAGCTTGTAAGTAGTCCCAAATACGGCCTAGTTCGGCTTCAATGTATTGAGTCCTATCCACGCTTAACGTAACACTCTGGTGGCTAAAGTCGAATGCACTGTCACCCTCGGCTAAGAACTGTGCCCTTAGTGCGCTGTACTTGGCGGCTTCCATAAGCAACCATTTGTTCTGGGCAAAGTCAGTATTCCATGTAGTGAGTGTCCACTGAGTATAGATACCTATGGTGTTGATAAGCTGAGGGGCTTGCCTGTAGTGGAACACCAAGTCGCTGTCCCTGTAGCCTTGGTAGAGGTCAACGTCTTTCATGACCTTATCCAAGTACATGCGCATATACGATGCGGCCTGCATGTCATCAAGGGTAGCACAGTACACGGGTTGCGTGAACGTATTCTGAGTACCCCCGGTTTCAAAGTTCCAGCAGGACAAGTATTCGGTACCACCTACCAGTGTATTAGCGGGTATCGTAGTGCTGTATATACTGTACTCGCTATAGACTCCTGTGTCTACAGGAACTCCACGCCAGACTTCAACAGCCTCTCCACTGGGGCTGCTAGCCCCGGAGTACAGTATACACTCAACGTTGCGCGGCTGTACAGGAAACGGCATGGACAGCGACAAGCTGGTGAAGGGCAACGTAATCTTTTGGTGCTCTTTGGTACCCGTTATGTTGAAGCTAGGATGAGCTACATCAAAGCCTTCACGGTAGTAATGCTTTTGCCTAAACGTGTCCTCGAGTACCCATTCTATGCTGTACGTCTCCTTCTCTTGACTTAGCTCCGCACTGATGGGCATCGTAAAGAGAGCCTCGTAAAGGCCATCAGCATCATTGAGGGTACCTATACCTCCTGTAACCAAGCGTCTCTGCGGGTCAAGAACAGTATAGACGGGGTACAGAGAGGAGTTAGAGGGTTCATAAGGACTTCCGTCCTCTTTAAGAAATGCAGCCGTAGCTGTTACTTCTTCCCCAAGGTATACGGTACGTGGTATCATGTGTCCTCCAGACCTTTGACCCTAAGTTCCTAGAACGGGGACGACTGGCCGAGTTCTTTTAAGGCTTGGCGGAAGAGGTCTTTGAGGTCGGCTTCATTATCGCCTAGCGTATGCAAGTCTTCGTCAATAGGATGCACGTAGGTTTGCGGAATGTCTGCGTATGACAAGTTTTTCTTGGCTCGAATGTTGGGGCTGACGGCGGACATCTTAAAGGTGAAGACTTGCAGGGGGTTGGACTTCGATGAGTTCTTACGAGTACCTTCGTACTTTAGCATTTCATCGCCAACGTTCACCCTAACGGTACCCACTGAGGGTAACTCAAGAACTCTTTTAACCTCAGAGAACAGAGACATCCACCAACGGGCATCTACTTCACCGTTCACGTAGACCACCGTATTTGTGGGCACTCCGACGGTAACATTAGGCCAATTCACTCGAATCTTAACGCCATCCTTGCCAAGAATAGGTAGCTTATCCTTGAGAGTAGCTAGACGTTCTTGAGGATCACCCTTGAGAATATTCGAGAATACAGCCCAGTTGTTAAGCTGGGCATAATAGCTAATGGTGCGCTCAATGCTCTTGTAAGACTTGACGTGGTACCCACTGTTCTCCACGAGTTTTGTGGGATCTACGATCTTATCAACAGCGTACATCTCAAGGGGAGAGAACTCTCCTGTTAAGGACTTTCCGTAAGAACCCTTCTGGTTACGTATGGACTTCATATTCGTAGCCACGGCTATATACGCTGTCCTTCGCGTGCCGTCTATAATGGGCATCTTAGGAATTTCGATGAAAGCGGCGAAGCGCAGTACCCCGGGAGTCTTCATGCCAAGGTTATACCAGACTTCCGTAACTTTAGGCTTCGGTCGAATGTCAGTATTAGTCAGCCCCTTATTGATGAAGTCCATGATATCCTTGAAGGTAGGGTCATCTTCGGTAAGGACTACGGGAGCCTGATCACTGGCTATGTCGAGAATAACGTCTTTGGCGTCTCTCAGGTTATCTTCGAGCTTGCTGAGGAGCTGCTTGGCCTCCTTGATGGTACGCTGTGCACTCTTATTGTCAGCAAATCTATCCTGTAGTTGAGCCAGAATACGCCGTCCGTCTTCGTACTCATCGGTAGCCTTGGCTAGAATACCGAGGTTTTCCTCGATGTTCTTCATGATTTTGAGCTTGTCCCTCTTGACTTGAGCGGCTTCTACGAAGACCGCTGCAATGTTCTTCAAGGCTTGCTCGGTAACTTCTGCGGATTTCCAAAGGTTACGTAGCTTGGACTCAAACTCACGTAGTGGGCCTTGAATTTCTGACTGTTTACCTGTAAGGGGCGCAGCTATGACTCTCTTTCTTTTGGCTCGTTCCGAGGTGAGCCCACAGCGAATGCTGGAAGCAATGAGGCGCGTAATACGGGCTTGCGTGCTTTCCTTACCCGTCTTCGAGCCAAGGCTTGCTTGCCTACTAACAGGATTCACTTTGATACTGAGGCTATGGCTATGGCTATGGATATCCATATGGTGGTTCTCCTACTCCACGAAGGTATATTCTTTCATAGGATACCGCAAACGGGCAGCCTTACTGGGTATCAAGTAGTAGTTCTCGAAGGCTCGAACAAGGCGCGCCTCACAGTTGTAGTCAACGTTGATATCCAGTGTGGAATCCTGCTCGACTTGGGTAATGCGCCAGCACAAGCCCATTTGAGATGATCTCTTGCTGTGCTGAATAATGATGTCAAAGGGTGTAATTTCACCCTGCGTTCCGTCAAAGTTCACCGTAATGGGGCCATTGAACTCACCGTATACGTTGAGGGCGCCCGTGAAAACTTCTTGTAGATTGGGGAACTCTGCGGGAACCATGCCGTGCGTGGTTTCCAATTGCAGCCAGACTGCTATGAGTCCTACGTTATCGTCTTCATTGCTGGTATCTTTCATGCAAACTTGTATCTCAACTGTTTCACCCTTCATGGCATTCAGGAGATCCAAGCTTAAATCTTCTCCATTAAGGAGAATTTTGTACTCAGACGGAGGTCTGTTTTGCCAGCGGACAAAGATATCTACGGCTGTGTTGAAGTATTGGGGTACAGTAAGTGTCCATGTTACGGAGCCCCATTCCGGGCCAGCTTGATACCACCAAGGCTTTTCACGTATGAGGTGCACATCCTTGGTCTTTGGCTCTGAACTGGCTTCAAGAATAATGGAGTCCACACCAGATCTCTTGAAGCCACCTATGATGCCCGTAGAGAAGCACAGGGGGCAAAACTCTTTGGTTACGCCGAGGTTCAAGTCACTGGTAATAAGAAAGTCTTCGATACGAAAGCCCTCGTGTGCATCAACTTGGTGCTCAATGGCTTCTCTTTGCTTGGCACGAGTGCACGTACATGGTCGACCCGATTTTAACTTATGCCAGAGTTCTACGTAATCCTGTAGAACACGGTTAGCTACAGCGGTCTCTGCACGAGCCCCCGTAACAATGCGGTTAACCCTCGTGGTTATTTCGGGAAAAAGGTGAGCATTACGTGCTCCCCTGTTCACACGGGGCTTGGCCCACCCAGTAGTTGAACTGAAAACAGACATAGTGCTCACCCCTACTAATGACTTCTTAAGGTTTACGCGGTTCCGCCCTTGCCGTAGAGACGCTTGCGGGTCTTCCACGCCTTCTTCGCTCTCTTGCTGCGCTCCTTAGCGGACAGCTTCTTGGCGGCTTTACGGGCTTCTCGGCTGCGTTCAGCGTGTCCGCTGGTGCGCGACGAACGTTCACGGTCCTTGCGCTCACGAGCCAAAGTACTACGGGTCTTACGAGTCGGAGTAGGCATACAGATTCTCTCCTATGTTAAAGGGTTACGCCCTCTGTGTAGTAGACGCTATGCCTTCATGAAGTCCCGGTAAGCTTGGTGGCTAGCGTCAACAGTCTTGAGGACTGGTTGGTAGTCATGTCTGCATTGGCAGCCATGCTAATACAGGATGCCGCTACACTTAACTTCGCCAGAGTTGATGGATCATCTGATACTAAGGCATTGCTCGCAACTGCTTGCATCTTGTTAATGCAGCGCATGAAGATAATCTTCTTGTTAGACTCCCGGTTAGCGGCTTTGCGCTCTTTCTCTGGGTCTATTGGAGCGGCTAAAACTTGCAAGTCTATAGGCGAGGCTTGTGCGCTAAACTCGAATAGAACGTCTACCTTACCGCTCTTAACCTTATCAAAGGGAAACCCGGGAGGTAAGGTAACAACTTCATTCATGATAGTACGTACCTTATACCAACCCTTGGTTTTCTTTGGGTCTTCTATGATTTGAACAACATCATACTGTGGTATGTCAATAGACCTATCATCGGGGTCAAAAGCCTCTCGAAGGCGAATAAAGTCCCCTCGTTTCACCTGTGGATTTGCAACCATAACGTGCACACTTACATTTGCTGTATCTCTGGCCATTATTTCACCCTTTAGTATAAAACTGTGCAATCTACATGGCTAGGCCCGCTTCACAGATAATGTCGCCAGTCGCCGCACTGCCGTTGTTGGTTATCTGTATGTACACCGTGTTATTCTCGCCCAAATAGAAGGACTGCAAGAAGTCTCCGTTGTAGTAATCGTAGAAGAAGTCTTCCTTGTCGGTGTCCAAGCTCAGAATATGATTTCTTCTGTTGTCTACATCCGGGGTGGACGAAATGACAACGTGCAGGCTATCACTGTCACTTATGAACCTTAGCTTAACTATGAGTCCGCACGTAACCCAGTTGAATGCCATGATTGGGCTCTTCTGAGAGGGCTCTACATTAGGCATAACGAACTGGTAAATGTCGTAGCGACCCGACATCATGTACCTATTGATGAGGCTAATATCACCCTTCTGCACTACTTGTTGTGATGGCATGATGACCTCCTTTGTACTGAGGCCTGTTCTTTACTCTTACTCAAAGAAGGGCCGAGATGAGCACCTGATATGGGTGCAAACGCACCTCTACGATTCCAGCGTTCCACACTGATTAGATTATCCCATGGGTATACAAAGGCTTCACGGGGGCTACGTGTAACGACAACGAACAGAGACTTGCCTAACAAGTACTCCTCTACGTCAATAAAGACGTGCGTATCCCCATTCTTTTCCGTTACTCTGAGTGTTCGCGGGCTGTAGCAGCTGCTATCTGGGGTTTGGGCTTGAGCTTGGTCTTCTCTGCAAGTCATTTCCCGTCTCCCTAGACCCTAGTAGTTCAACTCAGGGAACAGCTTGAGCCACCTCTGCGTCAGCATAATCTGTTCAGTGCTGAACATATGGTCTTGAATGGTTCTTTGTAGGGTATCAGCAAGGCTCTTGTTGCCCTCAAGACACCCATAGGCAAGGTCTGCAAACCAATGGGCTAGGACAGGAATAGGCATGGTTTCTACACCAGTTCGGGCCTCCCAGAACTCAAGATGGTGGGCATTGTTTTGTTCGTGGTGCCGCATAGCCGCACGTCTAGCTACTTGCACGATGTTACTGGACGGATACATAGATAGACGCTTTATGCTGACATCCCAAACGTAACCGTAGTGTTCCGGGGGAATGTATTTGCTCTCGTCGTGGTGTGCAATGAGTTCGGAAAGAGGGCCTTCAAGTTCAGGCATATCAGCAATGAGAATTGCCGCGTTAGCCTGTACACCCCGCAGGTTCGTTTCACTGTCTACACGAAAGGCTTCTTCCTGAGCGTCGGAAAGCGGCCAGAGGTTCTCGATTTCAGACATCGTGGCTGCAATGGCCTGCGTCTTAACCGTGAGTCCACAGCCTACTGCGGCCTCACAGGGTTGCATGGCGTTGAGTTTAGCTAGAAGAGGTGTTTTGACCTTGGCCCCAGTCTTGGATAGGCCTAGGTTAGCCTTAATAGAGGCCGCAATGTTGTTTTTAACGCTTTTCATCGTGATTCTCCTTTGAGTTTACCTGCTGTTCGTAGCAAGCGATTATTTCCTCAAGGCGTTCTACGTAAGCACTTATAGGGTCTAAGAGAGCGTCAATATTGAAGGCGTTTTGCGCTGATCCCAAGTGAGAGTCCGCAAGGAACTTCAAAGAGGGTCTACTCGGCTTCTCTGGACAAGCCTTGAGGGTCACATACTGAGGTACATACACCGTAGCCGGGGGTACACTGGATTTGGTGGAGGCACAGCCGCTTAGACTAGTTATTGCCAGAACTGCTGCGGTTCCCATTATTCCAATCGTTGATCCATGCGTTGATGGACTTTCTGAACGCCTCGTCAGTCTTCGCATCTGCTACTTCTCCTGTATTTGCCTTAACATTGGAAGCCTTGAGCAGTACTTCATAACGATTCTGCTCCCTAGTAAGGCGTTGTTCACAAGCAGCATCTCTGGCGTCAATAATGGCTTTATTGGCGTCTAGGGCTGATTTGCACTGCGCGTCATTAACCTCTATGGTGGTCTTGAGAGCGGCATTACTGGCCTCCGCTGTTTTCAACTGTGCCCGTAAAGCATCAGAGACGCGGCATTCCTCGCTGTACTTGGTCTCTAGTTTGCTGTAATCTGACTCCCAAAGAGTGATTCGATACGTTTGTATGCAGCACAAAACTACAAGGGTAACTGTGATTACGGTGCCTACTGTGGCTATTGCCTTGGAACCAAGGCCAGTCGTCAATACGTCAAGAACTGACATCTTATGTTCTCCTTAGTTAGTCCTTGTAGCTATTAGCTAGGCTCTGAGGCGGTCTTTCCGGGGTACTGTAATCTCCTCCTTCGCTGGTGCTGTTGTCGTCACTGTTCCCCATGTTTTCTTCGTAAGTTCTTGGCCTTCTTGTTCCCGGCCCGGAAGAACCGCCTAGATCAAGATTATCAACCTTAGACTTTCGCGTGAAGTACTGCGATCCCAGTGTTTTTGCCGTGTGAGCCGCAGTTCCACCAAAAAGGTAGAACAGAAGAGCTTCAAAAGTGTCTCTGAGGGACTGTGGGGCGTCACCACTGGAGGGATCAAAGAAGTAGCGTACCCAGAAGGCTAAACTCAGGGCAAACACTATCCACGTAAGAATGCATCCATTACTTATTACGTAGCCGTCCCTCGACAGAAGATAAAACCATATAGAAGATTTTTTACGGAGTCTGTACTCATCCCGACCTTCTTGAGTTCCCATGTGAAGCCCAGCCTATTTGAAAAGTACTGAACACAAGAACTTGGAAACTACGGAACCCGCTACACTAGGCACTAGTTTCCACACGGTGTCCATAAGGGTTGCTGCTTTACTCTCGTCTTTAGCTCTAAGGGCTTCTTGTAGCTTGTTCAATACCTCAAGAACCTCCTGTTGATTGGCCTCTGATTCCTCCCGAAGAAGAACTTTGATGTCCCCCTCGGCTATGAGTACGTCCCGACCGCCTTGAATACTTACATTACCACCTGCACTGATGTTCATAACGTGTTCTCCTTTCTGTGCGCACTGCTGTCATCAATCTCCGGGTACTTCTGTGTTAGGTGCTGTTTCCTTGGGTTCTTCTGCCGGAGGGGGTGTTTGGTTGAGTTCATCAACTATAGACGTCAAGTTTACCAAGGCTTCCCGAAGTTCATTGACTTCTTGTTGCAAGCTTGTTACCTGAGTCTCCAATGTTGTTATGCGGCGTCGTGCCGCCGCAGCTTCTATACAAAGAGCTTCCTCGTAGCGAAGACTATATGAATTACCTGCTTCTCTACCGGGGTCTGCATGAACCACAATGTTTCCCTGTGCATCACGCTCTTCCTCAACGGGTTCCTTAGCATCCCATTCATCATAGCAGAAGAAGCCGTACTTGGTGGGGTCAAGACCTGCGGTTTCAAAGGCAGACTTCATCTCTTGAGCCACATAGCCTGTATGAGTGCGTGCTTTTACACTTCCTTTCTCAAGTACGGCTTCTTTGAAGCGGAAAGTACGAAGTGGTATGCTAGACCACACAGATAAGACTTCATCCGGTATATCTTCTATATTTTCTTTTAAACGTTCATCCGATGTGCTGATACTAGCATTCGTACTGTATATTTGTCCCCAGGGATTAGATGCCATACCTAATCGGTTTTGACCCGTAGGATAAAAATCATCTATATCAAGGTGATAACGTGCCGCCATGTATCCAGAATACACTAAGGTTCCGTCCATACTATTGGCTCGTGTAGCGTAGGAAGCTGTACAATTCACGGTAGCGAAAGCTCCACTTTGCTTTATGAAAGCAAAAGAGCCATCGTTTAGTAGAGCTAATTGTCCTGCAACTGTGTTAGCCCAGTGAAAACCAATGGCAGGAGCGTAAGCCGAGTCAGTTTGTGCAGTACCTACTCCATCATTTTCCCGTATTTCAATAGCACTAGTCGCATATCTGGAGGCCGCCTCACTATTGTATCTACCGCTAGCTGATCCTATTCTATGTAAATTCATGCCTAAGTCACCCGTCATATTACCTCCCGATATAGGCAGATAATCACCACCCCCGGAAACGGATGACCACGGGGTCCACGCACTGTTGTTTTGAGTACTTCTCGTGTACAATGCCCCGTCAGTAAAGGCAAGTTGTGTAATAAATGATTCTGACTGAGCCACTATTATCTTGTATACGTCCGCTGTAGGTAAATTGGTGCAGTTAGACGCACAGTGATAGTTACCTGCAAGAGTTAGGGTATTGACATCGATCCCTGACTTAACCTTCCAAGGCCCTATCTGGCCTCTTTCTGAGGCCAAGTCGGAAGTATCTTTTCCGATGGCTATATCTGCTACTAATCCGTTAACGACGTTTCTGTGTAGGAATCCAGCAGAAGTTCCGGGTAATGTGTCACGTACCGTATTGGCATCGGTAAGGATGGTATCGTTAAAATAGTACTTTTGACCCGTAACTAGGTCCGCGTTGGTTATCGTAATGGAGTTACCTATGACAACACGGGCATTACTGGCACCCATAAAGTAATTGGTGTACGCTACGGCCTCGGTAATGTTGAAAGACGCCCCTTCTACGATATGTAAGGCACTGTTTGTGCTTGCAAGAAGAAAGTGTGTTTTTACCGTAGATACCTTTACATCCACGACAGCAGTACTCGGGAAGTAAGCACAGCCAGTATAGGCAACACTGACAGTTCCTATTTTGTTATAGTACTGTATTTCAGCCCATGAATAGTGTATGACGCGCAAATGGGTTACGTCTACATTGCGTAGCCAGCACATACACCCAAAGTCCACACTGATTTCATCAAAAGATGCTATACTGGAAGGTGCAGTAGTTTCGGTACCCGTATCAGTACCCACAACAAACACTCGCGCTGACCTTCCCATAAAGGAATACAAGTACAGGGTGCCCCAGTCACCGGGACCAAAGTGTAAGAAGAAACTGCCGTTGCTTCCGGGTACACACCCTTTCATCTGATGAATAGCTGCTTCCACAGTAAGCAGTGCATCCGTTTTAGTAAGACCTGTATTGGAATCACTTCCATCTTTAGATACGTATATATGAATATCGGAACTGCGTATTCTATACTCCTCACACACCCAACGTTGCCACGTTGCTCCATTATCGTAAGATATTCTGTAAAACTCTTGATTTGCGTAGTTATGTACAACACGCAATTGTTGTACGATGTTGTCATCACCCCAATAAATCACATTTACTATCACCGCATCCGCTGCTACCGGAGCATGATGGTTAAGAGTGACGTTATAGACATTATAACTACCTTGGTGAACTAACGTGTTGAGGTCAACAGCAGTGAGAGAAACAGAGCGGTCAAGAATACCACGATCTACGGCGTCTTGTATGTACGGTACGATTTCAGCCTTCAACTGAGTGCCGAGACCTTCGTCCTGAAACAAGCGTTGCATTACATTGGTAGCCGACATGATTGCCTCCCGGATTATGACAGCGCATAAAATCCATGATCATTACACGTGATTTTCGCCAGTACGGGCAAATCTTCGGTATCCATCATACTCAGTTGTCGGATGATGTTCACGCTACCCGTGAAGACTACGTACTTCTTGGTTTTGTTGGGTATCGAGAATTGAATCTTTGCGTAGTCACCTTCAAATTTACTCTTACGTATGGAGTACGCATGTATTACAATTTCTCGGTCAAGTATGGAGGTAATTTTTACTTTCTTACCTTCCAAGGCCACAATAGTAGGGATGTTAAGGTCTGAAAATCGTTTCACCGTAGAACTCATGTCGAAGGTCCTGCAAACGGGTTGCAACAAGAAAATTATGTGAATTGGCGTGCTGAGCCCAACCGTAATAGCTGCCTAGCACGGACAATGCCTTGTCATAATTATATAGACGGCCCACTTCGTGGAGTCGCGCCATACTTCGTATTCTTCTCTTGATCTTCTTGGCTGTGGACTTACGGAGTAGCTTGTAGCCACGAAAGTGACGATAGCCCAGAAAATCAACTCCGCGTGAAACCGGAAACAAGTCTTGCTTGGACAGCCGTAAGAGAAGTCGAGTCTCTAGAAATTCTATGATGCGCTGCAAGCACGTATTCAAAAATGCCTTATCGTCTGAGAACAGAAGAAAGTCGTCACAGTATCGGACGTAATGCTTTACCTTAAGCTGGTGCTTGACCATCATGTCTAGCTCATTCAGGTACAGATTACCCAACCACTGACTCGTATAGTTACCTATGGGTATATTCTTCCCTCCGGGGAACGAGTATATGATTGTCTTCAAGACATGCAGGGTATCCTTACACTTGATCTTCCTCTGCACGATTTCATACAGAATATCGTGGTCTACACTGGCGTAAAACTTAGAGACATCGCACTTTAGACAATATGTATTCCTCTGTACGAACTCGCTGGTTCTGTAACTACCCTCATGTAGACCGCGATCAGGTAAACACGCATACGTGTCCGCTATGAATAAGTTTTCCCATATAGGAGCCACGATGTTCATGACGGCATGATGAATTACCTTGTCGGGATACAAGGGTAGCAAGTATATTTCGCGTTTCTTTGGTTCGTACACCGTCTTGCTTCTATACTTACTGGGAACATAGGACTTCGTGATTAGCATATCACGTATAGCCTTCAAGTTCGACTCTACTTGAGTGTCAAACTTTATGACATCCGATCTTCGTGTCTTATGTCTACGCACATCTGCGTATGCCTGCCGTAAATTATCCATGTCCACTATCTTTTCAAAGAGACCGTTGTGTCTTTTCATCCTAAAGTTTTAGCACTTGACGTTCAGACGTGACTCGTACTAGCCAAGCACTATTCTCCTTCTTGTGTTTTGCTGGGTTACTCGTGGGGTAAACCCAACATGGATTATAAGTCTAGCCGGAGAAAATATGTTGTGCAGCGGAGACCTGCTTATTATCACCGTATTGACGCGCAACCCCGACACCCGATGTTCGTATTCGTGTTCCGAACCGAGTTATTCCCATTCCGGTAACGCGATCCCACTTCGGATGGAGTGTTACTCCAGTTCCCACCCGCAATGACAGGAAGAACCTACGACCTACAACCCAAATTTATATGCACCTGACATTTGCCATATCGCGCTTCGCTAACGCTACGCGCCGTTCTCGTGCTAGTGCGCACGTTCAGGCCTTTGTCACTCGTACCAGCTCTAGTTCACGATCCGGCTTGACGCGCAACCCCGACACCCGAGAGCCGTATACGTGTACCGAACCGAGTAATACCCATTCCGGTAACGCGAACCCACCAAGGAGGGAGTGCTACCC
>OMCQ01000998.1_pt1 | contig 12658 bp, 14 predicted proteins | sample 1673761 | NCBI WGS metagenome assembly OMCQ01 (sample SAMEA103958126, study PRJEB25191) | human gut metagenome | reverse complement strand
GCTGCGCGGTCGCTGCGCTCCCTTGCACTCCGCGCCGCGGGCACCGTTCGCCGACCGCGGCTCACGGTGCCACGCACCGCTGCGCGGGTCGCGTCCGCGACCCTTGCCTATGGAAGGAACCCACATGGCCATCTACCATCTGAACGCCCGCGGCTGCTCGCCCTCCACGGGCGCGGGCGCTGTCCGCAAGGCCGCCTACCAGTCTGGGCAGGCGCTCGTCGAGGAACGGTCTGGCCAGCTCTGCGATTATGCGCGGAAGGAGCGCGTCGCCGCCCAGGGCCTGGTCCTGCCCGCGGGCACCCCGCCCATCGACCGCGGGGCCCTCTGGAACGAGGCCGAGCGCGTCTGGGCCGAGGCGGGCGGGGGCAAGGAGCTCGTGGCCAAGCGCTTCGAGTTCGCCCTTCCCGTCGAGCTGGACGAGCGCGGGCGGCTCGCCTGCTTGCGCGACTTCTGCGCACTGTTCCCGACCAAGGCGTGCGACTGGGCGATTCACGACGACGGCCGCGGCGGCAACCCGCACGCCCACGTGCTGGTGTCTGCGCTCGACCTCGGTGCGGAGGGCTTCGTGCCCCGCACCAAAGCGCAGAAGGGCCAGAGCTGGTACCTCGTCCAGAACGACGGCGGCGAGCGCATCGCGGTCCCCGCGACGGGCTGGGCCGCGGCCAAGGCCGCGGGCTGGCAAAAGCTGTACAACTTCGAGGACGGCAAGCGCCGAACCATGAAGCAGGCGAGAGCGGAGGGCCTTGGCACCAAGGACCGCGTCAGCAAGAGCCCCGTCAAGATGCACCGCACGGAGGGACGCAGCGCCCGCGAGGTGGAGAAGGAGCAGCTGGTCGAGGTCCGCGCCGCCTGGGCGAGCATCGCGAACAGGCACCTCGCGGCGCACGCCGCGGCCACGGGTACCGCGGCTGTGGCCATAGACCATCGCTCTAATAGAGATAGGGGGCTGGACGAGCAGCCGACCGTCCACGAGGGCGGCGCGGGGCTGATCGGGCACGCCGACCGCGTGAAACTCAACAAGGAGATACGCGAGCGCAACGCCCGCCTGCGCGTCCTGCGCTCCGAGCTGCAGAACGAGGGCGCCGCCCTCGAGCAGCTGCAGCAGGAGATCGCCGACCTCGAGAGCAAGCGCCGCACGGCCGAGCATTCGTGGCAGTCGCGACCGCGCAAGGGCGAGCGCCAGCGCAAGGCGGCCTTAGCCAAGCGCCGCCGCGCGGCTATGGCCACCGCCGCGGCGGCTACCGCGGCAAGGAAGCGCGCGACCGCCGCGGCAGCGGACCAGACCGACACCCGTGCCGAGCTTATCGTTCAGCTCGACGAGCAGATCGACGCGCTCGACCTCAAAATTAGGACGCTGCAGGGCGGCAATTCTGCCGCGATGCTGTCTGGTCCCCTGCGGGAGGCCGCGGCGCCGAAAGCTCGCCGACGAGCGGGCGCGTCTCGCGGGGGAGGACCCCGCGCCGCGCAGGCCCGAGCCGCCCCAGACTGAGCAGAAGCACCGCGGCCCCAAGCACTAGCCGCCGCGGTAGCTTCAGCTACATCGGCGCCGGCTATGGCCATGACCGTTCGCGGCGGTAATCCCGCCGCCCGCGGCCACCACTGGTGGTAGGCGTAAAAAAACGGTGGAGCGGCTGCAAAAGAGACGCCCCACCGGGTAAAATCAGGTTGTGCCGCGAAACCCGCTCCTAGTCGGTCAAACTTTGGGAACGCGGGCAACGCAGGTACGAACGAATTGATAGCCCGGTGCCCGCCGGGCTATTTTTTTCTCCCTTCGCTATCCGTTCTGCTTATATTCCTTCCACCACCGGATCGCGTACAGGACGGACCGGGTGATGCTGGCCAGATAGGCCGTGGCACGCAGGATTTCAAGAAACAAGTTCATAGGCCGCTCCAATCGGGGATCGAAGCGTTGCCCGCAGACGGGTTTCGCGGCGGTCAAGATTCTACCCCACGTCCTGTAAAGGCAGGGCCTTAGCCATCGGCGTCGGCAAATAGCAAAAAAGGGGCTTCCCGTTCGGGAAGCCCCCTTGCGCTTCATTCGGTTTTGTTGTAGCGATTTGAACATATTTTGTACGGCAGCGTACGTGTATCTACCTGCGAAAATAGTAAAAAAAAATAGCAGCCTGCCCGCCGTAGCGGGCGGGCTGCTGCTATTATTGGGCTGTGCGTTGGTGCTACCAACACCTTCGCACGAGTAGAGGCGAGCTACCAACTCGCGATTCTACAGCGCCAGGAAAGCTACTACCCCGCTTGCCTGACATGTCTATCATAGCAGCAACCCGCAGGTCACGCTATTAGCAAGCTGAGAATTCGCAAATGGGAGCCACCTCAATGGCTCCCATTTTTTTGTGGAGCGACACATAGGCCGTTCCACGTCGGCACGGGTTGTATGCCCGTTCAAAAAGGTAGCCCTTAGCTCGAATAGCGTGAGACTGTGACATGCAGAAGAGCAGTCCATGCGGACTAGTCGGCCCCCAGGCATGGGTCGGCGGTGCGCCCCCAGGCGGCAATATCGGCCACCTTCTGGCGATCCACACCCCGATGACGGCGCGATGGCGTCAAGGCCAAGCAGACGCTCGACAACATGTCCGCGACGGTTAAGTGGCAGCTCAGCGCCCCCGCTCGCGTATGCTGGGCGCGAGGGGGGTTGGGCCGCCTCGCTAATCAAAAACAAATCTCTGGTAAAAGGGCTCATGCCCCGACAAACCGTGACACATGGCGGTTTGAGGACTCGGGAAAGCCCAGGATCGCCTAGAAGGTCGCCGTAAAACCCAAGGGAAGGCTGAGGGTTTCCGCATTTCATATGTGTTAGTCAGACTGGGGGGGGGGCGGCCGCAGTCTGTCTCGACCACGCATCCCAAAGAAACTAAGTCGTCACCAACCCGCGGCAAAGCCGCACAGCATAACAACACTTCCAACCATCGGCATGGAGACCGATGGACGGTCAATCCATCCAGCCGACCCGCCGCCGCCCCTGCCAGGGCAACCCGCACGGCCATCGTCCAGGCACGCTCGCTGCGCTCGCTCTGATGAGGGCCTGCGCGGCCCTCATGCACCCGCGTCCAAATGGGATGCACCCTGCCCGCCCTCGGAGAGAAACCCCCTCTCCCTGGATAACTTTTTGAAACTCATCCAAAAAGTGAAACGACAAAACCCAGCGGAGACGGGTAGCCCGTAGGAAACCGCGGAGCGGTTTTCATGGGCGTTTTTAGCCCGTCGGAGCGGTGCGTGGCGCTTGTTGGAAGGGCGGTAAATCTTCGATTTTCCGCGCTTTCAATGGGCGCCCGAGTTGACTTAGGGATAGAGCTCGAGCAGTTAAACGGTACTTTTTGGTAGCAGGTGCTGCGCCTTGATGCGGTCGCGCGTCCAGGGCCAGTGGAACCCTTCCAAACGGCGGCTCAGCGCAAGGTCCTCGCGGAGCTGGGCGTTCTCGCGCTTCAGGTCCTCGATGCGCTGCTCGGCCTGCGCTATGGCTTCGACCGCGTCGGCATCGCGGTTGGCGATCTGGTCGGTCAGCCGCTCGACCTCGCGCTCGAGCGCGGCGATCTGGTCGCGGTACGGCTCGACCTGCGCCTCGAGCAGGCCGCGGGCGGCCTCGGGGTCCTCGGGCGCTGGGCCGTCCGACGGCAGCAGCGCCGCGGCGAGCGCCGACGCGGTCGCGGGCGGGAGCAGCTGTCGGCCGCGGCGGTCGGACTGGTCGGAAACCGTGGCCAGATCGAGCTCCTTGAGGCGCCGCGCCGCGGTCGATTTGGACACGCCGCAGGCCTTGGCGACCTCGGCGATGGTGGTCAAGGTCGCGGCATCGGTCGTTTCGGTCGCGTCACGGTTTGATGCGGTCATGGCGGCTCAGCTCCAGTTCAAGTTTACATAAGGCCTATTATTGGCACCTTCATATATCAATCTACCTGCGATTATATCAAGTCGCAGCAGTGAGTCGGTTCACAGCCCGCCCCATCTCGTCGCATGACGCGGGTTTTGGGGCGTGATTCGGTTCGCACCGATTCTCGACCCAAAACCCGCGTCAGCGCGGCGGTGTCGCGTCAGTACCTGAAATTGGGATAGAGTCTCTGGATGCCCTCGGGCCCGCGGAGGCGCCGCCACTCCGCGTCGACGTACTTCTGCACCGCCAGGCACGCCAGCGCGTCCGCAAGGGACCCGTGGGCCTTGTCGGTCCACTTATATTTTGCGATCTGCGCGGCCTCGGTCAACTTGTACCACTTGTACTCCTCGTGGTAGCTGTCCCAGTCACCCTGGAGCTTCGCGAACTCATACATCGTGTCGGTCACGCGCGGCTTGCGGCCGAAGTTGTACGGCGCGATGCGGACGGCATCGAGGAACTCGAGGTCGAACCCGACGTTGTAGCCGATGATCTCGTCGGCCTCGCCGATAATCTGGCAGATCTCGGTCGAGTCTGCCCAGATGTCGCGGCACTTCGCCACCGCCCGCGGGGAGATGCCGTTGACGCGCTGCGCGTCGGGCCATTCCGTTTTGCGTTCGGGCTTGTACCTTCGGTCGAGAAGGACGTTGCCGTCCCAGTCGACAATGCTCAGGCTCAGGATTTCGTCCTCGGTCGGGTCGAGCCCCGTGGTCTCGCAATCGAGGCAGATGATCTTTTGGCACTCGTCGACCTCGAGGTACCCGAAGTTGCCGCCGTCGCGCTTCTTCGTGATTTTGATCGGGCCGCAGCTGGGGCCGAAAATATGGGCGGCCTGCTCGATCTCCTCGGGCGTGCCGTCGATTCGGATCCTCATGGCGTCACTCCTCGCTCGGGGTCCAGTAGACCTCGCCGTCCACGTCGACGCGGTAGATTCCGAGAGCCGCCCCCGCGATCTCGAAGAACTCGTAGGGGTCCGCCGCGACGCGGCCCGCGTTCGCGAGACGTTCGGGCATCGCGGCGATGGTCCGCACGAGTCCGCGCCCGTCATCGGTCGAGCGAGCCGCGGCCTCCCTCGCCGCCCCGAACTCGTCCACGTCGGCATCGCGGGCGTCCACCGCGGCTTTGCGGTTTTCCGCCGCGTCCTCGGGACTGTCCTCGCAGCTCGACCAAAGCTCGACCTTGAGCCCGCTCGGGCTAACCCCGAAGCATTCCATCGTGATCGCGGCTGAGCCGTCCGCGCGGGTGTAGTAACTCTCGATCCGACCGCGGCGGACGAACTCCCCGCGTCTTTCTTCGTCCATGTAGAAGAGGGCCACGCCGTCCGCGTTGCGGTAGGCGGAGTAGTAGACCTTAACGTTCACCGTCGGCCTCCAGAAGCATGCCGACGGCCTCGGCGATCTGTCCGCCGCGGGTGAACGGCTGGCCGTTCGTGTACCGCAGCTGCTCGGTCAGCGCGACGGACAGGGCGCGGCGGCTGTCCTCGGTATCAAAGGTCATGCCAGAGGTCTGCTCGAGGATCGCGCCGACCTCGACGAGTCGGTGGGTTCGCGCCTTCCGCTCCGCCGCGGCCTTCTTCTTCTCTAGGTCCCGCAGCTCCTTCTTCAGCGCCGCCGCCCTCGCGGCCTGCTTGTCGGCCGCAGCCCTCTTCCGTGCGATCTGCTCGTCAATCGAAGCCGTCATATCGACCGCCCTTCCTGCTCGTTGCGGTTTTTTTCTCGCAGGAAAATATACCCATCAGCGCGGTAAAATTACGCGGGCGGGGTATATCACTACTTCAGTAGTGCGCACTTAGCACCACTTTTGCTGCGCAAAAGCGGTGCGTTGCGTGCGGTCTTGGCAGACGGCCCTACGCCCACACCCGCAAGTCCGTTCGCCTTGGGCGGCTCACGTCCACGGTGGAGGGGCTGCGCGGTCGCGTCCCGCTCCCTTGCGCTCCGCGCTGCCAGCGCCATTCGCCGACCGCGGCTCATGGCACCAGCACCGCTGCGCAGGGCGCGACTGCGCCCTTTGCCAAGAAAGGAACTCGACCGATGGCTATCTATCACCTGAACGTGCGCGGCTGCTCCCCTGCCACCGGGGCGGGGGCCGTCAAGAAGGCTGCCTACCAGTCAGGCCAGACACTCATAGAGGAGCGCACGGGCGAGGTCTGCGACTACGCCAGAAAGGAACGCGTCCTGGACGAGGGCCTTGCCCTTCCCGCCGGCGTCCCGCCCGTGGGCCGCGGCGAGCTCTGGAACGAGGCTGAGCGCGTCTGGGTCGAGGGCGGCGGCGGCAAGACGCTCGTCGCGAAACGCTACGAATTCGCGCTGCCGATCGAGCTCGACGAGGACGGGCGCCGCGCCTGCGTGCGGGACTTCTGCGCCCTGTTCCCCGCGAAGGCCTGCGACTGGGCGATCCACAACAGCGCCCATGGCGGCAACCCACACGCGCATATATTGGTGTCCGCGCTCGACCTTGAAGCAGACGGTTTCGTGCAGAAAACCAAGGACGAGACGGGCCAGTGCTTCTACCTCTGCGAGAACGAACACGGGGACCGTATGCCCATCCGCGCGACGGAGTGGAAGTCGGCCAAGGCCGCGGGGTGGCAAAAGTTGTACAACTTCGAGGACGGCCAGCGCAGGACCATGAAGCAGGCCAAGGCCGAGGGGCTTGGCACCAAGGATAGGACCAGCAAGAGGCCAGTGCAGATGCACCGCAGGGAGGGGCAGAGCGCCTACGCCGTGGGCCGCGAGGAGATGGACGAGGTGCGCGAGGCCTGGGCGAAAATCGCCAACAGGCATCTGGCAGCCGCGGCCGCGGCGGCGGGCGTTGTGCCACAGGTCATCGACCATCGCAGTAATAAGGAAAGAGGTCTGGCCGAGGAACCGACGATTCACGAGGGTGGCGTCGGCCTGATCGGGCATGCCGACCGTGTGAAGCAGAACGATGAAATCAGGGCCCGTAACGAGCGCCTGCGCGTTCTCCGCGCCGAATTGCGCCAGGAGGGTGCCGAGCTTGAGCGGCTGCGCGACGAGGTCGCGGCGCTCGAGCGCCAGCGCAACACCGCCGAGCAGGCGTGGCGCGTGCGTCCCAAGAAGGGCGAACGCAAGCGCAAGGCCGCGCTCGCGAAGCGCCGCCGCGTGGCCATGGCCACCGCTGCGGCCGCGGTTGAGGCCCAGCAGCGCGTCACTGCCGCGACTGCCGACCAGACCGACACCAAGGCCGAGATGCTGGGCCAGCTCGACGAGCAGATCGCGGCACTCGACGAGCAGATACGCGAGCTGCAGCGCGGCGGCGCGCCCGCGGCGCTGGGCGCGAGCCTGCGCAAGGCCGCCGAGCTCGCGGTCGAGCGCAAGCGCCTCGCCGACGAGCGCGACAGGCTCGCGGGCGGTATGGCACAGGCGGAGAGCCCCGAGCTCGAGCCGGAGGACGGCCACCGGCGCGGCCCCAGACGCTAGCCGACCGGCTCCCGGTCCTCGTCCTCCCTGCGCACGCCGACCGGCACGATGTCGCGGTAGATCAGCCGGTGCCTGCCGTCGCGCCACTCGTCGTCGTGGTAGTGTCCGAAGAACCACGTCTTGAAGTCGAGTCGCCGGTCGATCTCGCCGAGGAAGTTCTGCAGCGGGTCGTCCTCGAAAGGACGGTTGCACTCCCAGCAGAGGTCGCCCGCCAGGTCGGCCGGGGCCTCGTGCGTCACCACGTAGTCGACCTTCCAGCCGGCGGCATCGAGGTTGCGCCGGCAGCGTTCCATCTCGGTCTCGCTCGGCATCTCCTCCGGCCACCAGGACTTCCCCTCCTTGCGCCATTCCCTGTCATGGCTCGCGGCACCTCCCATGGCGAGGACGGTCGTCCCGGCGATATCGAAGACCTCGCCGCGCATCAGGTGCAGCACATGCGGGCGTGCGACGTGGACGCGCCCGCTGTTCCACTCGGTTTCGGGGAGTTCCGCCAGCATCCGGTGGTTCTCGTGATTGCCGTCGACGAAGCATGTCGTCCACGGCTTGGACTCGAACCAGTCGAGCCAGTAGCGGTCGGTGTTCGAGCCGTCCCACACGAATCCGAAGTCGCCGGCGACCACCACCACGTCGTCGCGCGAGAGCGTCCTGCCGTCCGGCCAGCTCTTGGAGGAGAAGCGGCTGGAGCCGTATTCGGCCCCTCCGTGCACGTCGCCCGTTACGAAGATCGCCATCAGTTCGCCCTCTCCCGCTTGTACGCGGCCAGCTCTCGCTCGACCTGTCTGTCGCCGGTCTGGTTGACCCACCACGGCCACTTGACGCGCCCGCACGGCTCGCCGACGCCGGAGAACCATGCCCGCAGCTCGTCGAGGCTCACCGGTGCGCAGGCGTTGGCGTCCACGCCCACGTCGTAGCGGAGAAGCCCCTGCTTCCGGTTGAACTCGTTGTACGCGCCGCCACTGCTGTGGATGTGCCCGTGCAGGTGCCAGCTGCCGTGCGACATGCTCTGCCAGTCGGCCATGGGGAAATGGCTCATGACGATCTTCTGCCCGTCGATCTTGAGCACGCAGATAGGCGGCTCGGTGATAAAGGCCCTGGAGACCGCGGGCTGCGTCCAATCTTTGTCGTGGTTGCCGGGCACCAGGTGAACCTTTTTGCATGTGATCTTCTTCCGCAGCCCGTAGGCGTCCTGCGCGGTCATCTTGAACGAGAAGTCGCCCAGGATGTAGAGCTCGTCGTTCATGCCGACGCGCGCGTTGATGTTGGCGACGATCACCGAATTCATCTGTTGGATCGTTTCCCACGGCCGGTCGGTGAACTTGAGCACGTTTTCGTGCCCGAAGTGGGTATCGCTGGTAAACCAAATCATTCTCTTGTCTCCTTTGTCGCTAAAAAACGCTCTCCTTCGACGGGGAAAGGAGACGTATTTTGAGCGACATGAGGCCATCTGCGCTCATGTGCTGAATCCAATCGTTCGGTGGTTTAGGTTCTGTACCCATTCCATGGCGGCGGGAACGGGTATAATCGAAATCGAAAGAAGCGGACCCCGCGCAGGTGGCTAACCAGATACGCGGGCGATGCGGATTTTCAGTTGCAAAGGCCGGGCTGCACTCCCGGCCTTATTTTTTACGCCGATGCTGGCGCTGCTCCCTTCCGTCGCGCACAGTCCGCGCGCGCCTCCGAATCCTGAACTGGATCTCGTACGAATCGAGAAACGTGACGATGAACGTGCCCACCGCCGCCAGGGCGGCGAGGGCTTCAAAGACCTTTGACATAAGCGACACCTCCAAAGGAAAGCATCGCCCGCGCGCGGGAATCCGCCGCTGCGATTCTACCGCACGGGCCACCGCTGGAGACGTTCGCCGCCCTCAGATCGGGTTGCCGCAGGGGTGTACAATAACTTCATTGATAATATACGTCCTGTAAAGGCGGGGCCTTAGCCCTCGGGGGCGGCTGGTATGGAGGGTGGTGTTCAGTGGCAGATCGCAAGAAGAAACCCGAGCATGATGATGCCTGGTGGGCAGCCCAGCGTCATGCCTACATAGAGAAGAACGACATCCTTCTGTCCGACTATCCGTCCTGGGAATGGGTCAGCCCGTACGACTTCTGGCGGACCATCTTCCCAGAGGGTTTCCTGCAGCCCCGCGGCGAGGAGGTTCCGTGGCACGAGAGGGGCGGTGGCCATCCCAACGGCATCGCCATCCAGATCACCAGCAAGACTAAGACGGTCAAGACCAAGACGGGCCGCAAACACGACGTCCCCGTGGTCGAACGGTTCACGCTGACCGATGACCTCGACGGCGTCATGGAGCGCGTCATCGACTCGAACAGGAAGAACGAGTCCGTCTTCTGCGCGCCCGTGTCGTTCTTCGGCAAGAGCCGCGTCGCCGCGAACGCGCGGTTCCTACACGCGTTCGCGATCGACCTCGACGGCGTCGGCGTGCAGGAACTGAAGAACATGCTGAAGCAGTTTCGCAACGGCCGTGACCCGGCGTTTGCGGCAGATAAGTGGGTGTCCCTCCCCCAGCCGACCTTCCTCGTGAACTCGGGTACGGGTTTCCACCTCTACTACGTGCTTGACCAGCCGATCCCGCTGGTGCCGCGTGTCGTGCCATTTCTGCAGGAGTTCAAGGCGATGCTCACGGACTACATCTGGCGCGACACCGTCTCGACGCTCGAGGAAGTCCAGCACCAGGGCATCTACCAGCCCTTCAGGATGCCCGGTACGCCGACGAAGCTGAACGGCAAGACCGAGAGGTCGAAAATCAAGGACAAGTACGAGGCCGTGGCGTTCGTGCACAATGGCGAGGACGGGAAACCTTGGCTCTGCAGCATGGATTACCTGCTCGGATACGCCGGCGTCCGCGGCGGCAAGGACCGCGCCGAATTCATAGAGCTCATGTGCACCGCCGGGCGGACCCCCATCGAGCGCGCCAAGAAGCTCTGGCCGGAGTGGTACCAGGCGCGCATCGTCGAGGGCAAGGCCCCCGGGCGCTGGACCTGCAAGCGCGACCTTTACGATTGGTGGCGTGGGGAGGTCGAGACGAAGGCCACCGACCACCACCGCTACTGGTGCCTCAACGTCCTGGCCGCCTACGCCAAGAAGTGCGGCATCCCGTACGAGGAGCTGGAGGCCGACGCGCTCGCGCTCGTGCCGACACTTGAGGGCCTGACGGAGCGCGAGGACAACCACTTCACCGAGGATGACGCACTCTCCGCGATTGGGGCGTACTACGACCCCATCATCCACAAGTTAACCCGCGAGCGCATCGAGCGCCGCACGGCCATCGGGCTGCCGAAAAACAAGAGGAACGGGCGATCTCAGGCGAAGCACCTTGAGGGCGCACGGGCTATTCGCGATATTAACAACGACAACTGGCGTGAAGGAAACGGGCGAAAACCGAAGGCCGACCTTGTCCGCGAGTACGCCGCGGAGCATCCCGACGCCAACCACAGCGAGATCGCCCGCGCCCTCGGCATTTCCCGCCCGACCGTCATCAAATGGCTGAAGGATGTGCCGAAGGACGCTACCGAGCCGGAAAAACCGAAGCCGGACGATCTGTACGAGCTGTACAACCCCGCGATGGTCGAGCTCAGGGCAGCGCTCGACCAGTACTCGTCGAGCGCCAGCGACCGCGGGTGCCTGAGCCCGCCGCAGTCCGCCATGACCAGGCTAGAGCTCGCGCAGAAGGCCATCGGCTGGGATACCGGTGTCGAGGAGTACTGGAAACGCGCCGACGCGGAGAACGGGAAACGGGAAAAACGGGAACGGGAAACGGTAAAATCATCGGGAACCGCCGTGAAACTTCCCGATGTTTCCCGGGAAACATTCCCGATTGACGATAGGTTGAACAATGGGCATAACGAAGCGTGAAATAGCGTCTGAACTGGGTGTTTCAAAGCGCACAGTCGCGAACTACATCGAGAAGCTGGGACTGGGAAACCATGTTTCACGAAACGGGAACACCGATTTTCTCGATGACTTTGCCGCCGCGGCCATCGCCGACGCCCTGAAGAACCCCGGCAAACCGTCCCGCCAGCCAGCCGACGCGCCCGCTGCACCCGCCCCGGACTCCCTGGTTGACTCCCTGGCCGCCCAACTGGAAATCGAACGGTCCCGCAACGCCGAGCTGATGGAGGCGCTTGCGGCCGAGCGCGACCGCGCCGCCCGCGCCGAGGCCGAGGCCAAGGCGCAACTCGCCGAGGCGAACGCCAGGGTCGCGGAGCTCGCCGGAAAGCTCGCATCGCTCGCCGAGCGCCAACAGGCGATCGCGGCCACGCCGTGGTGGCGCCGCGGCCGCATGGCCATGAAGCTGCTCGGGCCGGGGAGACAAGAATAGCGGGGCCCGCGAGTTTCTTAACGACTCGCGGGCCCTTTTCGCTCGGTCACTCCTCGCCTGCCGGCCAGTAGACCTCGCCGTCGACGTCGACGCGGTAGATTCCCAGGGTCGACGCCGCGATGTTGAAGAAGTCGAATGGATCCGCCGCGCGGTAGCCCTGCGCCGCCAGCTCCTCGGGCATCGCCGCCAGGGCGCGGACGAACTGGCGCGAGTCTGAGGTCGTACGCGCCGCGGCCTCAGACGCCGCGGCGTACCCGCGCTCATCGCCGCAGGCGGCGGCGCGGCTGTCGAGTGCGTCGCCGGGATCGTCCTCAAGTGCCGACCACAGTTCGACTTTCAGGCCGTCAGGGGAGACGCCCAAGTATTCCATGGTGATCGCTGCGCTGCCGTCGGCCCTGGTGTAATAGCTCTCGATCCTGCCGCGGCGAACGAACCCGGCGAACCTTCCTCCGTCTGAGTAGGTTACGGGGCGCCCCGCCGTGTCACGCTCGGGCGCGTAATAGAGTTTCACGTTCACTGTTGCTGGCCCCCGCCCTGCCTGCTGCCGCAGGCCGCGGCGATGTCCTCGCCTCGGGTCGATGTGCTGCCGTCGTTGTACCGCAGGCGCTGGTTCAGGACCTCGGACAGGATGGCGCGGCTGTCCTCGGTGTCGAACGTGAGGCCCGTGGCCTGTTCAAAGATGGCACCAACCTCGACCAGGCGGTGCGTCCTCGCCTTGCGCTCGGCCGCCGCCTGCCTCTGCTCGAGCTTCCTGATCTCCTTCTTGATCGCCGCAGCCTCGGCGGCCTTCTTCTCCGCAGCCGCCCTCTTCTTCGCGATCTGCTCGCTGATGGATGCCGTCATGCCCGTTCTCCTTGCTTGTCGTGGGGTGTCATTCACTTGCAAGTTTACCCCAATGCGCCGTACAATTTCACTAGTGGGACTCGTCACTACCAGAGGTAGTGCGCACTTCGCAGTACTTTTGCCGCGGCAAAAGTCCAGCGTGGCGTGCGGTCCTGCGGACGGCT
>OMCQ01000986.1_pt1 | contig 12768 bp, 17 predicted proteins | sample 1673761 | NCBI WGS metagenome assembly OMCQ01 (sample SAMEA103958126, study PRJEB25191) | human gut metagenome | reverse complement strand
TGAGTACAAGGATTACTGGGCGACCGGACAACAGCGAAATCCCCGGAAAGAGTACAAGATTAGGCTCAAGCTGAATACGAAAAGCACCTTGACCGGAGAAGCCCTCTTCAAGGAAATGTGCTCCAAGGTAGTGCATTTCGGGTCCGTTGACATTGGTTGCGGGCTTTGTTCCTACGTGAGAGAGTCTTTCGTCTTCATAGACAGGGACTTGATGGGCTTCCCCGTTTTTGAGGACGTGGATAGCGGCTACTATGAAATGCGCAGAGGGCAACTGTATTGCACTATTCCGGCTTTGCTTCTTACGTTTTATGAACTCGCAAAGAGAAAGAAGCTCCCTGTAGAGTTCACGCCCTCCGCTCTTGTTGCTGCCGTCTGCAAAGAGCTTATTGTGAACAATGGGATGTACTCGCGGTTCTTGAGTGACGACTTTTCATCCCTACGGTTCACTGTTGACCAAAAAGACATTCTCAAGGATATTCAGGGCGCCGTGAAAGATCTTCCAAAAAGAAACGGAATAGCTGAAAAAAGTTGTTGACACTGTAAGCTGAACAGTTTATATTGCTTTTCATGGTTGGTTGGCGCACGAGTGAAGCACTGACCAACCATAAGGAGTGCGATTGGCGGAATTGGTAGACGCGCAGGATTTAGAATCCTGAGGTACCGTACCGTGCGGGTTCAAGTCCCGCATCGCACACCATTACCAACCAAATAGTTCTAGGAGATTTTAATGAAGTTCCAACAATGGCTGATTTCTGATGAAACTAAGGAAAGCATATACAATCTTCACAAGAAGCTTTATGAAGCCGTGCGGGAGAGCAAAAAGCCTACCACCAAGGAAATGGCGAACTTTACTTTCAAGCCGTACTACTCTTTCATACGTGAGCTGAATCCTTGGGACACTCGTGCCAAACTGAGTGTGGACGCATTTGCAGCTATTGTTGCTTGTCTGCACCGTGATGACATTCTTGACGAGTTCGTTGACGTGGTGCGGAGAATACGGGAAGATTTCGATAAAAGAAATTAAACTTCAAGATTTCCTCATGAGATCCGGCTTATGAGCGTATAGCCGTTAGCACACCTAGTGCAGGTCACTCGTTGATCCGTTCAACTTTCAAGGAAGGGCTTGAGCTATATAGGTTAGTTTGCAACTCCTTCTGTATGTGCTGTCATAGTAGGTTTGACCTTCAAGCCTTACTTCCTCCCGCTAAGGTTCAAGCCCTTCCTTGAAAGTTGAACAATGAGTTCCTCCGCTCATGTAAAGCACCAAGTCTTTAATCGGCTAAGGAACTCCTATCCAGATATACATACAATAGGACTTGGTGCTTTACATGAGCGAAGAGTGGCTCAAGATTCATTGCAGGAGACCCATGGTTGGCAAGTCGCTTGTACTGCATACTCAGTACTCCCAGAGGAGCTTACTATGAGCGGTGTTCAGTAGGTTATGGTACTGAGGCCGAAGATGAGAACTGCTCATAGGCTCCTTTGAAATTAACAGTAAGAGTTGCCATTACTGTATCGTGGGAGACGCATAATGCGTCGATAGAACCACGCACATGGCGTTGTAGCATAATCGGAAATGCTATGGATAAGGTTGCGTGTCTGGGACTACTGACAGTGAAAGCTGTGGAGTAACGGTAGAAACAGGCTCTCCTCTTTGTGCGGCAAACTCCATGATGCGAGTTCAAATCTCGCCAACGCCCTAACTTGTGCCCGTATAGCTCAGTTGGCAGAGCCTCCCGCTCATAACGGGACTGTCGTAGGTTCGAGTCCTACTGCGGGTACCAAAATGAGGTCAAAGTCATTATGACTGAACATATTTTGAACGCTATCATTCTATGGATGATACGATACTTCACTGGAACCCAACCGCCCGCATTTGAGGGTTACGCTACCTGTATGTCGACGTTCGGCAACAGTAGTGGATATGCGGGAAACTATTCCCCTTTTACACATCAAGCCCCGATCATTAACTCCCATCGCTGTGAGCGCACACTCATATTGGCGGGGTGGGACGTGAGAAGTACCTTGCACAAGGTTCGAGACTTTGGTTAGCAGTACTCAACCCACACTCCCTAATACTCTGAGATACCATCGGCTACTGCGATTATTGAGATGAACATGAGGACATGAGTCTACCTTGTAGTCCATCTTAGGGTGTACTCATGTCCTCCCTTGGAAAATGTAAGGGATGCTTAATCCTTTATATCTTCCAAGGGAGGAGCAATACCTCACTTGGACAACGGGTTTCATCGTTGTAGCACGCCTACGAAGCACGGAACTCCGTAGGCCCTTAGGCGCGAATACAGTTCACCGCCGCCATGCATGTATTCGCAGGATGCGATTGATGTCCAAGAACGATAGCTGGAGGTGAACCCGGCATCCTTCGTCCTTATGTGCTTTTGGGTGTTTGAGCGCAGTACGTAATCAATCATCAAACGCCCACTTAACTATGTGGAGGACGGCTATGAAATTCGGTGAAGCCCTGAGCTATCTTGAGGACGGTAAATGTGTTTCTCGAAATATATGGAAAGCGGGAGAGTTCATAGAAAAGGCTACCATATCTCACACTATGATGGTTTCTGGGAAGAAAGTAACAACTTCGGAAGTCGTTATACTTCATAACTTTCGTGAGACCTTCGTAGGGTCTGATAAAAATCACCGTGAGATCACGTGTGAAATTTGGGAGCCCAAGTTCAGCGATCTTTTCGCAGATGATTGGTTTGTGGCTATTGTCTGCGACTGATATAATGGGGGCGCATTGGTTTCGACGTAGATGAGTTGCTGTAAGTTTCATGCCGGGGTGGGCTGGCCTCGTTAAAAAGCCCAATCTTGAAGATGCCAACGCTTCTTCTCTCGTGGCTCGTGCTAAGGCTGCTGTTGTCGATTTCTTCACCCCTGCGGGTGCTGAAATGGCTTGCGCCGCTTAAAGTAGAGTCAACTGGAGCCATTTGAGTTCCAGCGCAATTCCATGAGGTCCATCGTAGTAGTGGGATTGTGTGTGTTCACACGATGCGTGACCCGATAAGTTTCGAGGTTATTTCGGGATGACGTACTTAGCCTCGACGGTGAGCCCGTGACCATAACATCGAGCGCAGTTGCCGCTAACTACAAAGCGGAGAAGCATGTGAATCCTTACAAAGTAACCTTTTGCGGACGCGGGTTCGACTCCCGCCGCCTCCACCATTCAATTTTGAGGGCATCATGGCTAAGATATGCGCACTTATTTTAGGCATTTTACTTCTCGCCGTTTTCGTATCTGCACTAAGCAATGAGGACACCGGGGGTGAGAAACGAAGAGAAGAGGAGCGTCGTGAAGAAAAATTATCCTACTATAGGAATACAAGTATACTGAATACTCGTTGTATTAACGGATATAAGTATATGGAAGTTTTAACCTATGTAAATAGAGGTGGTAGCTATCAGCTTCTTCAATTGTTTGAAGACGACTCTAATGGAATACGATTAGCACGTTGCGATACTAAGGAATAGCCATGTTAGACTCTGTACTTATGGTGCTTCCGCTATTCGTAATAGGTTTAGTGGCGCATTTGTTAACAGATGACCACATTTGGCTGGTCTTTTTTGGTGGCTTGGCTTTATTTACTTTCGCAGTTATGGAGACTTAGATGAAAAGCAAAGTACAAGTTCCCCTTGACCCCAGTTACGTTCAACCTTCTATTTTGGTTGAGGAGCTACAGAAGAGCATTCAGCGCATTGAGGCTCTTCACATGAGCTACATCCGAGATGTTCAAAAAGAACTGGACAAAATTCATAAAATTTTCGGAGACTCGAAAAAGTAGCAGAGTATACGCCTTCTTTCCCTATGCCCTCATAGTTTAGTCCGGTAAAATGTAAGACTTATTATCTTTCGTCCCCAGTTCAATTCTGGGTGAGGGCGCCATTATATACAGGAGGTGTAACGTGCTATACTTGATTTGCTTTAGTGATATGAAGACGCCTTTGCTTGACTTTAAGCTGGATCTCGTCAACTCTAAACCACATCTTGAACGCTTCATTGTAGAAAACAAAGAAGCTATCTGTTCAGAGGATAAAACAGTCCCTCTACTGTGCAGTGAAACTAAAAGTCCTTTCGATGTAGTGGATATCCTGTACGATATGAAGATACCCCCGAAGTACTTAGTGAGCATATCCTGTGCAGTGTGGTCAGGAAGCGGCATGTACAATGCCTATACTCGCACGTATACTAATGGCGTGCCTCGCACCATGATAGCCCGTAACGGAGAATGGGTTGAAGAGGACGATGGCGAGGACGAGCAAAAGGATACCGTGCAGTAGACCTCAAAATTTTGATGATTTGATGAACTCGTGTCGTTAAGTTCCCCGTTGGGGGGGGGCTTGTGAGTTCTCATGATATAAGAATTTGGAGTACGGTAATGTCTAACTATCTTTACAGCGGTAATCAGGTTAACGTCTTCGCTGACGGGGCGATGTCTGTTCACGATAAACTGGTACCCGCTGTGTACCACGTCAGTTTCGACCAGCACAAAGGTTTTTACCTTACTCGTGTTTCCGATAAGATGGAGCTTGCCAGCAAAACATATGGCATGGAGTGCGGAAACACAGCACACAGGATTATGAATACTTTCTGTGATCGGTGCGCAAGGAACGTAAATACGGGTGTTCTATTCTCAGGGGAGAAAGGATGTGGGAAAACCATGACGGCGAAAACCGTGTGCAATCTCGCTATTGATGCGGGTGCCGCTACGGTTGTCGTGAACTCATACTTTTCGCCCTCAGAACTTTCTGATTTTCTCAAGGATATTGACGACTCATGCGTCATCCTGTTTGACGAGTTTGAGAAGAACTTCCCGAAGCAGGAATTGCAGGCATCATTTCTATCCCTTTTGGATGGGGTTATTTCAGGAACAAAACTGTTCCTGTTCACGTGCAACAATTTGTCTCACCTTAACGTGTTTCTTTTGAATCGTCCGGGACGCATTTATTATCATTTCAAGTTCCACAGCCTCACCGAAAGCACTCTTCGTGGGTACTGTGAAGATAACTTGAAGAATAAGGACTACTTGAAGGACATCCTGTACGTCCGTAATGTTTTGGGTACACACTTTACATTTGACATCCTACAGTCCATAGTAGAAGAGTCGAACAGAACCTCATTAAGGCCATCTCAGTTCATAGACATAATGAACATTACTGCTCAGAGCAGTGGTGCGATTTATGTTGTCACGGAACACGTCAACTCAAACTCCATCACAGAGTGTATTTGTACGAGGCTTGACACTGATAGGACTAAATACATTTCGGATGTAGCTGAGTGCTTGTCTTGCGATAGGTTCGTGGTTGCAGTCAAACCCGAAGCGGTTGATAAGTTTAAGGAAATGTGCACTCAGGCCGGTGTGGTTATCTGTGTTGAGGGGTCTAAGGTGAGCTCTCACTTGCACTACAGGGATGTGATCTGCGCTAAACAAAAGGGCATTGATCTCAATACCGCTGCCGATAACGTATTCCTAATTGATGTCCTGCAACCGGGGATGGAAAGTGTGGAGTTTACGGAGGACGGGTATATTGTTAGCTTTGCTTTGGGTATTTCTCTTGTCTTCAAAAAGAAGAAATTCTATAATCCTTTGTATTCCGGCGTATGCGCTTATTACGGGGATGAAGAATATAAAGTTGTGGTTGAAGCTGACGAATAGGCTTCACACGATCTAAATTTCCAGTACCGCAGGTTTTCGGTGCACTACCTCTCGAATGCTCGGTTCGAGTTACCAAGGAAACCGAATAGCAGATTCATATTCCTTTTCTGCCTTTTACACGAAGGTAGTAGGTACTGGATTATTACAGGTGTAGCTCAATTGGTAGAGCACATGCCTTTTAAGCATGAGGCTGCCGGTTCAAGTCCGACCACCTGTACCATTCTTGATGGAGTACTCATGCTAACCCTAGACTACACACACACCCTGCTAAAAGCTTTAGGATACCATAACACTGACCTGCCTTTTCCCGAAAGCGTACACTTAACAGTGTGTACCGCGTATATAAACGCAGGGCTAGCTTTAGCGTACTTAGGTTATCCTCTTAATGGTGGAGTAACTTACCTTGATTTGGGTTGTGGGTTTTCTTTGTTGAGATCGCTGTTACCCGATAATGTACACTATATAGGTGTCGACAAAATATCAGTTGACACTGAAAAGCTTATGCGTAATAATGTGATTGATGACATGGTTTCGTACTTGAAGACTCTAGATTTTGATGCCAACTTTGTTTTGAGTACGGGTGCCATGCTGGGCATGGGTCTCGATGAGTTCAGAGAATTTCAATCGCTGATTCTAGCGAAGGCTAAACCTGATAGAGCCATACTGTTAGGTACACTAGCTTGTGGCCCGATTCAAGAGGACTACGTAGTACATGATCCCAAGTATGACTCACGCATAGTGGATTCATACCATCACATTCCTTTCATGGATTCTCCCATTCATAGGAGAGGCGTGTTGTTTACTAAACGTTAGGTAAAGTCACATGCAAACATTTTTACCCTATGTCAGTTATGCGCGGTGTGCGGCTTGTCTTGACGATAAACGCCTTTGCAAACAAATAGTGGAAGCTACGCAGATACTGACGGGAAGGGTTCCAACCAAGAATCATCCTGCTGTACTCATGTGGGTCGGCCATGAGAGGTCACTGAGATCGTATATAACCTATATGTGCCGCGAGTACACTAAGAGGTACGGTAAAAAGCACAGTCTACAGCCTGAGTGTGTTTACGCTGCTGAGAAACCGTATTGGCTTACCAGCAGTAGGTTGTTGATGCTTACGCACCGCGTGAACCTTCTTCGTAAGAACTTCGGCGTATACAGCAAAGTGTTTCCTAAGCTGGCGAAACAAGATTTATCTGTTTATCCGCAAGGCTATTACTGGCCTATAGCAGTAGGTGTCACTGCAACGCAACACAGCCTTGACTGGTTAAATGCTTACGCCTAGCTTCGTGTTGGGTTAGATCGCGTAACCTCCCGCCGACTCAAAGTCGGTTGCTCCCTAACGCTTGATCTGTAAAATCCCAACACTTCGGTGCGTTGAGTTGAGCCGCGCTCCTCCGTACCGACCCACCGAGTCTTACGCGGGTACCGTACCCCGTGTTGACAATGGTTGTAGACTCGGCTTTCCCTTAACTTGCCGTCACAGGAAACCGTGCGCCGCCGATTCGGTACGCGGCCTGTAAGACCGATTAGTTTTGGGAAAGTAGTACAGCACTTTACGTCCTCCGTGCTGTGCAACAACCACAAATTTAGGCTCTGTAAATTGGATGATTGGTGATTCCAGTAGTGTTCAATCCATCCTTTCTAGCTTCTGCCGCAAGAAAGACACCGACGCCTCATGTTCCTCTAGGGTTGAGATGCAGAGCCTAATTAAATTTTCCAAGCCGCACCTTTTTACGGAGTTGAACTGAGAAGCAACTGAACGAGAAAGGGAAGAGAAGCCCGTAGGCTTGGCTGTAGTGTTCATTGATACTGTGACGACTAGGCGCCTATGTTGTCGGAGTTCAAGTATATCTACAGGAGTGCGTTACTCAAACGTGCAACGGGAATTACGTGCGCGGGTGGTGGAGCTGGTAGACACATGGGTCTTAAAAACCCACGGCTTATGGCTGCGAGGGTTCAAGTCCCTCCTCGCGCACCACAATTTTGTCCCTCATAGGGGGGGGCTAAATCCAACCAACCTGATATAGGAGTTGTTATGGGCTTCATGAAATTTAAGCAAGCCATTGCGAAGCAGTTTAAGTCCATGTTGGACTTAGGTTGCGATCTCTACGTAGTGGACGTAAATCGTGACGAACTGTGGGAGAAGTACTTGGCTTCCTTCCCAGAGGGGACTAATCCCATCCATAGGACTCGCACGGAGCATGATTGCAGTGCGTGCCGTCACTTTATCAAGACCTTAGGTCCTGTTGTAGCGATTACGAGCGACATCCGGTTGGTTTCTATTTGGGATACCCCTATTCAAGACGACGTTTATTCGCCTGTTGCAAGCGCCCTCAGCGATTTCGTCAAGGCCCACCAAATTCGCAACGTATTTCGTCACCGGGAGTTTAAAGTCGGGGTGGACTACGATCTATGCGATAGCGAATCGGGTGACGGGATCATAAAGTACGCGCATTTATACGTCACTCTTCCGCGCAACGAAAGAAGCATTGCGCATCCCTTTACTATTCAAGACGCAGTACGGCGCAATCGTATTCTTTCCGATGTAAGGGCTGATCATGATGTCCTTGCTCGTGGTCTGGACGAGCTTACCTTAGATTCCTTGGAAGTAGTTATTGACCTCATAAACCAAGGCTCTCTGTACCGTGGACAGGACTTCAAGACCATGCTACAGAAATTCATGGTCTTGAAGAGGGAATACGATGACATCAAGAGAGATGCGGAGCATGGTAAGTGCACTCCTCATAGTGTAGACAATTTTGTCTGGCATATGTGCCGCAGCGAAAACAAAGTTGTTTCTCGCATTCGCAATACGGCAATCGGTACTCTTCTCATTGACCTGTCCGCCGACGTAGACCTCGAAATTGCGGTGAGGAAGTACGAGGCCGTTATGGCCCCGTTGAATTACAAGCGGCCCAAAACACTTGTTACCAAGGCTATGGTGGAGAGTGCACGGAAAAAAGTCGAGGATCTTGGACTTACTTCGGCCCTCAACCGTAGATACGCTGTTGACGAAGACATTGATTTGAAGAACATCCTTTTCGTCGACCGTAGTTCGTCGCGTCTTGAAACTGCGGATATATTCGACTCCGTGGAAACCAAGGTTAAGCCCAAGAAGTTTGACCGTGTGGAAGAAATTTCCATCAAGGATTTCATTGCGAATGTTCTACCTACTGTAGATTCCGTTGAACTCCTAGTGGAGAATCGACATGCGCCGAACTTCGTGAGCCTTACGACGGCGAGCGATCCCACTGCGGGCAGACTCTTTAAGTGGGATAATCCGTTTGCTTGGGCCTATAATGGGGATGTTACGGACTCCATTAAGGAACGAGTCAAGAGGGCGGGCGGAGTAGTTGATGCGGAATTGTGCTGCCGTCTATCATGGTCTAACTATGATGACTTGGATTTGCACATGCGTGAGCCGAACGGAGGGCATATCTATTATGGTGTTCGTAAGTCAGACGCAACCGGAGGTCAACTCGACATTGATATGAACGCAGGTCATGGCGATACTCGTGAACCCGTAGAAAATATTTTCTATATGGATTCCAGTACTATGGTACCCGGCAAATATACCCTGTACGTGAACCAGTTCTGCGTTAGAGAAACTGTTGACTTCGGCTTTGAGGTTCAGATCGAATGTCGCGGGGAAACATATGATTTTAGCTATGACAAGAGTATGCGTACCGGCGAAAATATTTACGTAGCTGAAATTACCTACGATGGAAAAAACTTGACTGTCAACGGAAAGCTTCCCGGTACGTCTAAGAACAGGGGAATTTGGGGTGTTCGGACTCAAAGTTTTGTCCCCGTTACGATGATCATGAAGTCTCCCAATTATTGGGACACCGAAGGTGTAGGGAACCTACACTACTTCTTTATGTTGAAGAACTGCGTGAATCCTACAGATTCTCGTGGCTTTTTCAACGAGTTCCTTCGGAATGATCTCAACGAGCATCGTAAGGTCTTGGAGATTGTCGGTAGCAAGATCAGGGCTTCTAATGAGCCGCACCAGCTTTCCGGTTTGGGGTTCTCGTCGACCCTTCGTAACAGCGTGTTGTGCAAAGTATGCGGGAAGTTTACTCGTGTCCTTAAGATTAACTTCTAAGCAAACCGCTGTAGGGCAGGATGCAGTAATTGTGGTCTATCAAACACGGGATGGGAAGCCATTGAACGTGGAGTCGTGTGAGCACTTTCCATCCTTTGTCGGCCCTGCTTTTCTTGTACCGAAAAATATTTTAGAGGATAAGGTGAAAGAAATTCGGGACTTATCCGAAGTACTTTCTGTACGGGTTTTACAAGATTTTAACTAGGGAGCAACACAAATGGAACTTGCTGATATGTTGGAACGTGCTTTGCGCACTCGCCTTCGTTTTGACTACAAGACTGGCAGGATTGATCTTGAAGATGTGTACTGCCTGTCTCCCGAAGAACTCAATACTATGGCTAAGGACGTGAGCCGAAGACTTCGTGAAGAAGGTGATGAAGATTTTCTCACCTATAAAAAGAAGCCCAGCAAAACGCGAGACACTCTTACGCTTCAACTCGAAATCCTCAAGCGTGCTATCTCCATCAAGGAAGAGGAACAGAAGAAGCGCGACGAGGCACGTGACCGGGCGGAAAAGCGTCAGCGTATCATGGAAGCCTTGAATGAGGCCGAAACCGCGGAACTCCGTAGCAAGTCTGTGGATGAACTCCGTAAGATGTTGGAAGACTATTAAGTCGAACAAATTACGGTGTTGACATTTTGGTGGGAGTCATGTAAGTTTTATTCAGTTGACTTACATGACTCGCTTCAAGCCAAACTTGGAGCACTGCTTTAGATAACCTTAAATTCTAGAGGACGGGTAATCTTATGTTCGGATTTTTCAAGAAAGTGAAGAAAGAAGCCATCAATGCGGGTCGCCGTGATCTCATGCAAGCCGTGGTTGCCGGGTCTCTTCTCGTGGCCTACGCCGACGGTGAATGTGAGGACAGCGAAATCACCAAGATGAACAACATCATTTCCGCGACTCCGGAACTTTCCGCCTTCGGCTCCGAACTGAGCAAGACCATCAGCGAATATCGGCGTCAGCTGGACGCTGACTTCCAGGTCGGAAAGCTCAGGATGCGCCGTGAACTCCGCGACATCGACGCCAGCGAAGACGACAAGGCTCTCGTGTTCACCATTATGTGCGCCATTGCCCGCGCTGACGGAACCATCGAAAAAGCTGAGGAGAAGGTTCTCCGTGAAGTTGCCGCTGACCTCGGCATCAACACGGATGACTATGATGTGAACGCCACCGAAGACGAGGCCTAATCGTGTACAAGACACGAATCCTAGTGGCACTTGTGTGCCTTCTGTTGGGAGTCGTTATTGACTCCACAGTATACGCGCTATCCTTCATCGAAGATTTTCTACTTAACGGTGTTGCGGTCTACGCCCTGTGGCCTATCATCACAAAAGCATTGAGAGGGGACTTCGATGAGTAATGGCAAGGCACACAAACCCGTGGTCATTGACTCCTGGATTTCCTTCGACGGCTGGGACCCTGTGGACACCTTCGAGTTCAACCTGTACGATTGCGTTGTGCTTCGCCCCTTTGGGCCTTATAAAGAAGGCGATAACTTGGAAACGTGCAGTGTGAACTATGAAACGGGTGAGTTTATCGTCTGGGATGTGGACGATAGCGCGGAAGACAAAGAAGGTGAAACGTCAGTGAAAGAAGCTTGGAAAGGCGTTTTGCAGATGCGCATCGTTGAAGGTTCCGTGGAAGCCGAGTAGCCGAAAGAGCACTTCGAGACTGTCAAGTTATACGTAGTCTTGATGCTTATCGGGCTCATACTAGAGCGGACGTGTGGTGAAATTGGTAGACACACCTGCCTTTGACGCAGGCTTTATGTTGGTTCAAGTCCAGCCGCGTCCGCCAGTAAACAATCAGTTTCGTATCGAAAGCTAACAAGAGCTGATTTGATGTTGAGAATCAGCTCTTCAACAACGAGCCAAGGATTCCAGATTAGATCATCCAGTAGTCTTTGTCGCGTTTCTACGATGTGTATAATGACCCCTTACACAGACTCTTCGCCGCGCACGTGGCGAGTATGTCTATACGACATATAATATTCTCCTTTCCACGGAGGGGTGATGTGACCTTGGCTCGTTGTTTAATGTCCAGTTTAAAGGAAACTGTCAGGGGTTTAGACTGACAGTTTCCCGAAAGAATGTATCCCCACAGAGTTAAGCCTTGAAACAAGGACTTGGTTATAGCATTAGTAACACCATCCTAATATCGGAGTAATGAATACTAGTTGCCGTACCGCTGTCGCCCTTTCGACTAGTTGCCGAAGAAGGTGACAATCAACTCATAGAGCTTCTGTACTCCCTGCCAGCACAGGGCGCAGAGAACCGATACATTCTTTCATGCAGGAGAGCTTGAGCAGTAAAGCTCTCCTGCCCAATGCTCATGTCCCAATAACTGTAGCCCCGTGTATCTTGTTGCTATCACTGGGTACTGGTAAGCAACACAGTGCACTGCCCTCAAAGGGCGGTAATACAGATGGGTGCACTGATTCGGCTACAGTTATTGGGTTTGAGATAATACCGGTTGAGTCTTGAGCTAACCCAGCAGTTCAAGAAGTTCAGTTATCAATTCTTTGAAAGATTGTCCTAGCTTATAAAGTTTGTAGAGAACGTTAATAAGTCGTAGGACGTCCCGCACTGATAGTCTTCTCAACCAGAATTGGGACTGAACATCAGCAATCTCCTTATGGGTTAGAGGGTTAAGGAGGACAGAGCAATGTATCTGTACTACCTGATTTCTCTACCCCATAAGGATACTTGAACCAACCCGTCGCAAGTCTCAAAAGAAGAGCGGAGGCATTGAGGTTAGAATCTTCTCGTATTGGCTCCTCTTGGAATCCGGCGTTTTAGCCACGCCGGGTATCGGTGAAGGCCTCCACTCTTCTTTTGAGACTTGCGCCATTTATTTGCATACTCAAGAAGTAAAAGATAGCGGGCAGGGGGTAACTATAATTATATCAATATGTTGTTTCAGTACAATTCATACTTGAATCTCCTTTCACATGAAAGACTGGACCTCTTCCATGTGGGGCT
>OMCQ01000979.1_pt1 | contig 12836 bp, 10 predicted proteins | sample 1673761 | NCBI WGS metagenome assembly OMCQ01 (sample SAMEA103958126, study PRJEB25191) | human gut metagenome | reverse complement strand
TGTTTGTAAGGAGTGCCATTTACAGCTGCCTGCATAAATGCATCATCTAGTTTCACGGATACATTAGCACCGGTTACTTTGCCTTCGGTCATTTTGGCATCAATAAATGCTTCTGAATCTGGATGCTTGATGGATACGCTTAACATTAAAGCACCACGACGTCCGTCTTGCGCTACTTCACGTGTTGAATTGGAATAGCGTTCCATGAAAGGCACCAGTCCGGTTGAGGTCAGTGCTGAATTTTTAACTGGGGAACCTTTAGGTCGTATATGAGATAAATCATGTCCTACGCCACCACGACGTTTCATTAATTGTACTTGTTCCTCATCAATGCGGATTATACCTCCGTATGAGTCGGCTGCTCCATCAATTCCAATGACAAAGCAGTTCGATAAGGAAGCCACTTGAAAATCGTTCCCGATACCTGTCATGGGACTACCTTGCGGAACAATGTACTTAAAGTGATCCAATAACTCGTAAAGCTGCTGTGCGTTTAACCCGTTCTTATATTTTGCTTCAATGCGGGCTACTTCATTTGCAATGCGCCAATGCATGTCTTCGGGAGACTTTTCGAAAATGTTCCCGAAAGAATCTTTTACTGCATATTTGTTTACCCAAACCCTTGCAGCAAGTTCATCACCTTTGAAGTATTGTAAAGATGCTTCAAAAGCTTCGTCATAGGTGTACGTTTGTCTTTCCACTTTTATTTTTAGATTTACTGTAATATCAATAAGTTGTTTTAGTGTAGAAGCCGCAACTCATTATAACAAAAGTTTCGGCAAAGCTATATATGTTTTTTCAATTAACAAAATAAAAAGCAGATAAGTTTTCAACAAATTGAAAGTTATCCAAGAATATTTGTTAATTTATTGATTATCAAAAGATATATATGCTTGCTTATTTGTAGAAGTTTTCTGTTTTGAAAATTTTGATGGAGGGGATGAGTGATTGACTAGTTGAAAAGGCCAGATTCTTAGCATATAATATTTTGCAAAAAATGCATTATTACTCTTTTCTTTTTTTATCTTTGCAAGAAAAATATATATGGAATCGATAAATAATAGACGGACGATCCGTAAATATAAGCAGGAAGATATTTCTGCTTCTTTGTTAAATGATTTGCTTGAAAAGGCGTTCCGTGCTTCTACAATGGGTAATATGCAATTATATAGTGTGATTGTGACTCGTGACAAGCAGATGAAAGAGAGATTGGCACCTGCCCATTTTAATCAACCGATGGTAACAGGTGCTCCGGTTGTACTGACTTTTTGTGCGGATTTTAACCGTTTTAGTAAATGGTGCAGAGAGCGTAAGGCGGTACCGGGTTATGACAATCCCATTTCTTTTTTGAATGCTGCTACGGATGCATTGCTTGTGACTCAGAACTTTTGTACATTGGCTGAGGAAAATGGATTAGGTATTTGTTTTTTGGGAACAACGATTTATAATCCTGATCAAATTATTGATATCCTTCAGTTGCCGGAATTGGTTATGCCGGTGGCTACTATTACAGTAGGATATCCGGATGAATGCCCTCCACAAGTCGATCGTCTTCCTATAGAGGGTATTTTGCATGAAGAATTGTATCATGATTATACCAAAGAGGATATTGATCGTATTTATAGATATAAAGAGTCACTTCCGGAAAATCATCAGTTTATTAAAGAAAATCATAAGGAAACACTGGCTCAGGTATTTACTGAGGTCAGATACAAGAAGTCGGATAATGAATGCATGTCTGTAACTTTGAAAGAAACCTTGAAGAAACAGGGCTTTGAAAAATGAGTTACCGGAAACTATTAACCTTAAAACTACAGAAGTGCGCAGAGGGAAATAAAGAAAATGCCCTTTGCGCACCTCTGTGGTTTTATTCTATTTCCTTTTGAGAGAAGCTTCAATTTCCTCAATATCCGCTTTAAATGCTTTGTCAACCTCTACTTGGTCTTTTACTATTTTGCAAGCGTGCAATACGGTTGCATGATCTTTATTACCTATTAATTTACCAATTTTGGAAGAAGAGGAGTCTGTATGTTTTTTGGCCAGATACATAGCTACCTGACGTACTTGTACCACTTCTCTTTTTCTAGTTTTGGTATGGATGGCAGATTCCTCTATCTCGTAATGGTTGCATACTTTCTGTATGATATCTTCCACTGTGACAGGCTTGCTTTCACAACAGCGTACAGCTTTTCGTACAATTCTTTCAGCCAAATCCAAATCGACATCACGCTTGAAAATAATGGATTGTGCCAAAAGTGAATTAATGATGCCCTCTAATTCACGTACACTTTCATTTACGTTTTCAGCAATATAATTAATTACTGTTTCCGGTATATTCAAACCGTCACGACGTATTTTATTACGTAAGATATTCTTTCTCAATTCTACGTCCGGCTTTTCCAATTCGGCCACTAAGCCCCATTTAAAGCGGGTCAGAAGGCGTTCTTCCATACCTTGTAGCATTACCGGCGCACGGTCAGAAGTCAGAATAAGTTGCTTACCGTTCTGGTGCAGATGGTTAAAGATGTGGAAGAATGTGTTCTGGGTTTTGGTTACTCCGGCGAATTCTTGAATATCATCAATAATCAAAACGTCTATGGTTTGATAAAAACTAATGAAATCATTGAAATGATTGGTACGAACAGAGTCAGTGTATTGCACCTGAAACAGATGTGCTGATACGTACAATACTCTTTTTTCAGGATATAATTCCTTGATACGAGTACCAATAGCATTAGTCAAGTGAGTTTTGCCCACACCGGATGGTCCATACAAAAACAAAGGGTTGAATGTTTTTGCCGGATTTTTAGCTACAGTTTCTCCTACTGTACGTGAGAACTCATTACTATTTCCTTTTATGAAATTCTCAAAATTGTAATTTGGATTCAAATGTGGGTCTAAATCCTGCGGAGCCGGTGCCTGCATTGGATTAGGTGCCTTGTTACCATCTCGTATAACTGTTTGTGTGGGTAGTGCTGAAGAGCGTTTGCTTCCCTCCATGTTTACAGTTATATGGTTGGTTTTATCGGTCAAGATACAATACATAAGCTGCGTTCCCTCCCCAATTTCTTTATATAGGGCAGCGCGCAGCAAGTCCACAAACTTTTCTTCTAAAAATTCATAGAAGAATGGGCTGGGGACGCCAATTGTCAGTGCCTTGTCCTCATATTTAAGCGGTACGATAGGCTCAAACCACGTTTTAAAGGTCGTTTCAGGTACGTTGTCTCTGATAATGTTCAGACAACGACCCCATAAAACGACGTGATCGTTTTCAATCATATGAAACATTTATTATAAAAAGCGAAACTTCTACAATGCAAATTTCGAAATGAATTTCTGAAAAAACAAATCGCTTTTTTCTTGCTTTTTATTTTTAAAGAGTAATCTATTTAGTTTCAGTAACTTATAAAAAACTCTATCTAAAGGCTTCTGAAATATTTTTGTTATTTGATAATTGGCTGATTTATAGCTGACTATCTGTCAAAATAGGCTTTTATTTATTTTAAATGAAATAAGTCTACATGGTATTTCTTCCCTATTTGCAGTCATTTACTGAAAATAAGTGGAAAAATGGTTGAGTAGACTTATTTAGAATATTTTTAAATTAGCAAATATGTTACTTATCTTTCTTGCCAAACAAAGAGAAATGTACATAACGTTTAGGATGCGCTTTCAAATCCTCCAATAAGGTTGCAGCGTTTGCTGTCGTCGCACTCAAATTTTGGTAGAAAGTAGGATCATTGAATAGCAATCCGATACTGTTGTCCTTGCGATTGAGTTTTTCTGTCAGCATTTGTACATTATATAAAGTGGAGTCTATTTTATTGAACGTTGAAGCATAATCAATACCTTTCAAATTGTCGCTGATAGCAATGAAGTTATCAGCAATTGTGTTTAATTTTCCAGTAAGTTGCGGAAGATCCTTTTGCATTAACATGTTTAATTGACGTGTTGTCACATCCAGATTGGCTGTCAGTTTTTCTGCGTTGTGTAAGGTTGCACCCAATGCAGGATCAGCTAATATTTTATTTAATGAATGTAGGATAGAATCCATTTTGGGCAGCATCTGCTCTATTTGAGGAACTAGCTTTTCTTCAGCGGCTCCCATGAGCCCCGCATTCGTTTTGCCGGGCAGGGTATCTCCCGGTTGATAGTATTCTGTAGAATTAAAGTTAAGGAGTAAGTTCATCTTTACTGTTCCCAGCATTTCTGTAACCAATTCTCCTGCACTTCCTTTAGGGATACGCATTTCCTTGTCTACTTCCACTTCTACTGTGACATGTCCCGGTTTTGCATAGTTGTAATTGATATTTCTTACTGTACCTACTTTATAACCATTGGCAAAGACGGGGCTTGATCCGGCTAATCCGTTTATATTTGTATATTCTACATAATAGTAATTGGCAGATTGGAACATATTTATTCCTTTCAGGTAGTTGATACCAAAGATCAGCATAGCCAATGCAGCGATGCCTATTAATCCTATTTTTACCTCTTTCGTCATTTCAATTGTACCTTTTATATTATCTATTCTTTTTAAATTCTTTGATGGCTTCGTTCACGTTCATTTTCTCTCCGTTTTTGAAAGCGATAATGAAAGCGTCCTTAAATTTAGGAGTAATATTACGTTTCATGCGTAGTATTTTATTATAATCCGTATTTTCTCCGTAAGTATATTTATAAAGTCCTTTTTCGCGGTAATAGCTAACAGGTGATACACCTTTCAGTTGTTTGCTTCCTTTGGGCAATATTTTGTTTGATACCAATATTTGTATTTTAAATACAGGCTTGGCAGATGTTCGGGCTTGGTCGCCTGTGATCTTTTTTTGTGTGGCAGGCACAGGCTTTTTGGTAACTTTGTCAGGTTCCGTTGCAGTGTCTGGTTCCGCAGTTTGTATTTCTATTCTTGATTCTTTCGGTTTGTTTTCTGGTTCCGGTAATTCTTGTTCTTGTACTCTGCTGCGGCCGATGGGGGCGTCATGTTCGCGCTTGTAATTGAGGAATGCTTTATAAATGCTGTTAGATAACGCCGTAGTGCCTGCATCGGATAAAAGATATTGTTCTTCATCCGGTGTTGAGATATAGCCTAATTCAACCAAAACACTAGGCATGGAAGTGGCACGTAGAACTAGGAATCCGGCTTGATGTACTCCTTTGTCTATCCGTTTGGCTGTATTCTTGAATTGTTTTTGGATAAGAGTGGCTAATTTTACACTCTTCTCCATATTTTTGTCTTGTACAAATTCAAAAATAATATAGCTTTCGGAAGAATTTGGATTGAATCCGGCATAACGTTGTTCATAATTATCCTCTATCAAAATAACCGAGTTCTCTTTTTTAGCAACTTCTAAATTTTCTTCAGTACGGTGGAGTCCTAACGTATAAGTCTCTGCTCCCCGTACAGTTCTGCCACGGGCTATGGAATTAGTATGTATAGAGATGAATAAATCGGCCTTGGCATTATTGGCTATTTGTGCACGACGATCCAAAGGGATAAAGACATCTGTTTTCCGGGTATATATTACCTTTACGTCATTACAGTTATTTTGGATCAGTTGTCCTACTTTTAAAGCTACGTTCAGATTGATATTTTTTTCTTTTCCACGTCTGCCGATGGCGCCAGGATCATGTCCGCCATGACCGGGATCAATGACGACTATAAAATCCTTTCCCTTTGCCGCCAGGCAGAAACAGGGGAGGACCAGCCACAGGCTACACAACAGGAATATTATTTTAAGTCTATCGGTTTTCATATCAATCAAGTTGCAAATGTAGCGATTTTTAGTGAAAACTCGGCTTTTGTCTTTAAGTTTTGCGTTTTTTATTCGAAACTTGCCACAAAACCCGAAAAATAGACGAGTATTTGGACTAAATTCTTTTATTTTGTATCCCAAAATAAGTATTGAAAGATGGATTTGCTTAAGTTTATGAAGAATTGGACGTTACCTTTAGCTATGCTTGCAGGGGTTATCGGCTATTTTGTTTTTGCCAACTTCACTTTTCTGGAGCCGACAAAGCCATTTATGAATGGGTTGATTTCTTTTTTAACTCCTTCCTTGATTTTTGCCCAATTGTTGCTTACATTCTGTAAAATTGAACCAAAAGAGTTGGTTCCTAGAGTATGGCATGGCTGGTTGTTGGCTATTCAAGCTATTTCTTGTGGTATCATTGCGTTGTTGTTGATATTTTGTCCGATGGACGAATCTTATAAGGAGATATTCGAGGCGGCTATGGTTTGTCTTATTTGTCCTACTGCTACGGCAGCGGCAGTAATTACGGGAAAACTAGGTGGAAGTGCTTCCAGTTTGACTACTTATACATTGCTTTCAAATATTTTGGCTGCAATAGCAGTTCCTTTGGTATTTCCATTGGTTGAGCCACATACGGATGTTACTTTTGGTATTGCTTTTCTTAAGATTTTAAGTAAGGTTTTCCCATTGTTGCTTGCGCCGTTTTTTATCGCTTTATTATTCCGTTATTATATCCCTCGATTCCATAAGTTTTTACTGGAATATCATACTTCAGCTTTTTATTTATGGGCGATAGCATTGACCATTGTAATGGGGCAGACTACTCGTTCTTTGGTTAACAGTACAGCTGATGTAACGGTAGAGATGTTGATTGCTTTTGCTGGTTTAGTAACTTGTTGTTTACAATTTTATTTTGGTAAAAGAATTGGTAGTGCATACAATGACCGTATAAGTGCAGGACAGGCATTGGGGCAAAAAAATACAGTACTAGCTATTTGGATGGCGGTTACGTATCTTAATCCTTTATCGTCTGTCGGTCCGGGTAGTTATGTGGTGTGGCAAAACATTATCAACTCATGGCAGCTATGGAAAAAGAGAAAGAATGAGATAAAATAATGAATATAAGATATTGATATTTAGTTATTTGCTGTTTATATTCATCTTTTCCTTTGTTTTTCCGATTTTCCTATTAATTCCAATAAATGCGTTTATTTTGTTACCAGTTTGTTACTCGAATAGCGTTGAGTAACAAAAAAAATATCTATATTTGCCATCGGTAACAAAATAAAAACATAAGTATGGCGAAGAAGAAACAAGAGGCAAAATTGAAGGAGCCTGTAAGAATCCGGTTTAAGCAACTTGCCAATGGTAATCAGTCTATCTATTTGGACTATTACACTGGTGATGTTATTCTTTGGAATGAAAACAAGATAATGAGTGTCAGTAGCGGTCACCTCACCATAAAATTGTCAAACTTCTTAATAGATATAATAAAAATTGCAGAATGTTTTGTTTATAAAATATAAATAACTAATTTTGCAGCTCAAAATCAGAACAAAGCATAGATATTAATGAAACATTTGTCCTACATATTAGCTTTATGGGTGCTGTTATTATCAACAGTTCCATGCTTTCTTGAAGACAAATGTCTGTTTCAATGTGCTAATGAACAAACAGAAGAACCATGTGCTGATAATGATGGTTCCTCATGTACAGACTGCAATTGTTCACCATTTCTACATTGCAACACATGCACAGGTTGTCCAATACCCAAATTGTTTCATTCACCAACCGCCGAATTAATTCTATTAAATAATAACCTTTCGTTTTACAAAGAGAAAATGATTCCTCATTTCTCTTCCTCAATTTGGCAGCCGCCTAAGCTGATGAATTTAGCAGAATTCTGTATGTCATAATTAATATGACCTCACCATTTATTTATTAAATTCATGATGATGAAACCGCTGTTTCATCACCAGTACGTCGTGCACTTATTATAATACAGATTAAGTGTGTGGCACTAAATTGACAAAACAAGAAAAATGAAAATTAAATTAATAGCACTGGCAATAATTACATTGCTGGCACAAAGCATTTGTGCGCAAAACATATTTAAAGCAATCGTTAAAGACGGAGATACTAAAGAGATACTGGTTGGCGTGAATGCCGTTCTTAATAAAACCGCCAATGGAGCAAGCTCAGATGAAAACGGAATAATCACCATTTCGAACATACCTGACGGAAAGCAACATATCACATTCAGCTACTTAGGCTATGAATCGGAAACCAAATCATACACATTCCCTTTATCTTCTTCAGCTCCGGTCGAAATCTTCTTGGAACAAGATGATGAAATGCTGGAAGAAGTTACCATTTCTTCAACCAGAGGTACACGCACTATTCAAAACATCCCGACCCGTGTTGAATTTATTTCAAGCGAAGAACTAGGAGAAAAAGGGAGCATGAAACCGGGCGACATTCGTATGTTACTAAACGAAAGCACAGGTATTATCACCCAGCAAACTTCTGCCACATCCGGAAATGCATCAATCCGCATACAAGGATTGGATGGCAGATATACACAAATATTAAAAGATGGATTCCCCGTTTTTGCTGGTGCAGCGAGCGGACTGGGATTATTGCAAACGCCACCTCTTGACTTAAAACAAGTGGAAATCATCAAAGGCTCAACTTCAACTTTATATGGCGGTGGAGCAATAGCAGGCTTGATTAATCTTATCTCAAAAACTCCCGAAGAGAAAAGAGATTTAGGTCTGCATCTTAACGGGACATCCGGAAAAGGTTTGGACGTCAGCGCTTTCTATGGGCAACGATTCAAAAAGGTCGGTACAACCATTTTTGCTTCCTACAACAGAAATTGGGCTTACGACCCCTCTAACACCGGATTCACAGCCATTCCGCAGTTTGACAGATATGTCTTCAACCCCAAATTATTTCTCTATTTTTCAGAGAACACGCAAATGAGTGTAGGGCTAAATGCTATGTTTGAAGACCGTTTGGGCGGGGATATTGAGTATATTAAAGGAAATGGAAATGACACACATTCCTATTTCGAGAAAAACAAGACTCAAAGACATTCCACACAACTGACATTCGAACACAAATTCGGCGAAAAAGACAGAATTGATTTCAAAAACAGTGTAACATACTTCAATAGAAATATCGGTGTACCCACTTATACTTTTGAAGGTACTCAGGTATCTACCTTTAGTGAATTGACTTACACACGCACGAATCAAAAAACAGAATGGGTGGCTGGTCTCAACTTATGGACAGACAAATTTGATGAAAAGAAACTTACTGATTTTCAGTTAAGAGACTACAACCAGACAACCATGGGAGCATTCGTACAAAACAATTGGGAGGCAACAAAATGGTTGAATCTGGAAACCGGATTAAGAGCAGACTATATTCCGGATTATGGCGCAGCAATTCTACCACGAGTTTCTGCACATTTCAAAATTACGGATAAGTTTTCATCTCGACTTGGAGGAGGATTTGGCTATAAATCACCTACCATATTTACAGAGGATAGCGAAAGGCTACAATATCAGAATGTATTGCCAATTGATAAAGACAATAACAAGCTCGAAAGAAGTTATGGTTTGAATTTAGACTTTAATTATGTCACATCAATCTTCGATGGAAATGTAACTTTCAGCATAAACCAATTATTCTTCTACACTTATCTCGATAATCCTTTATTATTGCAATCTACAAAAGATGGGCTATATCGACTTAACAACATATCCGGCAATACAGATAGCAAAGGAGGAGAAACGAATGTAAAAATCGGATACAAAGATTTCCACTTATACTTAGGCTATACATACACCGATACCCGAACCAAAGAAAATGGGGTGAAACAAGAGAATATATTAACTCCGAAACATAGGTTGAACAGTATTCTAATGTATGAAGTAGAAGATAAATGGAAAATAGGATTAGAGGCTTATTATTTCAGCCCCCAAAAACTAGGAGACGGACAAAAAGGAAAACAATATGTGGTGTGCGGCTTCATGATTGAAAAAATATGGGAGATGTTTTCATTGTATGCTAACTTTGAAAACTTCACCGACAGACGGCAAACCCGCTTTGATACTATATATACCGGAAGTATATCTAATCCTGTTTTCCGGGATATTTATGCTCCTTTGGATGGATTTGTAATGAATGCGGGTGTTAAACTCAGATTTTAAATTATAAAATAAACTCAAAATCAACAATAATATGAGAATTCTAGGAATAGCATTTACTTTAGTTTTATTGATGTCACTAGTCGGATGTACTTTAAGCCATAGAAACTGTAGACATCATCATCACTTAAATCACAGGTCTTGCCATACACATACTTGCTGTTGTCAACGGTAAACTAAGTGATAGTAAAACAAAAACATTCCATTAGGAGAATGTGTCAGAATGGACACATTCTCCTTTTTATCTACAATTATTTTGTAATCGGAAACCATTTCCGTGTATTATTTGCAATCCTTACCAACATCAACATAACCGGAACTTCAACCAGCACACCTACCACCGTAGCCAATGCAGCCCCGGATTGTAAACCGAATAGAGAAATAGCCACAGCAACCGCTAATTCAAAGAAATTCAAAGAAATTACTTGCTCCAATCATTCCGGCAGGCGCAGCAATATCATGGGGTAATTTCCACCATTTCGCCCAACCGTAGGCAACGAAGAATATCAGAACCGTTTGCAGCACGAGCGGAACTGCAATCAATACGATATGCAGAGGATTGTTCAGTATCGTTTCTCCCTGAAATGAAAATAGGATGATAAGTGTCAATAACAGCCCACCCACCGTATAATTATCAAACTTCTTAATAAATACATTATTGAAGTATTCTATCCCTTTACGGCGTATAATCATTATGCGGGTAATGACCCCAGCAGCAAGTGGTATCACAACAAACAAGCCAACAGATAACATTAAAGTGTCCCACGGAATAGATACGCCGCCAACCCCCAGCAAGAAAGCAACGATAGGAGCAAACGCTATCAATATGATTAAATCGTTCACTGCAACTTGTACCAGCGTATAAGCGGCATCCCCTTTAGTGAGATAACTCCACACGAATACCATAGCCGTGCAAGGTGCAGCCCCCAATAATACCGCTCCGGCTAAATATTCTTCTGCTAATTCGGCAGGTATAAAAGTTTTAAAAATGACATAGAAGAACAAATAAGCTATCCCGAACATGGTAAACGGTTTTATAAGCCAATTTGTAACACAGGTGACAATTATTCCTCTCGGACGTTTGCCGACATTCTTAACGCTTTGAAAATCCACTTTTAGCATCATCGGGTAAATCATTAACCATATCAGGATAGCTACGGGTATCGACACGTTGGCGTATTCAAGCTTGCTTAATGTTTGCGGGATTACCGGGAGCCATTGCCCCACAGCAATTCCGATAACAATGCACAAGGCAACCCAAATGGTTAAGTATTTTTCAAAAAATCCAATTCCTTGTTTCTTTTCCATAACAACAACTATTTAGTTTAATTGCGGTTTTAATTCATTTAGATAGAAGTCATAGAAACGGGCTTTTATTTCATCCCGTACCCGATGAAATTCATTGTCGATAAATTCCGGACTTCCGGTTGCTTCCGATGGGTCGTCAAACCCAATATGCAACCTGTTTTTTACTTCACCAGTAAACATAGGACAGCTTTCGTTTGCACCACCGCAGACCGTAATAACATAGTCCCATTTTTTTCCTACATATAGATTGACACTTTTAGGGGTATGTTGGGCTAAATCAATACCTATTTCAGTCATAACCTTTACTGCCATCGGATTAACCTTTTCAGCAGGCTTTGTTCCTGCTGAAAAGACTTCCAGTTTACTGTCAAATGATTGTAATAAGCCGTGTGCCATTTGGCTACGGCAACTATTTCCAGTACAAAGGATTAAAATTCTCATATTCTCAATTATTTTTCCAAGCTATCAGGGCAGCGTTTCCCTTTGACAATTCTTCTACTTTCTTAATCCAAGTCAATTCATTTTGTGCCTTTGCCCGCAAAAAAGAATTTTCCGTATCGGTTAATGATAAACAAGCGTTTACAACCCACCATTTGTTATTAATTCCCGCACGCTGTAAATCCTTTTGCAAACGTTCGGCTTCAAAGACGGGGGTTGCTTCGGGCAAGGTCACAATAACAACTTCCGTTTCTTGCTGGTTTCTTAAACGTGGTAATAATTTTCTTACCGAAGCAGGAGAATCGCCATGCGTGCGTTGTACTTCCTTGTGGTAGCTTTCCGTTGCATCCAGCAGTAACAAGGTGTGTCCGGTAGGTGCGGTATCAATCACAACAATTTCATTTTCCGCTTTGTCTACGATTTCGGCAAAAGCCCGGAACACTGCGATTTCTTGCGTACACGGTGAACGCAAATCTTCCTCTATGTATTCCATATCTTCGGCAGTCATTGTTTCCGCAGCTTTACTACGAACTTCGTTTTTATAGGCTTCCAGTACTTCCGCTTCATCAATGCGGCTTACTGTAATACCTGCCTGAACTGCAAGGTTGTAATTCAGGTGGTTTGCCGGGTCAGTGGTGGTTAGATGCACCTTTGCACCCAGTTTAGTTAATTTCAGGGCTATTTCCGTGGCTAACGTTGTTTTACCTACGCCACCCTTTCCCATAGTAAATACAACTCTTTTCCCTGACTGATAGAGGTCATTAACCAATTCGTCTATACCTTTTGCATCAGTAATCCGTTGATAATCCGCATTGTCTGTTAAATTATCATCGTATAGCATCCGGCGGATATTTGCAATGTTAGATAGATTATACGACCGTAAAGGAACAGAATAAGAGGGGTAATCCAGCAGTTCCGCAGGGGTTTGTTTCAGGGCGGTTTGCTGTCTGTCATATATTTGTTTCGATACGCTATCGGCTTCATCTAATTGCAGCAAAAGTCCGTTGATTACTAATAGCTGGTTATTAATTCCCAGTAATTGTAATTCATGCGAAGAACGGGCAGCTTCTTTCAAAGGTGCGATTTCGGGACGACTTACCAACACTAAGCGAGTTGCATTTGC
>OMCQ01000976.1_pt1 | contig 12872 bp, 7 predicted proteins | sample 1673761 | NCBI WGS metagenome assembly OMCQ01 (sample SAMEA103958126, study PRJEB25191) | human gut metagenome | reverse complement strand
CCCTACGCTATATAATTAAGCCCTTTCAGGGCACTCCGCAAAATTATCATTTACCTCATTCTTGTATAGCAACAATCTTTGAAAAAGAATGGGTAAGATAACGTCCGTTCGATAAAAATCAGCAGATTTGTCAGCAATCAAACCTAATATGTCAGCAATCTGACCATCGTTTCAGCCGGATATTAGCATCTTTGCACCAAGCTTTACAAGTATAAAGCACATATTACGTTTAACCTTTAAAATGCTAAAACGATGAAAAAAGTAGCACTATTCCTATTTTTATCCGTTTGCTTCGCGCAACAATCCTGTTCGTCGGATTCTGTTGGAACGGAACCGGAGGAAAATCCACAAGACATTCTTTTTAAAGACGATTTCAACTTTTTCGACGAAAAAGTATGGACGAAAGAAACTCATGAACCCGGTTGGACCAACCAAGAGCTACAGGCATACGATGCCGCTCATGTATCGGTTGGAAAGGACGGGGATAAATCGGTTCTGATTCTTACCGCCGAACGCAAAGGGAATAAAATTTACTCCGGCAGGATCAATTCAAAAGGGAAAAAGAGTTTCAAGTATCGCAAGATAGAAGCAAGTATCAAGCTTCCCAAGACTAACGGCGGACTGTGGCCTGCGTTTTGGATGATGGGAGATAACGACAAAGAATGGCCGGCATGCGGGGAGATCGACATTATGGAAATGGGAGAACAGAGCGGAATGGCTGCGGGCGATTCGGAAAAACAAGTGAACACCGCCATTCACTATGGCCCTAGCGCAGCGGCTCACGAACAGCAATACTACAAAGCCAATGTTGCCAACAGCCTGCAAGACGGCAATTATCACACCTACTCTCTGGATTGGGATGAAAACAACCTGACAATATCCATCGACAACGTCAAGTTTCATACGTTCGACATTAGCTCGAACACATACTTTCATGACAACTTCTACATCCTGTTCAACCTCGCCGTGGGAGGTGCGTTTACAGGGATTACCGACATTAATAAACTGACGGGCCTGAAAGACGGTCAGAAAGTGAATATGTACATCGACTGGGTGAAAATATTATAGGAATCTTAAATATATATGCTATGAATATGGAAAAATGTAAGTATCTACTGTTTTGCGGAACACTCGCCCTTTGGATGGCGGGAGGTTTCCAGCAAGTGTATGCAGCAACGGAACCAAGTTCCCAGGCTATTCAACAACAAAGCAACAAGGTAACCGGAAAAGTGAGCGATGCCACAGGTCCCATCATTGGGGCTTCCGTAGTGGAGAAAGGAACTGCCAACGGAACGATTACCGATCTGGATGGAAATTTCAGTTTGAATGTAAAAGCGGGAGCTACGCTCGTTGTCAGCTACGTGGGTTATAAATCCGAAGAAGTAAAAGCGGGAAGAGGTCCTTTGAACATCACCTTGAAAGAGGATGCCAAAGCATTGGATGAAGTGGTAGTTACCGCCCTTGGCATCAAGAGAGAGCGCAAAGCGTTGGGCTATGGCATTGATGAAGTGAAAGGTGAAGCCTTGACCAAAGCGAAAGAAACGAATCTTATCAACTCCATGGCAGGACGTGTGCCGGGCTTGGTAGTCAGCCAGACCGCCGGTGGTCCTTCCGGTTCTACGCGCGTTATTCTACGAGGCAGTACCGAAATGACCGGCAATAACCAACCTCTTTATGTAGTGGACGGCGTACCTTTGGACAACACTAATTTCGGCAGTGCCGGCACAAACGGAGGCTTCGACTTGGGCGACGGTATTTCGAGCATCAATGCCGATGACGTAGAAAACATGTCGGTATTGAAAGGCCCTGCGGCATCCGCACTTTATGGTAGCCGTGCCAGCCACGGTGTTATCTTGATTACAACCAAGCGAGCCAACAAGGATAAAATCAGCGTGGAATATAACGGAACACTGACTTTCGATACCCAACTTGCCAAATGGGACGAAGTGCAACAGATATACGGTATGGGAAGCAACGGTACTTATAGCTATGATGCCATATCCAACACAAACAAAAGTTGGGGTCCCAAAGCGGACGGTTCAAACATGCTGAAGTATTTCGACGGCGTGGAACGCCCTTTCCTCATTGTCCCCGACAATACGTCCAACTTCTTCCGCACGGGTATCACCGCCACCAACTCCGCCATCATAGGTGTGAACAGCGGAAAAACCGGAATTCGCTTTACCTATACGGATATGCGCAATAAAGACATTGTTCCCCAAACTCACATGAGCCGTGACATTTTCAACCTGCGCGCCAATACGTCTGCAGGAAAGGTAGACCTGGATTTCAGCGTCAACTATACACGGGAAGACGTGAAGAACCGTCCGGCTCTGGGCGACAGCAAGTCCAATATCGGTAAAAACCTGATGACTCTTGCCACCACCTACGACCAGGAATGGTTGCAAACCTATCAGACTGCCGACGGCGAATATTCCAACTGGAACGGCATGGATCCCTACAACGTGAATCCGTACTGGGATATCTATAAGAACTTCAATAAATCCAAGAAAGACTTGTTCCGCATGAACGGCAAGGCCGTATGGAACATCGACCCACATCTGAAACTTCAGGCAACGCTGGGTGCCGAACTCAACTGGTTCACGTTCGATGATTACAAAGCACCTACCACTCCCGGATTCGAAGCCGGAAGACTTCAAAACAGTGCTTTCCGCAACCGCATGTACAACTTTGAAGTGTTGGCTCTCTACAACAACCATTGGGGTGATTTCGATTTCAACGCTACGTTAGGCGGCAATGTATATAAGGTGAACAACCAGACCATCGTTACCACTGCTCAAGACATGAAGATACGCGATGTCCCTTCATTGACGAGTTTCAACGAGATCAGTGTAGTGCCCGGCAGTTACCGCAAGCAGATTAATTCGGTTTACGGAGCAGTGAACGTGGGATGGAAACACATGCTTTACCTCGATGCTACGTTGCGTGGCGACCAATCGTCTACCCTTCCCACTGGCAACAACATGTATGTGTATCCTTCTTTCTCCGGTAGCTTTGTATTCTCCGAGCTGACAAAACTGGGCGACCTCCTGCCTTACGGAAAGGTGCGTATGTCATGGGCGCAAGTAGGTAGCGATACCGATCCTTATCAATTGGGACTCGTCTATACGAAATCCAAATATGCTTATCCCGGATATACCATCGGATATATCGATAACGGAACCATCCCCAACAAAGACTTGAAACCAACCAAAACAAACTCCGTGGAAATGGGATTGGAATTGAAATTCCTGAAGAACCGTATCGGACTGGATTTCACCTACTATTCTCAAATCAGTAAAAACCAAATTATGGGAATGGCAAGTTCCTGGACAACCGGTTATAACTATCGCTTGATTAATGCCGGCAAGATAGAAAACAAAGGTATTGAAATTGCCCTTAGCACACGACCGATTCAAACACGCGATTTTTCCTGGGACATTAATCTGAACTTCTCCAAAAACAGCAACAAGGTAAAAGAACTGGATGGCGAATCGGATATGTTTGAACTGGAAAAAGCATCTTGGCTCGACGTTCAGGTGGCCGCTAAAGTAGGCGAGAACTTTGGTTCTATTGTAGGCCCGGACTTCCAACGGAACGAAAAGGGAGATATTCTGATTGACCCGCAAACCGGTCTGCCGCAATATGACAAGAGCAACCACGTATTGGGTAATGCCTCTTGGGACTGGACAGGTGGATTGCTCACCAACTTTACCTACAAGAATCTTTCGCTGGTAGCGGTATTCGATGTGAAAGTAGGCGCCGACCTCTATTCTATGTCTGCCCGTGCTGCTTACGAATCGGGTAAAAGTCCGGAAACACTGGCAGGACGCGACGCCGTGAAGACCGCCGGATACCTTGTATCCGCCATTTCCAAATTTACCACCGGCATGAAGGATGGTAAATACAACTTCAACTGCAGGAAGTCCCGCTTTTTTCTGGATATCGACCGGAATTCCCCGTCCGTCATCGACAACGGTGATGGAACATATCGTCCCAACGACATCTACATCAATCCGGAAGACTACTGGATGAGCGTTTGCCGTAATGCACCTTCTATGTTTATTTACGACAACTCATACGTGAAATGCCGTGAGCTGACGTTGAGTTACAATGTACCCAAATCCTGGCTAAAGAATGTAGTAAGCGGACTGACCGTTTCGTTCGTTGCCCGCAATCCGTTCATCGTATGGAAGAATATCCCGAATATCGACCCGGATTCCAACTACAACAATACTACCGGTATGGGACTTGAATACGGTTCGTTGCCTTCACGCAGAAGCTATGGTTTTAATGTAAATGTGAAATTCTAAAAAGATATATCATGAGACAATCTAAATACATCACAATCATCACGATGGCATGTGCCCTGTTTTTCGCTTCTTGCAGCGATGAATACATGGAAAACATGAATACCGACCCTTCCAAGGCCGCTACCATCGACCCGAATGCGCAGCTCACCACTGCCCAACTGCAAACGTACGGAGACCTTAGTATGATGGAAATCTACCGTAACTACCATTATGCATTCACCCAACAACTGATGGGATGTTGGAACACCACCAACTACGGCGGACGCCATACGCTAGACAATAATGAAATGAGCCGTATCTGGACATCGTTCTACACTCAATCCCTGAAGAATATCATTGATGCTCAATATCGCACAGCCGAAGATGCAGAGAAAGTGAACATCAACTCTGTGCTCCGCATTTATCGGGTTTATCTTATGTCTATCATCACCGACACTTACGGAGACGCTCCTTTCAGTGAAGCCGGACTGGGATTCCTCGAAGGAAAGTTCAATCCGAAGTATGACAAACAGGAAGATATTTACAACGCTTTCTTTCTGGAGCTGGAAGATGCCGTCAATAAAATCGATCCGACCAAAGATAAAGTAACAGGTGACCTCATCTATGCCGGTGACGTAACTAAATGGCAACAACTGGCAAACTCGCTTCGCCTACGTTTTGCCATGCGAATCTCCAATGTCAATCCTACAAAGGCACAAACGGAATTTGAAAACGCTTTGGCTGCCAATGGGGGTGTGATAACGGACGCCTCAAGCGATGCGCTCATCAAATACATGACAATCGCATTTAGTTTCGGACAAGAAGCTTACTCTGATTATCGCGGAAATTCATTGTCACAGTTATTGTTCGGCAACGACCCCGCTAATAATCCAAGCTACCTCTGCTCCACTTTCTTTAATCAGCTACGCCAATCCGGTGACCCTCGTACATTCAAAATTTCCCGTTGTTATTATGACGGGCTGATGAGTGCCACCAGTCCCGACAATCGTGTCGACATCACCCAGGAGATGATTGAAAAAGGGATTGATTTCAGTCCGCGCGACCCGGGTGCCTACTCGTGGGAGCCATGGCCTACAGGATACGACAGCGATATTTGTAAGGAATTAGCCGTTAACAACCCTTCTGTTACAGCAACCATGGCTCGTGAAGTGGAACCCAAACTTGCCAATAATTTCCTAAAAAGCGACAATCCGGGCGTAGTGATGACCTCTGCAGAAGTGAAGTTCCTGATGGCAGAAGCTACTGTGAAAAAATGGAACGTTGGCAGTGCTTTGGCAGAAGATCTTTACAAGCAAGGAGTGCGTGCAGCTATGGATTTCCTGACAGACAACTACGGTTGCACGGCTACTACTGATGCAGAGTTTGATGCATTCATTCAAGGTAGAGGGACGTTCGGACATACGGACAATCAGAAACTTGAAGCTATCAATACACAGGCCTGGATTCTTCACTTCACCAATCCTGCCGAATGTTGGGCAAACGTGCGTCGTTCCGGTTATCCGAAGTTGAAATCACCGGCAGAATATGGGTTCGGACAATACCTCACCGGTGGAACGGAAATTCCGGTACGTCTCTGCTATCCTGTATTGGAATCTTCCTATAATAAGAAAAGCTACAATGAAGCCATCGAGCGCATGGGAGGAACAGACAATTGGCACAGCCTTCTGTGGTGGGATACTGAAAACTAACTATTAAACAATCATCCATTATGAAAAAGATATATATTGCACTATTTGCCCTACTCGCTGTAGGCTCCACATTTACTGCATGCACCGAGGAAGAACCGTTCGCTACGGTGACAGAAAATGATGATCCGCATATCCTTGCCCCAGTATTCCCTGACAGGACGAACGGCCAATTGGCTACATTCGCCAACATCAGCCGGGATGCGAACTTATCCATCGCGCTGACCGTGACTCCGAAAGATTACACCACAGTAACCTGGTTCATTGATGGACAGGAAGTAGAATCGGGTACCGACTCCGACAAAGAAATCAACCGTAGTCTGAAAGCCGGTACGTATAATTTGAAAATAGAAGTGGAAACTGTGAAAGGGAAGAAGACTTCCCGTGAAGGATTGGTGGTGGTCAATCCATTGGCTGATGACCCTCAATCTAAAGAAGTAGCTTTTGAGAGAATTGTATCTCCCGGTAAGACTGCCCGTTTATATGGCAGTAATTTACAGAACGTAACAGCCATCCTCTTGGGAGGAAACACGATCACCGATCCTACTTATGTTGAATCGGAAGACGAGAACTATCTGGAATACATCGTTCCGACAGGCGTAAGCGAAGGCGATTACCGTATCGTTCTGCAAGATGCCGCCGGCAATGAATATGGAGCCGACATGGTGAAAGTGACCAATGCTTCCCTTGTCATTTCGGGTGCTAACCGGGCTACTGCCAATGTGGACTGGACCATTTCCGGTATCAATCTTGAAAACATCGCTTCTCTAACTATCGGCGGACAGACGGTGTCTCAATTCAGCAATCAATCTTCTACGGAAGTTACGCTGACTTGTCCGGATTTGTCTGATGGAAGCTATACGATGACAGGCAAAACCCGTAGCGGAGAGGCTGTGCAGTTCTTAAACGACAATGTTACAACTACCGAACAGACTGTGACCGTATCTACCGAAATAACACTTTGGTCAGGACACCATTACGTTTCGTGGGATAAGCCGGACGGTGATCCCAACAAAACTTTTGGTTTGATTCCAATGGATGTATTTGCCGGTATCACAGCCGGATCAACACTGAAAGTAGTCTACTCCATAGAACCTACTGCCGAATATCATCAGATGCGACTTGCTACTGGTAATTGGTCGTACTTCACAGACCCGATAAACTTCTCGGAAAACGGTGAATACGCACTGACACTGACCCAAGACATGCTGAATATGATTCAAGCTGAAAACGGATTCATCTGTGTAGGTCATGGCTATTATGTAGACCTGGTAACCGTGAAATAATGTTCCTAAGTAAGTTTAAAAATCATTCACACCATAAGTATCTGTCATTCTTCGGGTTAAAGTCCTCTGAATGACAGATTACATAAACGATGCTACTTAAAAACAAATCATAATGAAACTAAGAAATATTATATTAATGACCGCATCTATCGCAATGACTGCCTGTTCCAAACAGGCAGTTCCCACTGCCATTCCTGAAGACGCAAAAATAGAACAACAAGTGGAAGAGCTTCTATCAGAGATGGACCTTGACGCCAAGATAGGGCAAATGACCGAGCTTGCTATTGATGTATTAGGAGAGACGATAAATGGAGAATTCCAATTGGACGAGACAAAGCTCCACAAAGCGATTGCTGAATATAAGGTAGGTTCGTTTCTCAATGCTCCCGGCCCGGTAGCACAAAGCCCTGAAAAGTGGAACGAGATTATCAGTCGAATACAAGAACTGTCGATGACGGAGATTGGTATTCCATGTATCTACGGACTGGATCAGAATCATGGTACTACCTATACATTGGGCGGCACGCTCTTCCCTCAAAATATCAATATGGGTGCTGCCTTCAATCCGGATTTGACCTACGAAGCGGCACGTGTAACAGCTTATGAGACAAGGGCTAGCAATTGTCCCTGGACATACTCCCCCACCGTCGATATGGCACGTGATCCCCGTTGGCCACGTGTATGGGAAAATTATGGAGAAGACTGTTTAGTCAATGCCATTATGGGCAGCACTGCTGTTCGAGGCTTCCAAGGAGATGATCCTAACCATATTCCCGCCGACCGAATCGCCACCTCCGTGAAACATTACATGGGATACAGCATGCCACGTACCGGTAAAGACCGCACACCGGCTTATATATCGGTTTCCGAACTGCGTGAGAAATGTTTTGCACCGTTCAAGGCTTGTGTGGAAGCTGGTGCACTGACTATAATGGTCAACAGTGGTTCCATCAACGGAAAGCCTGTGCACGCCGACCGCGAACTCCTTACACAATGGCTGAAAGAAGACTTAGGATGGGACGGAATGTTAATCACCGACTGGGCGGACATCAACAATCTTTATACCCGCGAACATGTGGCGGCAAACAAAAAAGAAGCCATCGAAATGGCAATCAATGCAGGTATAGACATGGCTATGGAACCGTATGATCTCAATTATTGTACACTACTAAAAGAGTTAGTGCAAGAGAAGAAAGTGACCATGAGCCGTATTGACGATGCCGTCCGCAGGGTGCTTAGACTTAAATTCCGTCTGGGTCTGTTCGATCATCCGAACACTTTATTGAAAGATTATCCTCTCTTCGGCAGCAAGGAGCATGCGCTTATCGCACTTCATGCAGCTGAAGAATCGGAAGTATTGCTAAAAAATAAAGATAATATTCTTCCGCTTCCTCAAGGGAAAAAGCTACTGGTAACCGGTCCGAACGCCAACTCTATGCGTTGCTTGAACGGTGGTTGGAGCTATTCATGGCAAGGACATCTAACCGACAGATTTGCCGACAAATATAACACCATTTACGAAGCAATCTGCAACAAATTCGGAACCGATCATGTCCGTCTGGAACAGGGCGTAACCTACAAACCCGAAGGTGCTTACATGGAAGAAAATGAACCGGAGATTGAGAAAGCTGTGGCCGCTGCCCGCAACGTGGATATTATTATCGCCTGCATTGGTGAGAATTCATATTGCGAAACACCCGGTAATCTTTCCGAACTTACCATCTCTGCCAACCAAAGCAAACTGGTAAAGGCACTTGCCGCTACGGGAAAACCGATCATCCTGATACTCAATGAGGGTCGTCCCCGCATTATCAACGAGTTGGAGCCATTGGCTGATGCTGTTATTGACATTCTATTACCCGGAAACTATGGTGGCGATGCATTAGCGAACATTCTGGCAGGAGACGTGAACCCCAGTGCCAAGATGCCTTACACATATCCGCGACACGAAGCAGCACTGACTACCTACGATTATCGGGTGAGTGAAGAGATGGACAAAATGGAAGGAGCTTACGACTACAATGCAGTAGTCTCCGTTCAATGGCCTTTCGGATACGGATTGAGCTACACCACTTTCGAATACAGCAACTTCCAAACGGACAAATCTTCGTTTACCACAGGAGATGATTTGCACTTTTCCATAGATGTAACCAATACCGGTAAATATGCCGGAAAAGAAGTTGTCATGCTATTCAGCAGTGATCTTGTGGCTTCGCTTACTCCCGAAAACCGCCAGTTACGAGCCTTCAAAAAGGTGGAACTACAACCGGGCGAAACCCAAACTGTCACTCTATCCATCAAAGGCAGCGACTTGGCTTTTGTCAATTCTGACGGGCAATGGGTACTGGAACAAGGGGATTTCCGTATGCAATGCGGAAATCAAGTAGTGACTATTACTTATAAGTAGACATTTATAAGTAAATGCGCATTATTAATGTATACACTCCCGACAATAACTCTATGAGACACTGCGTTACTTTGTGGTGAATTCAAATTATCATCTAACCGGCTGAACAGCCTCTAACAGCTGTTCAACCAAATTTAAACAACCGCTCCTCTTGATCCAAACGACCGTATGTCTACAACAAAAAGACAATCGTTTGAGCCCAAAGGAGCGGTTGTTTTTATCTGAAGGAAAGCGGCATTATTACAAAGGGTATTCCTCAAAAGCATACAAAATGGTAGATAAATAACGTTCACCTGTATCGGGTAATAATGCAACAATCATTTTCCCGGCATTTTCCGGTCGCTTCGCCAGTTCCGTAGCAGCATATACGGCTGCTCCTGAAGATATGCCTACCAACAAACCTTCCTGTTTGGCTAATTCACGACTCGTACGAATGGCATCGTCATTCTGCACCTGAATAATTTCATCTACGACAGAAGCCTTGTACGTTTTAGGAACAAACCCTGCACCGATTCCCTGAATCTTATGTGGTCCGGAAACACCCTCCGACAGCACCGGTGAGGATGCCGGTTCTACCGCTACCACTTTTACTTCCGGTTTTTTCTCTTTTAAGTACTCACCCGTTCCGGTAATGGTTCCACCGGTACCAACGCCCGCAACAAAGATATCAACTGCTCCATCGGTGTCTTCCCAGATCTCCGGTCCGGTTGTCTTTTTGTGTGTCTCCGGGTTTGCCGGGTTCACAAACTGTCCTGCGATAAAGCTGTTCGGAATCTCTTTTGCAAGCTCATCGGCTTTCTCGATAGCGCCCTTCATTCCTTTTGTTCCATCCGTCAGAACAACCTCTGCGCCGTATGCCTTTACGATATTCCGGCGCTCTACACTCATCGTTTCCGGCATAGTAAGGATCATGCGATAGCCTTTTACCGTTGCTGCCGCTGCCAGTCCGATTCCGGTATTTCCGGAGGTCGGCTCAATGATAACGGAGCCTTCCTTTAAGAGACCTTTTGCTTCCGCATCCTCGATCATCGCTTTTGCAATACGGTCTTTGACACTTCCTGCCGGATTAAAGGATTCTACTTTTGCGATCAGTTTCGCCTGCAGTCCTTCTTTTTCTTCGATCCGTTTCAGCTCTACCAGCGGAGTTTTTCCTACAAGATCTAAAATGCTGTCATATACCTTTGCCATCGTTCATTTCCTCCTTATTCTGCACTTTTTTATTTCCTTATTTCCTATTGATTTTGTATGTTTTAAGTTGTTTCCATCTTATTCCAATCGTTTTGAAATGTCAACACATTTCACTGGTATGATCAGAAAAAATGGTCAGATCAACCGTGCAAGCAAAACACCGACTGTCATTCCAACAAGAGAAGAAAACAAGGCGCCAGCCAGAGTATACCGCGTTTTTTTGATCCGAACCGCACCAAAGTAAACCGTCATCGTATAAAAAACGGTCTCGGTACACGACATGATAATGGAAGCTGCCCGTCCGGCAAAGGAGTCGCAGCCCGCCTCCTTGTAAAGATCCAGCAAAAGGCTCACCGCCGCGCTGTTGGAAAACAGACGCACAACACTGAGCGGAACCAGCGCAGATGGGATTCCCGTCGGTTCCAGCACAGTTCCGAGCAGGTTTCCAAAATCCTCCAGAAATCCCGATGACCGCAAAACCCCGACCGCCGCCATCAGCCCGATCAGCGTCGGCACAATCCCGATCACAGTCCGCATGCCATCCTTTGCCCCGTTCAAAAAATCTCCAAACACATCCTGCTTCATCAAAAGCCCCAATCCGACCACATAAAAGATCAGCAGGGGAACCATAAGATCTGAAAGTACCGTAAGAATACGCAAAAAATCCCCTCCCCGGAAAACATTGCTGAAGATACACTCCATACAATTTATTCCGTGGGTGGGGATTTATGTTTTTATTTCGTAACGATTCAGCGCCATGCGAAATGGGGCTCTCAATCGTTACTTTATTTCACTTTAATCTGAAACAGCCGCGCCATATACGTCTCCGGAAAATGGACCTTCAGTTTTTTGCTGTAATCATCGTAATGGAATACATCTCCGCACGCTTTCGGATAAATACAGCTTACTTCCAGCTCTTTTCCCGGAAAGGCACGGTCAAGCGGAACTTCAAAATCCGTCTCTCCGCCGCGTCTCCATACACCAAGGTAAATCACATCTCCGGGTACCCGGATTCCGGCTGCAAGATGCTTGTCCTCATTATCCGCCCATCCCATCGGCCAGAACGGAACGCCGTCCTTGATGCCGCTGCGGATCTCTTTGTAGCAGTCGATTCCCTCTTTTACCAGTGCAAACCGCTCCGGCGAAATTTCTGCCAGATGACCGCTCTGGTGAATACGAAGCAGAAGCGCGTTGACCATGTTGAAAATAACTTCCTCTTCGGTACCGTCCCGCAATGGGTACGACCAGATCGCAGCCTGCTCCGGCGTTACACCAATCGCCGCATTCGCCGAAATCGTCGCGTAGTTACGGTAATCCTCCTGATCACTGGTGGACTGAATACTGTTTCTTGCCAGCATCGCATAATCCATCCGAAGACCGCCGCTTGAGCAGTTCTCGATCACGAGATCCGGGTATTTTCTGTAAATACCATCCAGCCATGCCAGATATGCTCTCTCATGCTCTAAGAGACCATCTCCAAAACTGTCTGCATCCACTTCCGTACCGATACCAGGTTCGATATTGTAATCCATCTTAATATAGCCGACACCATAATCTCTGACCACGCGGTCGATCACTTCCGTTACATGCTCAACGACCAGCGGATGACGGAAGTCAAGCTGATAACGGCTTCTGTCATACACACGTTTTCCATGGCGCAGGAAGAAACACTCATCCGGCAGAATAGAAGCCTTTTTACAGTTAATACCCATAACCTCAAGCTCCAGCCATACGCCGGGAATCATACCCTTGGAACGGATATAATCTGTCACTTCACGAACGCCGTTCGGGAAACGTTTTCTGCTCTCCTGCCACTCGCCGACACTGTCCCACCAGTTGCCGTCCGCATACCAGCCGGCATCGATGACAAAGTATTCACATCCTGCTTTTTCGGCAGCATCCACCAGCGGAAATTCTTTTTCTGTCGTCGGATCTCCAAACAGACAGTTCATGTAATCGTTGAAAATAACCGGCAGGTTCTCATTGTCCTTAT
>OMCQ01000973.1_pt1 | contig 12895 bp, 9 predicted proteins | sample 1673761 | NCBI WGS metagenome assembly OMCQ01 (sample SAMEA103958126, study PRJEB25191) | human gut metagenome | reverse complement strand
GTTCCATCAAAGTAGACATAAATAAAGGTATTCGTTATTTCTTGATTAAATTAGCGATAGAAGCAACCATCATTCCCAAAGTACTGAATGTAGTAGCATAACCTAAAATGTTGCCAATATTAGTCCTTTTCTTTGCCTTACTAGGTACAATTATCTCGCAACCCGGTTCAATCTGTTTCTTACCGCTACCTTTTACCTTAGTTACCTGACCATTCATATAAACAATGAACTTCTTGCTCTTCTTCGCATTTTCAGAATAGCCACCAGCTTGATCCAGATAATAATCAACTTTCTGTCCTTCTATATAAGAAACCGTATTAGGAACCATCACAGCACCATTGATCGTAACTGTATTATTGTTCTTCGGAATAGAAATCACATCACCCTCACGCAAGACAATATCCGCTGTACTGCCAGGATTAGCTAATGCTTTCTCCAAGTCAATGCCAACACTAAAAGTATCTTCCACACGAACACCCAAAGAGTCCATCATAGCCTCACCCAACTGTCGGCTCATCAAACGGATCACATCTCCCATACGTTTCTTCTCACCTGCAGTAGCGACACGAGTCAACTTGGCACCGCGTAAGTAAGCATAATTCGTAGCACCTCCAGCTTTATTGATCAAATCTGAAAGGCGTTCTTCACGATTGGTCATGGCGTATGAGCCTCCGAACAGGATTTCACCTTCAACAACCACATTCTGTTGAGCCTGATAACCCGGACTACGACGTACATAGACCTCATCATAAGGTTGAAGTACGAAACCCGGTGTGCCGTCGACGACAAAGCCTTCTTTCAGGGAGAATGTATATATCTGACCAATAGTATCGTTATCTACTGTACTACGGGGATTCTTAATTCTACGGGATACATCCACACGAACAACAGAAGCGGCTTCACGCAAGCCTCCGGCCTGAATGATCAAGTCTTCAAGAGTCATATTATCCGCATAAGGATAGGAATCAGGGTGGGCAACCTCACCGTGAACTGTGACATTACCCCGGTCTTCCAGGTCATGGATACTTGGAATGTAGAGGATGTCATTCTTCATTAGGGCAAGGTTTGGGGAAGTGCCGTCCATGATAGACTTAATGTCTATCTGAACAACTTCACTGGTCAGGTCTTCACGCTGGCGATAGAGGACGGCACGATTCAGGAAAGCGTCACCGGTCAGGCCCTGGGCTTCATGGACAAGTTCGCGGATCGTGTTCAGTTTACCGCTGAGCTGGTAGATACCGGGACGATAGACAGCGCCACGGATTTCCAGTTTGTTTGTGAAGCGGTTAAGGATGGCTTCGGCTGTTACAACATCGCCGTTACGCATTTTATAAATGCTGTAATCTATATCTTTGACTGTGTTGACTTCGTATTCCTCACCATTCTGACGGACGACACGTAATGAACGGGTGTAGGCATCGGCTTCAAAGCCGCCGGCATATTTGATTAAAGTGGCAAGGTTCTCTTCTTTCTTCATTTCAAAACGCATAGGACGTTTTACCTTGCCGCTGATCTTTACCAATACATCATAAGCGGGAACAATCACGACGTCACCTTCCTGAAGGCGGATGTCATCCTGTGTGTTGCCTTTCATGATAAATTCGTAGACGTCGATGGTGGCGATATTCTTTCCGTTGCGTACTAATTGAACGTTTCGGAGGCTGCCGATATCACTCACACCGCCTGCACGGTAAAGCGCATCGCCGCGCTTGACGCGGCGTCGGGTGCTCACAATTTCTTCGAGCTGCTCGATTTCCTTGAGGTTCAACCCGACGGGCAGGCACAGTTCGCGCAGATTGCAGTTGGAACAGGCGACTCTGAGCGTGGCCATGTTGATGTTGGGGTTGTTGAGCATCTTTTTTCAGTGAGTCCGCTGGTTATCGGGCCGGCCGCAGATGAATTGCATCACAGTGACGCAAAAAACGGCGCCGGGTAATAAAAAAATAATCTGTTGTGCCTAGACTTAGCGACATTCCCGTCGGGAGAATGTCTGCATACAATGCGCAGTTCCGGATTGTTGCGGTCCGGAAGTGCCCGCAGAAAGCGCTTTTGCCTTACACCACAGAAAGTACCAATACTATTAACAGTGTTGACGTCTGTCAATGAAGGCATGAATAGCGCGCTGTCTTCGGCGAACTTTTGTTTTTGGTCATACTTTTTGAGGTGCCCCGATGTCTGACCCTGTAATGCGCGGTGTGGAACTGCCTGATTCCGAACTGCTGAAGAAATTTGATGTGCCGGCGCCGCGCTACACATCGTATCCGACCGCTGACCGTTTCAACGACGGGTTCACCGCAAAAGACTATGAAGCCGAACTCGCGGGCCGCAAGGACGCGAAAAAGCCCGCGGGACTTTCGCTCTACGCCCATATTCCCTTCTGCCACGACGTCTGCTTTTACTGCGGCTGCAACAAGATCGTGACGCGCGACCACAGCCGCGCCAAGGACTATCTTGAGGTGCTTCTCAAGGAAGCTGATCTTGTGAAGGGCTTTATCACGGGTTCAACGGAACTTGAGCAGCTCCATTGGGGCGGCGGCACGCCGACCTTTCTCGATAACGACGAGATCGAGTACCTGATGAGCGAAATCGCCAAGCGCTTTCCTTTCGCAAAGGACGGCGAGTTTTCGATCGAAGTGGATCCGAGAACGTGCCCGGCCGATAAGGTACAGGCGTTAAAGCGTGCGGGCTTTAACCGCATGAGTCTCGGTGTTCAGGACTTTAATCCGGACGTGCAGAAGGCGGTTAACCGCATTCAGCCCTTTGAGATGACGCGCGATCTGATGCAGGAGGCCCGCGCCAACGGCTTTCACTCGATCAACATGGATCTTATCTACGGGTTGCCCAAGCAGACCCGGGAGACCTTTAAAAAGACGATTGATCAGGTGATTGAACTCTCGCCCGACCGTATCGCGCTTTACCACTATGCGCACCTGCCCAATCACTTTAAGGCGCAGCGCCGGATTCTGCCCGCGGACCTGCCCTCCACGGTGGAAAAGGTCAACATCATGTTTGATGCGATCCGCCGCCTGACCGCCAACGGCTACCGCTACATCGGGATGGATCACTTCGCCAAGGAAACCGATGAGCTTTCCATTGCCCAGATTAACGGCACCATTCAGCGTAACTTCCAGGGCTATTCCACTCGAGCCGAATGCGATATGGTCGCTTTGGGCGCAAGCTCCATTTCCTTTGTGGGCGGCGGCTACGCCTGCAATCCCCGCGACGTGGAGCCGTACGCTGAGGCAATCCGCGCCGGACGTCTTGCGACCTGCCGCGGCTTTAGGCTCTCGGAAGAAGACAAGCTGCGCCGTGCGGTCATCATGACGGTGATGTGCCGTTTTGAAATCGACAAGTGCGCGATTGAGGCTGAATTCGGCATCAACTTCGATGAAACCTTCGCGTATGAATTAAAGAAGCTGCAGGCCTACGCCAAGCACGAACTCGTGGTTCTTACGCCGGAAAAGATCATCGTGAGCCCCAAGGGCAAGATCTTTGTGCGCGCCGTTGCGATGCAGTTTGACCGCTATCTGCGTGAATCCGACCGCGCGGGCGGCTACTCCAAGATCGCTTAAGCGGGCACACTGCCCAGCATTAGAAAACCTGCAGGCCGGGCGCCCGTCACAAGCGCCAGCTGCAGGTTTTTTGTTTCCGCCGCGGCAAGCCAAACGCCGGGCGGCGTGCTAGAGTCAAAAGATCAAGCCTTTAATTTAGAAAGTTCAACCTATGCCGGAACTCCCTGAAACAGAAAAAGCCGTCGGGCCCACGATTTACTGGCATGACTATGAAACCTTCGGCCTGGACAGAAAACTCGACAGGCCGGCACAGTTTGCCGGTATCCGTACCGACATGAACTTGAACCGTCTGGGTGAGCCCGACATCTGGTACTGCAAACCTTCGCAGGACTATCTGCCAGAGCCCACGGCATGCCTGGTGACCGGAATCACGCCGCAGCTCACCGAAGCGAAGGGGTGCTGCGAACACGACTTTGCGGAAAAAATCCGGGCTGTGATGATCGAGCCCGAGACACTCTCCGTGGGCTACAACTCCATGCGCTTTGACGATGAGGTGACCCGAAACCTCTTCTGGCGCAACCTTTACGATGCCTATGAGCGGGAGTGGGCGAACGGCTGCTCGCGCTGGGATCTCTTTCCCTTTGTTCTTGCGGTGTGGGCCCTCAGGCCCGAAGGCATTGAATGGCCTCTGACGGGGGGTGTTGATCCGGCCCGCGCAGACCTCGTGACCTTCCGGCTTGAAAAACTCACTCAGGCCAACGGCATCTCCCACACCCACGCACACGACGCCGCAAGCGACGTTGAAGCAACGATTGATCTTGCAAAGTTAATTGCCGGCAAGCAGCCCAAGCTCTGGCAGTGGGCTCTTGCCAACCGCAGCAAGAAATCGGTTGTGGCGGCTCTGGAAAGCGGAAAACCCTGTGTGTGGGTGGATCCGAGAGCGGGGCAGAAGCGCGGCTACATCCGTGTGGTGCTGCCGATTACGATTGCGCCCGTCAACAAAAACGAATACCTCGTCTGGGACTGCCGCGAGGATCCGCGGGTTTTGGTTGGTATGCCCCCGGAAGAAATCCGCCGCCGCGCCTTCGGTACGCGCGAGGAACTTAACGGCGAAGAGCGCCTCTCGCTTGCCTCCCTCAAGGTCAATCAGTCGCCTTTTGTTTGTAATGACCTGCGGGTTCTGACGGATGCTGTCTGTGCGCGTTTCGGTATTGATAAAGCGCGCTGCCTGGAAAACATGCAGCATCTTGCGGAAATTCAGAAGGAACTTGTGAGCCCAGTCTATTCAAGCCGGATGCCGGAAGAAAAGCCCGAAGAGGCGGCGCAGCCCGATCTGGATGCCGCGCTTTACGGCGGACTTATACCCGCCAATGACCGCACGCTCATGATCCGGGCCCAGAGCTATTCGCCCGCTGATCTCACGCAGGCCGTGGCTGAAGGCAGGCTTTCGTTTGAAGATCCGCGCCTTACGGAAATGCTCTGGCGCATGCGGCTTCGCAACTGGCCCGAGACACTCACCCCGGAAGAAAAGAAAGCGCGCCGCGCGTTTTGTGCCCAAAGACTTTCCGGTGAAATTCCGGGGGTGCGCGGCTTTGAAGACTACTTTAACGAAATCGACCGTCAGGCCGAGATTAACGATACGCTCGTTGCGGAAGGCACGATCGATGAAGCCAAGTACGAGGCGCGTCAGGCGGTTTTAGATGCGCTTTACGCCTGGGGTGAAGCCTTGGGTGAGTACTGTGAAGCCGGCGATGAGACCGAAGACACACCTCAGTGAGGACGCAGATCATGTTTGAAAAGAAAGCAGCTTATCCGGTGACCGAACCCAGACGTGTTGCCTTTATCGGTCTGGGTGTTATGGGTTATCCGATGGCAGGTCACCTTCTCGCAGCCGGTCACAGCGTGACCGTTTATAACCGGACCACGGCCAAGGCTGACAAGTGGGTGAAGGAATTCGGGGGCAGCCGTGCCCTCACGCCCAAGGAGGCAGCCTCCGGTGCTGACGTTGTTTTTGCCTGTGTCGGAAACGACGATGATTTAAGAAGCGTGATTCTCGGCGAAAACGGGGCGCTTGCCGGAATGAAGGCGGGCGCCGTTTTCGTGGACAACACGACGGATTCGGCCGGTGTTGCCCGCGAGGCGGCTGCGCTTTTCAAGTCAAACGGCCGGCACTTTATCGATGCGCCCGTCTCCGGAGGTCAGGCCGGTGCCGAAAAAGGGATTCTCACCGTGATGTGCGGGGCCGACACGTCGGATTTTGAGCGCGTTAAGGACGTGATTGCCGCCTACGCCTGCGCCGTCACGCGTATCGGGGAGGCAGGCAGCGGGCAGCTTGCAAAGATGTGCAATCAGATCTGTATCGCAGGGCTTGTTCAGGCGCTTTCCGAAGCCATCCGGTTCGGCGAAAACGCGGGGCTTGACATGAAGACGGTGCTCAAGGTCATTGAAAAGGGAGCGGCAGGCTCCTGGCAGATGTCTGCGCGCGGCACAACCATGCTTGAAGACCGCTTTGATTTCGGTTTTGCCGTTGACTGGATCTGGGTATTGCGCTTGCCGAAGCCCGCCGCAACGGTTCAAGCCTTCCGGTTACGGCCTTGGTTGACAGTTTCTATGGAGATGTCCAGGCGCTGGGCGGCAACCGTTTTGACACGTCTTCACTCATTAAGCGCCTGCCGAAGAAAAAATAACCTTGTAATTTGCAGGCTATTAGCTGCAAACAACCAATAGCTGCTGAAAAAACGCCTCAGACCCCGGCACAGCCCGTGCTTACTGGTCCGGGGCGTTTTTTTATGGTTTTCGGAAAGTATGAACAGTTGTAAAAATTTGCAAATGAGAATAACTCTCATTAGTATCCCGTTTTGTGAAGGTCGGCCCGTATTTAAGGCTGGCTTCAAGTAGTTGTTTTATGGAAGGCAGTAAACAAAATGTCAGTCAGTGGTGTGTCGCAGCTCAAAAAATTATCTGAACTGCCGCAGGGAGTTGAAGCAGTGGTCGTGAAGATGAAGCTTGAGCAGGGGGAGGCTGACCGTCTCTCTGACCTCGGCATGCGCCACGGGAGCACTGTCCGCATCTTGTGCGGCGGCGAAAATCAGACCATTTTGGTCGCTGTCGGTGACGGCCGTATCGGCGTTAACTACGCCACGGCAGAAAAGATTTACGTTCACTAAGGAAGAATCATGTTGCTGAAAGATCTCAAGCCCGGTGACAAGGGCCGTATCGTCAGTTACAGCAAGGACGCGGTGGAATACCGCCGTCGTCTGCTGATGCTCGGCGCCACGCCCGGTACCTCTTTTGAGGTTGTGCGTATCGCCCCCCTGGGCGATCCGATTGAAATTCGGGTAAGAGGTAGCTTCATCAGCGTCCGTAAGGACGAGGCCGCCATCATGGAGGTTGCCCTCTCATAAAGAGGGTTTTCCGGCAAAGAACATTCCAACTGAGGAATCACACAACATGTCCAAGCAGACAATCTGCGTTGTCGGTAACCCGAACTGCGGCAAGACAACGCTTTTTAACGCCCTCACCGGTGCGCATCAGGAAGTCGGCAACTGGCCGGGCGTCACCGTTGAAAAGAAAGTCGGTCACTACAGCTACAACGGCGAAGACATCGAAATTGTCGACCTTCCCGGCATTTATTCCATTACGCCTGCGAGCACCGCCGGTGAAGACGAACGCGTCGCGCGCGACTACATTCTCACGAATGAATCGTCCTGCGTCGTGAACATCGTTGACGCATCCAACCTCGAGCGTAACCTCTACCTCACCTCGCAGTTAATCGAAATGCGTGTTCCGATGATTGTCGTTGTGAACATGCTCGATATTGCCGAAGCCCACCACCTTAAGATCAATCTGGAAGCGCTTCAGGAGTTTCTGAAGTGCCCGGTGATCGGTATGGTCGCCGCCCGCAATAAGGGCGTTGAGGAACTCAAGGGCGCCATCAGCGACTTCCTGAAGAAGCCCTTCGTGCCGCCGATGACCGTGAAGTTTGACGAAAAGATCACCCACTGCGCTCACGCCGTTGAAGATCAGCTTGCCAAGCTCGGTGTTGAACGCCCCAACTGGTTTGCCGTGCAGCTCATGGAAAACGCCCCCGGGATTGCCGATAAGCTCCCTGCGGGCGCTGTGGATGCCGTCAAGCCCATCGTCGAACCCCTGAACAAGGAATTTGACGGTGACCTTGATATCGCCATTGCCGATGCCCGTTACCAGTTTGTGGCCGGCATCGCTGAAAAGGCGATTAAGCGCGAAGGCGAAGTTTCCGCAACCGTCACCGACAAGATCGACCACGTGGTTCTGAACCGCTGGCTCGGTCTGCCGATCTTCCTGCTCGTGATGTACGTGATGTTCCTCTTCACGCAGAATTTCGGCGCAGCCTTCATTGACTTCTTCGATATCTTCGTGGGCGGCGTGGCCGTTGACGGGTTCGGTCAGCTGCTTGAAAGCATCGGCTGCCCCGAATGGCTCAAGGTGATCCTCGCTGACGGTATCGGCGGCGGTATTCAGACCGTCTCCACCTTCATCCCGGTGATCTTCTTCCTGTACTTCTTCCTGGCCATCCTCGAAGACTCCGGCTACATGGCCCGTGCGGCCTTCGTGATGGACCGCCTGATGCGCGCTCTGGGTCTGCCCGGCAAGGCCTTCGTGCCCCTCATTGTCGGTTTCGGCTGCAACGTTCCCGCCATTATGGCAACGCGCACCATTGACCGTCCGGCTGACCGTATCACCACGATCATGATGGCTCCGTTTATGAGCTGCGGCGCCCGTCTGCCGGTGTACGTTCTGTTTGCAACAGCCTTCTTCCCCACCAACGGCCAGAACCTCGTGTTCGCTCTTTACCTCATCGGTATTGTGGCTGCCGTCTTTACGGGCTTTATCCTCAAAAAGTTCGTTCTCACGGGTGAAACTTCTGCCTTTGTGATGGAAATTCCGCCGTACCATATGCCGACCTTCAAGGGCGTCATGATCCGTACGTGGGACCGCCTCAAGGGCTTTGTGATGCGTGCCGGTAAGGTGATCGTTGTGATCGTTGCCTGCCTGCAGTTCTTAAACAGCTGGGGTGTCGACGGTTCCTTCGGTAACGCCGATAGCGATAAGTCCGTTCTCTCCAAGATCGGTCAGACGATTGTTCCTGTCTTCCAGCCGATGGGCGTTCAGGAAGAAAACTGGCCGGCTGCCGTGGGTATCTTCACCGGTATTCTCGCGAAGGAAGCCGTCGTCGGTACGATGAACTCCCTCTATGAAACGATGGCGGCTGAAGCCAACAAGAAGGCGGCTGCCGCCGACGGTGCTGCTCCGGCTGATGAAGCTGAAGAAGACGCGGGCTGGAGCCTTGTCGACATCACTAAGGAAGCCGTGGGCGTGGTGGGTGAAAACCTCGCGGGCCTGGGCGGCGCACTGCTCGATCCGCTCGGTATCGAAGTCGGTGACTTAAGTGATACGGCAGCTGCGGCTGAAGAGCAGGAAGTCTCGGTTGACTCCGTGAGCATCATGCATCAGCTCTTCGGTACCGGTTTTGCCGCCTTCTGCTACCTCCTGATGGTTCTGCTTTACATGCCCTGCGGCGCGGCGGTGGCTGCGGTCTTCCGTGAAGCCGGCGCGGTTTGGACGGTGTTTCTCGCCTGCTGGACCACGATCATGGGCTTTTCGACTTCCACGATCGTCTACCGTCTGGGGACCTTCAGTCAGGATCCGATGTACGCCATTCTCTCCATCGTGATCGCTGCGGTGCTTCTCGTCGGTATGGTCTTCTGGATGAGAAGTTATGTAAAGCGCGCCCGTCTGAATGCCCCCAAGGTGATTCCGATCGCTGCGCAGTAATACGTCAGACATTGCTTAAATCAAGCGTCTGAGTGAGAACATACCCGGCTGTGCAATCAATACACTGCCGGGTATGTTTGTTTTGATACCCGACAAAGGACAAAACGGATATGGTTTCTACGGCTGAACTCAAGGCTTTTATTAAGGAACAGGGAACAATCGGTGAAGAGCAGATTGCGCGGCGGTTTCTGACAACGGCTCCCGTTATCGCCATGATGTGCGAGCGGCTTGCCGCCAAGGGTGACGTGCGCCTGATCGCTACGGGCGAACACTGCTGCGGCAAGGATCAGTGCACGGGTTGCACCGACGTGATGCCTGCGCAGCGCGCCTGGCGCTGGATCCGTAAGGACTGATGCGTCTTTTTCCGGTTGTCTTCCCGCCTTGGTCCGAAACCTCGGCGGGATTTTTTTCAGGAAGACAGAGTGGCATTTGAAGAAGTAAAAGCGTTTATGACGGCGCGCGGCTTTGCTGACCGCCTGCGGATTTTGGACGGCTCAAGCGCAACGGTGGAGCTGGCGGCACAAACCCTGGGCTGCGTGCCTGAGCGCATTGCCAAGACGGTTTCTCTGCGGCTTAAGACCGGTCCGATAGTGATTGTTACCGCCGGCGACGCCAAGATTGACAACCGTACCTACAAGCACCGTTTCGGTGAGAAGGCGCATCTCATTGCCTTTGATGAGGTGGAGGCACTCACCGGGCACGCGCCGGGCGGCGTCTGCCCCTTTGCCTTAAAGCCGGGCGTTCGGGTGTTTTTGGATGAGTCACTGAAGCGTTTTGACTCGGTGTGGCCTGCGGCCGGAGCCGACCATACGGCGGTCTTTCTTAAACTTAATGAACTGGAAGCGCTTGCTCAGCCTGAAAGCTGGGTCGACGTCTGTAAAGGCTGTCGAGAAGAAGAAACGGCGCTTGCCGCATAAAAAGAAAAAGGCCGGAATGCTGTTGGAACATCCCGGCCTTTTTTAGGGAAACCCTGCTTTAGGCTTTGGGCAGACGTGCAAGCTGCGCCTTCACCTTTTCAAGGGTGGCGGCGAAGTCAGCCTGACGCTTCTTTTCCTGGTCAACAACCGCCGCGGGCGCGCGCTCCACGAAGGAGGCGTTGGAAAGTTTGGCCTCACACTTCTTGAGCTCATTTTCAAGGCGTGCGACTTCCTTGGTGAGACGTTCGCGTTCGGCGTCAATGTCGATTTCAACCTTGAGCATGAGCTTAAAGTCGCCGACGATCGCGACCGGCGCAACGGCACCTTCGTTAATCGCATTGATGTCTGCGACATGTTCAACGCCTGCAAGGCGTGCAAGCGCCGAAAGGTACCCGGCAAAAGCCTTCACCGTGGCGTCGCATCCTTCAACGGCAAGCGGAACCCGCACAGAGGGAGACAGCTGCATTTCGCCTCTGAGGTTACGCACAGCATCGATCATCTGCTTCATCAGGCCCATTTTTTCATCGGCCGAAGCGTCGAGCGACTTTTCATCGAACTCGGGGTAGCGGGCAATCATGATGCTCGTTTCTTCGTCCGGGTGGCGTGTTGCGGCCGCAAGGCTCACCTTCTGCCAGAGCTCTTCGGTGATGAAGGGGATGATGGGGTGCGCCAGGCGCAGTGTTGCTTCAAGCACCGTAGCAAGCGTGTGGCGCGTGGCGCGCTGCACGGCTTCATCGGCGTCAGAAAGCTGCACTTTCGCAAGTTCCAGGTACCAGTCGCAGAACTCGTTCCAGACAAAGCTGTAGATGGCGTTGGCGGCATTGTCGAGACGGTAGTCGGCAAAGGCGTCCTTCACCGGTGCCGCAGTCCTTGCCTTCGATATTCATGAGCGTAAAGCGTGTGGCGTTCCAGAGTTTGTTGCAGAAGTTGCGGTAGCCCTCGCAGCGCTTGATGTCAAAGTTCACGTTGCGGCCGAGCGTGGCGTAGGCAGCCATCGTAAAGCGCAGGGCATCGGCGCCGAACGAGGGAATGCCGTCCGGGTAGCGCTTTCTGAGGCGCTTTTCAACCTGCGGGGCTTTTTCGGGCTGACGCAGACCGCGGGTGTTCTTCTTTACGAGCGACTCAAGGTCAATGCCGGAAATAAGATCGAGCGGATCGAGCGTGTTGCCTTCGCTCTTACTCATCTTCTTGCCTTCGGCATCACGCACGAGACCGTGGATGTAGACGTTCTTAAAGGGAGCGCGGCCCGTGAAGTGTTTGGTCATCATGACCATGCGCGCAACCCAGAAGAAGATGATGTCGTAACCGGTAACGAGAACCGTCGAGGGGAGGTAGAGGTCGTAAGCGGCCTTGTCTTCGCCCCGGGGTTCAGGCCAGCCCAATGTGGAGAAGGGCACCATGGCGGAACTGAACCACGTGTCAAGGACGTCCTCGTCACGGGTGAGCTTGACGCCTTCTCCGGCCTGAGCCTGAGCTTCTTCTTCGCTTTCAGCAACGTAGACGTTGCCCTTTTCGTCGTACCAGGCCGGAATCTGATGGCCCCACCAGAGCTGACGGCTGATGCACCAGTCCTGGATGTTTTCGAGCCACTGGCGGTAAACGCCCTGCCATTCCTTCGGGAAGATGTTCACTTCCCCCGAGGTGACGGCTTCAAGGCCCACTTCTCCGATGGACTTGCCCGGGAAGAGACTGCCTTCAGGGGCGGGTTTGCTCATCGCCATGTACCACTGCTCGGAGAGCATGGGTTCGACCACCTCACCGGTACGCGTCACACGCGGCACCATGTGCTTGATGTCCTTGATGCCCACCAGCAGGCCCTGCGCCTTTAAGTCTTCGACGCAGGCCTTACGGCAGGCATAACGGTCCATGCCGCGGTACTTTTCCGGGCAGTTGTCGTTCATCGTCGCCGTCTTGGTGAGGATGTTGAGCATCTCAAGGTTGTGGCGCTTGCCGACTTCAAAGTCGTTGAAGTCGTGCGCAGGCGTGATCTTCACGCAGCCGGAACCGAATTCACGGTCGACGTATTCGTCGGCAATCACCGGAATCAGGCGGTCGGTGAGCGGAAGCTTGAGCATCTTTCCGACAAGGTGCTTGTAGCGCTCGTCTTCGGGGTGAACGGCAACGGCCTGGTCACCGAAAAGCGTTTCAGGACGGGTCGTTGCAACGATGACGCCTTCTCCGCCGTCAGCGGCCGGATAGCGGATCTCCCAAAGGTGGCCCGGAGCTTCCTCGCTTTCGACTTCAAGGTCGCTCACCGCACTCTGCAGCTTCGGATCCCAGTTCACGAGGCGCTTGCCGCGGTAGATGAGACCTTCACGGTAAAGCTGCACGAAGGTCTTTTTGACGACTTTGCTTAACTTGTCGTCCATCGTGAAGTAAAGGCGCGACCAGTCAAGGCTGTCGCCTAAGCGCCGCATCAGATCGTTAATGGCGTTAACGAGGCTTCTGAGCTCGTAGGGCAGGCCCGTTGAAGGAATCGGATCCAGAGACGACGGGGAGCGCTTGGCAACAGCTCTTGCGGTTTTACTTAAGGGCTGCAGCACCTGCACGATCACAAACCAGATGGCAATCGCAAGAAATGCGATGAAAAGCAACACCGGTTGCAGAATTCTCAGAGCGGCGGAAGCGGCCATCCGGGAGCGTACCTCAAGG
>OMCQ01000965.1_pt1 | contig 13018 bp, 12 predicted proteins | sample 1673761 | NCBI WGS metagenome assembly OMCQ01 (sample SAMEA103958126, study PRJEB25191) | human gut metagenome | reverse complement strand
ATCACATAGCTGCCCGCAGCCAGGGCCCGGGCAATGGCCACCCGCTGCTGCTCGCCGCCGGACAGTTGGTTGGGCAGCTTGCGGAAATACGACTCCCGGATGCCCATATCCGCCAGACGCTGCCGGGCCAGCGCCAGCGCCTGGTCCTTGTCCTCCTTCCGCAGGCGCAGAGGGTAACATACGTTTTCCTCCGCCGTCAGCAGCGGGAACAGGTTGAAGTCCTGATAGATCACGGACACGGTATCCCGCCGCAGGGCGCTGCGATCCATGAAGCGGGTGGGCTGCTCGTCAAAGGCAATCTCCCCCTCTGTGGGCAGCTTCAGTCCCGCCAAAAGGCTCAGCAGCGTGGATTTGCCGCTGCCGGAGGCGCCCATAATGCTGTACATTGTGCCGCTTTGGAAGGTATAGCTGACGGTGTCCACCGCCGTGACCCGCTGATACTTTCCGGCGTAGGTATAGGATACGTCGCGCAGTTCGATGGTCATATTCATTCCCTCCCCAAATTCGTCTCCAAAAACGTTCTTCGCATGGTCAGCAGATACGCCAGAGCCGTTCCGGCCAGGTTCATCCCCCAGAACACCGCCACCGGCCCCCAGGCCGGGGCTGTCCGAAAGGCGACGCAGAAGCCGCCGGCGCCTATGGCTGCGCCCAGCAGGCTCAGCAGCCCGTGCTCCACCAGGGCCCACAGCAGGATGCCGCCCCGGGCCTGGCCCAGAATGTATTGCAGCTTCAGCTCCCGGCTGCGGTGACGCAGCAGCAGGATGCTGAACACCGCTCCCACACCGAAGGCGGACAGCCCCAGCAGCCAGGATACCAGCCCCAGCAGCTTCTGGTTCTGGTGCAGCTGGTCCACGGTCTTGACCAGCGTGTCGTCATAGATGGCCAGGGCGAAGGGATAGGTGCGGTACATCAGGGACCCCTCCCAGGGCACCGGCGTGCCGTCACGGGTGGGCTCCACAAAATACCGGCTGCCGTACTCGTCCCAGAATTGGTCGATGCGCCGGTTGTCCGCCATGGCGGCGGACAGGCTGTCCATCGTGATGGCGCCGTACACGTCCAGGCACAGCTGGCGCGCCACCCACCAGGGGCAGTACAGCCGCCCGGCCCCGCCGGCATACGTTCCCACCACCAGAAAGCGGTGCTGCTCCGTTTCACCGGACGAAGGGGAAAACTCCAGGGTCACATAGCCGTCCTCATCCTCCCAGGCGGCCAGCTCCTCCGGCAGCAGCAGGGAATAGCCCCTGCCCTGGAACACCGAGGCGTCGAAGCCCTCCCGCCAGAGGATGGTGCAGCCGGAGTCCGGCTGCAGGGCGCTGTCCGCCGCCAGGCCGGTAATGCCGCTGAGGGCGTGGGGCACCGTGCCGCCGGGCTGGGTGCAGTACACCGTGGAGCGCACCTGTACATCCCGGACATAGGGGGTGAACAGGCCGTCCTCCTGGAAGTTCCCGGTGGTCATGCCGGTGGTGAACAGCCGCAGCACCCACTCCGGCAGGTTCAGCCGGTCCGATTGGGTGCCGGTGAGGTTGGTGACGCTGCACCGGACCTCCAGATTGTCATAAACCTCCTCAATGCGCACGGCCATCTGGTCCCGGGACCGCTGAAGCATGCACAGGGCCAGGGAAAACGCCAGCGCCGTCAGCACCACCACCAGGCACAGACCGGTCCGCTTGCGCATTTGCTTGAAAAAATAGGGGGTCATCGGATCGCTCCCTTCTGCGTTTTACGCTGCCTTGCGGATGCCCCGGCGGGCGGCGAGGGCGCTGCACAGGGCCACGGCTGCCAGCTCCAGGACCAGCACCACGGCGCACAGGGCCGCCGTCTGCCACGGGGACACGGACATGGTGAGCTCCGAGCCGGTCAGCTCCTTTAATTTACCAATGGCCCAGGACATGCCCGGGATGCTGACGGCCAGCGCGATCACCGTTCCGATAACCGCCACGGCGGCGGAGGACAGCCAGATGCTCCCGGTAATATCCCGCTTCACCGTGCCCAGGGTCCACATCCGCAGGGCAGTTTTGCCCTCCTGCAGGGGGAACAGCACACAGTAGGCCGCCAGGACCACCACCCACAGGGCCAGCCCCACCCAGAGCACCGTCCGGGATACCCGGCTGAAGCCGTCCAGGCTCTCCACGATTTCGCTGTAGCCCTGGTCATAGTAAGTAACAACGCCGCCCAGGCCATTTTCCTTCAGCCGGGCCTCCATCTGGCCGGCGGTGCCGTTTTTCAGGATCATCGTCTCCCAGACGCCGTAATCGCCGGAAACCGTCTGACAGGTGACGCTTTTCTCCGGCACGAACACGCTGTTGGGGGTAAAACTGGTGGGCGTGGTGACCCACTCGCTGCTCTGGCGATACAGGCCGATGACGGTATACTCCGTCTCCTGCTGGAAGCCCCGATCCGGCAGATACAGGGAGGATCTGGGGTTGTATTCTGTCAGATAGGAATACAGCAGATCCTGGTCGAACTCATACAGCGACAGCGGCAGCGTATCCCCCACGTTCAGCCCGCTTTCCCGGGACAGAGACTCGGAGATCAGGCACACCGCCGCGCCGTCGCGGTACTCGTCCTGGCTGATGCTGCGGCCCTGGGTGATCTGGGCCCTTCCGGAGGCGAAGTCCGCCACGGCCTCCAGATGGTTCACCGCCAGCACCGGCACGCTGTGGTCGCTGACCCGGATGGCTTCCACCGCCTTCTGCCAGGTGGGGGAGGAGGCGATCAGCTCCTCCGCCGTGACGCCGTCCGGCAGCAGGGTAAAGGACGCCAGGTCATAGTCCGTGTCATAGTGGATGACCCGAGAGACTTCAAAATTCTGCGTCTTTTCGTTCCAATCAAACTCCATCCGGGGCTGCGAAAAGTCGGTGACATTGACGCAGATGGTATGGAACATATCCATGTATAACGGCTCCTCTTGCCCGGTAACGGGGTCCCGGTACAAGGGCGTGTCGTCAGGTACGGGATTCCCGTCTCCGTCCGTCATTTCTACGATCTCTTTTCGGTCGGCATAGCGGATGATGTTGCCGTCGATGTCCAGGCTGCGGGGGTCTATTTCCTCGCCGCGCCTGCTGTCGCTCATCAGATCCTGGGCAATGAGCATGCGCTGCTCAAAGTCAAGATCCCGGTAGTTGTAGGTAAACAGCAGATACCGCTGCCCGGGCTGTATGGCTTTGCCCGCCGCGTCGGACGCGCCGTTGATCTGCAAAAGAACCTGAACATTGCGGCCGGTGGGATCATCCCAATCGGGATGCATGGCCTGCACGCTCAGGACCTTGCCGTCAACGGTCCAGAAGTGATAGGCGTTTTCCTTGGTGGAGTCATTGGAATAAGAGGTGGTCTCCGGTCCTACCTGGGTGATCTCCACCTCCAGCACAGCGAAGTCACAGGGAACGTTGGGAAAATCGTCTATGCGGGTGTCGGATTTATCCGCAGTGGGGGCGTAAAATTTATTCAGCGGGCTCAGCTGCGGACTGTATCCGCTGACAAGGCCCATTGTGGCCTGGCCGCGGACGATGCTCCAGTTTCGCTGGGCGGGCTTCTGCAAAAACGCATTGGCCTGATATGTGTTGCCAATGTCCACCATCACAATGTTGCCGCTGGTCACAAGCTGCTGCATGCCGCCGGTGACCACCGCCACCGTGGTGTAGTTTTCCTCCACTGCGGCCCGGGTCTGGGCAGCGGCCCAGTATTGGCCGCCGGACAGGCACAGGATGGCCCCGGCCAAGGCCAGCAGCAGAACGCCGAAGGCCGCCTTCACCGGCCGCCGGGTCAGTTGGTGCAGAGGGTTCATAGGCGGGACTCCTTTCTGGAAAACAGGCTACTTATGTTAAACTACACAGATAGTCTATCATAAGTAGCCTTATATGTCAAGCTTTATTTTAATAAAGAGGGTGGGCGGGGCGGCCGAAGCCGCCCGCGCCCGGGAATTATGGCAAATTGATATCGTCAGCAATCATTGCACTGCTGCCTGATACAATAGTGGTTGGCAGGATTAGACAAGAAATGGTAAAATGACCCACGGTCCAATGTCGCGGACAGAAATGGTCCTGGATTCCGGTCCTTCATTCGTATAGCTGCATTTATGGCATCGAGTGGTTACCCGCCGGTGCTGAATATGATTTGCGCCGTTGTCCGTATACCAAACGGAGACCGTATCGTAGTAATCATGCTCGCAAGGAACCGCAAACGCGGGAACCGCCAGGGAAAGGGACATGGCCAGTGCCATCATCAGGCAGAGAAGGGTCTTTACCATTTTCTTCATGACAGGGGTCGCTCCTTTCGTTTTCTCTCTTGTTTTGGTGGAAATTGCCGCTGGGGATAGCTTGCTCACCGTTTGGGCCTCGCCCCCTTTCAGTCGTTTACCCGTTATCCGGGGCAGGTTCCCTTGGTGAACACGGAACGCTGCCATTGCCCGGCCACAGACCAGGTCAGGCTCATGGTATATTCGCAGCCCTTTTTCACCGGGACGGATTCAGAAATGGTGACGCTCCCGGTGCCCTGGGCGCTCCAGGATGCAACAACGTTGGAGCCCTGATACAGCATGACATTTGCTACGACCTTGTCGGTGGTTAAATCCGATTTACAGTAGGCATAGCAATAGGCTGTAGTACCGGAAAATGACAGATCATAACGCCGTTGGTTTGCTCTTTTCTCGGCGGCACTTGCCATTGAGACCACGGACAGAAGCATCAGCAAAAACAAGACACATTGGGTTTTCTTTTTCATAGGAGCTCTCCCATTTTCTTTCAGAATCTTAAAAACTCAACACCTTCTGCTATATTAACGAACGAGGGGCACGAATCCTTACAGGAAATTACTACAATTTTTTCACTTTGTAGAATTGCACAAAGAAACGCTTTCTGCTATGGCTATTATGCTGACCTCGTCGATGGCGGCCGATACAGTGAACTGCATATTGCTGGCACCATCTATCCATGTGACATAGGAGTCATGATCCTCAAGTGAGGAGAGGATCAATTTTCCCGGCATGCCGGATACCCGGATATCCGACATGGTGTCTGTATTATCCAATATAAAGCCGTCATGTGCGCCGTCGTGCATATATGTATAGCTGAGAAGGATCATATCTCCATCGGAATTTTTATACGTCACATTTCCGGCGGCAAATGCATCTGTCCGCTCCGTCTCCACATATCCCTCCGGCAGGGCGGTGATCTGATATTGCGGAATGGGCTGGGCGGGGGAATCGCCGCGGAACTGGAAGTCCAGGACGTTTCCGGTCTGCTCCGCCACCCAGCGGGTGATATCCGCCTGGACCTGGGGGCTGACCGTCACCAGCACCGCCGCCGACAGCACCAGCATCAGCAGCACCGCCGCCGCATGCCGCGCCGCCGTGCGCAGGGCGGGCCTCCTTCGGCTCCTGGCCCAGGCCAGGGGGTCCCGCAGCATGGCCCGCATGCTCCGGCCATGGCGGGGCGACAGCTCCGGCGGCTCCTGGGGCAGGGTCTCCGCCTCCTGGGCGGCGGCGTCCAGCAGCGCCCGGCGCATCATCTGATCCAACTCCTGATCGGTCATGGTTCGATCCCCTCCTCCTCAAAAATTTTACGCAGCAGCGCCCGCCCCCGGGAGATCCGGGTGTTCACGGCGCTTTCCGTCAGGCCCAGCCGCCGGGCGATCTCCGCCCCGCTGTACCCCAGGAGCAGCTTCATCTCCAGGGCGGCCCGGTATGTCTCCGGCAGGCGGGCAAACAGCGCCACCAGCGATGCGTAGTCCGGCGCGTCCCGGGCCTGGCGTTCAAAGCCCGCCCAATCCTCATCCAGGGGCAGATGGTCCCGCCGCCTGCGCAGCATGGTGATGGCTTCGTTCCTCACTATAGTAACGAGCCAGGCCCCCAGATTCTTACAAGGAATTTCATAAATTTTTGAAAAATTTTCAATCACCCGGATAAAAGCCTCCTGCACGGCCTCCTCCGCATCGCGCGGGTCCTGCAGAATGGCCAGAGCCGTCCGCTCCATCACCCCGTGATAGCGGCGGTACAGCGCCCGGAAATCCTCCTTGTCCGCGGCGCTTTCCAGGGCGGACAGATAGATAGAATGAAAGCATGATGTCAGGCACCTCCTGTGCGCCCTGCCGGGTCCGGCAGGGTGTCTCTATCCTACCACACGACCCGGGCCAATTCAAGAACCCCTGCTTTCAACAGACGAAAGCAGGGGTTTCTTGACGCTTTATTTGCGGGATTACTTGACGATCTTGCGGGCCTCGATATAATACCGCTTGTCCTGGGCGTGGCCCATGGAGAAGGTCTTGCGGGGCAGCACGCCGTCGGCCATGACGGTCTTGAACAGCTGCTCCTTGCCCATGGCGGGCAGCAGGAAGCCCATGTTGCCGGGCTTGGAGCCCAGCTCCCGGGTCACGTCGTCGCCGTGGATATAGTCCACCTCGCCGCCGTTGTCCTGGAGATACTGGTCGATAACGCCCTGAAGGGTGCCCACGGCCAGCTGGACCTTGGGATCGGGAACGGTGATGAAGTGGCTCTCGCCGTTCCACACGAACTCGATGGTGTGGCCGCTGCCCCGGCCCTCATAGGCATTGGGATAGGCAGCCCGGAAGGCGTTCATGAACTTCTCGTGGTCCACGCCGAACAGCACCCGGTGGATGGGCTCAAACTGCAGGGCGTCGTCGTGGTTGTTCACCACCTCCACCAGGGCGAAGCGGGAGGGCAGGGCCAGGTATTCCTGGGGGGTCTTGCCCTTCTTCTGCTCCTCGTAGCAGGCCTTGGCGGTGGCCAGGGAGTGGTTGCCGTCGCCCACGGCGAACAGCAGGGGAGCCACGCCGGACACGCCGTACTTCTTCTGCATGGCCTCGTCGGAGGTCAGACCCTCCAGAGCGTCGGCCACGGCGTCTACCTGGCGATCCGTCAGCTTATAGCCGCGGATATGACCGCCGTTCTGCATCAGGTCGAAGTCATACAGCGTCTCCATTTCGCCGGAGGCGGCGGTCAGGGGCTCGATAACGGTCTTGTCGGGGTCGTCGATCAGCAGCATCACATGGGGCAGCTCGATGGGAGCGTTGCGGCGCACCCGGGCCCGGGGCGGGATGCGGTCCAGCACGGTGCCCTCGGTGGCACGGATCAGGGCGCCGGAGCCGGGAGTGAAGTCGTAGGCGTCCAGGTCCACCATGCCGATGAGGCCGTGGCGGATGCGGCCGTCAGACTGCTGGCGCTCGATGTATACCAGGGACTCGGGCAGCACCTGGAACACGCCCTCCGTCAGGTATTTGTCCATGGAGGCGTTGATGTCGGCGATGTACTCGTCCACATTGGGGGCCTTCAGGTTGGCCTCCGGCAGGATCAGCCGCAGGGTGGACGGGGCGTCGCCCACGGTCTGCTCCACGGCCTGCCAGTATTCCGGCTCGGACGTGAACTGGTCGCAGGCCACCACGGCCCACTTGGTCATGTCCTGATCCTTGGGCAGCAGGATGTCTGCCGGGTAAAAGCCCAGCTTCTCGAATTTCTTGTTCATGAAAAACTCCTCCTCTTTTGTTCCGAAAGGTTCGGTATGTTCGCTCATATGCCCTATTATACATATCCGACCCGGGGATTGCAATCCGAAACGGCAGAAATTAGAAAAATTTTCAGCCTGGCAAAAACTTTTTGCATATTCCGGTCCGCCCGGGGCAGGCTAAACCATATATCCTGTCAGGAAAAGGAGGGAGACCCTTTGAAGATCATTGACCGCATCGCGCTGATTTTGGTCATCATCGGCGCACTGAACTGGGGCAGCGTGGGCTTTTTCGCCTTCGACTGCGTAGCATTTATCTGCGGCGGCCAGCTGGCGGCCCTGAGCCGCATCATCTATGCCCTGGTGGGCATAGCGGGCCTGTGGTGCATTACCCTGCTGTTCCGGGAGCGGGACAGCGAGGAATAAAAAAACAGCAAGCTGCGCTGCGCCCCCGGCTTCCGGCCGGGGGCTTTTGCTGTCATACGCCGGGACGAGCCCGCATACATTGGACCATCACACGAGAAGGAGCGTGGAACATGGACGAGAGCTATGCCATCCGGCGTTATGAGCAGGCGGCGGCACTGCTGCCGCTGCGGTGGCAGCAGCAGGCCCGGCAGCTGGCCCCGGGGCAGATGGCCCTGGCAGAGGAGCTGCGCCTGCGGGCGGGAAGACCCATGACGGTGCTGCTGCCGGAGGGAGAGGTGGTCCCGGGCCCCAGCGATCTGCCGCCTACGGTGACCCAGTCGGACCTGGAGCAGCTGTGCGACGCGGTGACGGACTATTCCCGCTACGCTGCCGGGGAGACCCTGAGCCGGGGATATCTCACCGCCCGGGGCGGATTCCGGGTGGGCGTGTGCGGCACCGCCGTGCTGCGGGACGGAATAAACACCAACCTGCGGGACCTGTCGTCGGTGACCATACGCATTGGCCGGGAGCAGCCGGGGCTGGGGGATGCCGTCCTGCCGCAGCTGTTTCGGGACGGGCAGTTTTGCAGCACGGTGGTGCTGTCTCCGCCGGGGCTGGGGAAAACCACCCTGCTGCGGGATCTGATCCGGGGCCTGTCCGACGGAACGGAGGAACTGCCGTGTCACCGGGTGTCCGTGGTGGACGAGCGGGGGGAGATCGCCGTGATGTACCAGGGAATCCCCCAGATGACGGTGGGGCGGCACACCGACGTGCTGGACGCCTGCCCCAAGGCGGTGGGCATCCCCATTCTGCTGCGGGCGGCCAATCCCCAGATCATCGCCGTGGATGAGATCACCGTTCGGGAGGATCTGTTGGCCATGGCCGCCGCTGCCAACTGCGGGGTGCGTTTTCTGGCCACCATCCACGCCGCCGGCCGCCAGGAGCTGGGGCGCAGGCCTCTGTTCTCCCAGCTGCTGAAGGTGCGCGTGTTTGAAAAGGCCGTCACCATCCGCCGGGAGGGCGGCCAAAGACAGTACATCGTGGAGGAATTGTGGTAGGAAAGCTCCTGGGCGGGGGATTGGTGCTGCTGGGGACGGCACTTTTATGCCGGGCTGAGACCCGGACCCGGCGGCAGCAAACGGAGCGGCTGGCGGAGCTGTCGGCGGCCCTGTCGGAGATGGCGGCGGGTATCCGCAGCCTGCGGCGGACCCTGCCCTGCCTGCTGCGGCAGCAGACCCGGCGGCCTTTGTGCGGCGCATATTTCGGCGCCGTGCTGGAGAGTCTGGAAAGCGGACAGCCCCTGCCGGACGCCTGGGCGGATGCCTTCCGGCAGCTGGAGCCGCCGGAGGCGGGCCGCGTGCTCCAGGCCGCCTTCTTCAAGCTGGCGTGCTCCGGGATACGGAGCTGACCGGCGACGAGGAGCGGATCGTATCCGCCCTGACGTCCGCCGCCTGCCGGCTGGACCGGCTGGCGGATACCCGGCGGCGGGACCGGCGGCAGCAGGAGCGGCTTTTGTGGACCGCCGCCCTGTCCGGGGCGGCACTGTTTATCATCTTACTGATGTAGAGGACGACACATGGATGTGGATCTGATTTTCAAAATAGCCGCCGTGGGGATTCTGGTGGCGGTGCTGAACCAGCTGCTGGTGCGCAGCGGACGGGAGGAGCAGGCCATGATGACCACCCTGGCGGGACTGGTGGTGGTCATGATGATGCTGGTGCGGCAGATCAGCGATCTGTTCCAGCTGGTAAAGTCCCTGTTCGGGCTGTGACCATGGAGACGGTGCTGCAAATCGCCGCCGTGTGCCTGGTGGGCGCGGTGCTGGCGGCTGTGCTGCGGCAGCGGAGCCCGGAGGCGGCGCTGCTGCTGGGGCTGGCGGGCCTTGCCCTGCTTAGCATGGCCGTGTGGGGGGCGGCTTTGCCCCGGCGGCTGGATGATGCCTTAGCCCAACACTATGCCGCCCAAATGAGCGTGATGCAGCGGGAGCTGTTTGCCCTGCGCCGCCGGCTGGCAGAACACGAACCGGATGCCGAAGAAAACGCCGCCCTGCGCGATTTTTTGCAAAGCAGGCAGACGGACGGCGAACGCTGGGACCCCGTGTGGACCGCCGCCCGCTGGCCCGGCGGATTTTTGCTGGCGCAGCCGGTGCAGGCGGGGGCCGCCGTGCTGGACCGCAGCGGCCGTTTTGCGGGCATTGCAGGGGAGCATGGCACGGTGTCCCCGGCGGGCAGCGGAGCGGGAGCAGTCCCGACTCTGGTGGGGCAGGCCCTTGGCACGCTGACCCGCCAGAACGGAGTCCTGTGGGTGACCGGCCTGCCCTGCAGCTGTAAGGCGGCAGCGGGGGAGTTGGCCGTTACCGCGCAGGGACAGTATTGGGCCGGGCAGCTGGCAGCAGCGCCCCAGCCCGACCCCGGCGGCCTGACCCTGCGCGCCCCGCTGGAAGATACTGCCGATGAAACCGACTGCCTGTATTTCATCGGGGGCTGACAGCTGCGGCAAAACCTTGTATAATACCCATATGGCAAAAGGACAGACCAAAGAACGATCAGACCAGAGCAGGCAGTGGCCTGCCGGGAGGTGCGCATGAAAAAAGACGGCAAAAAGAGGGTGTGGTTCCTGCTGATTTTCTGCACTGCCGTGTTTGCGGCATTTTTGGTGCGGCTGTACTGGATGCAGTTTACCATGGCGGATCACTATGCTAAAAAGCTGGAACAGGCATCTCAGACCAGCTATACCGTGCGCATCCCGGCGGCGCGGGGAAGCATTGTGGACCGCAGCGGCACGGCGCTGGTGCAGGATGACACCGTGTATGACCTGGCGCTCTGCGTTCCGGCCCCACCGGACACCGAGATGGCGCAGACCCTGCAAACGTTAAAAGAACTGGATCTAGGCGGCAAGGATGTGGAAACACAGCTTGCCGCCTTTTGTTCTGCCGTTTCGGCGGGGGAACTGCCGCTGGCTGAAAATCTGACCCAGGCACAGTGCCAGAGCCTGCTGGCTGCCGGTCTGCCCCAGAGCGGGGCGGTGCGGCTGACTGCCCGCGGTACCCGCACGGCGGTGGATGGCACCCTTGCTCCGCAGCTGCTGGGCGGCGTGGGGGCCATGAGCGCTGAGCAGTGGGCACAGAAAAAGGCCCAAGGCCTTGCCATGGATGAATCCATCGGCCAATGGGGGCTGGAAGCCGCCTGGGAGGATGCTTTGCGCGGCAGAGCGGGAAGCCTGAAAGTGACGGTGGATCGGAGCCGCCATACGCGGATCGAAACTGTGCAGACTACCCCGCAGGCCGGGGACACCCTGCATCTCTATCTGGATGCTGACCTGCAGCACACCCTGCGCGGCGCATTGCAGCGGCAAATTGAAACTTTACAGGCCACAAAGCCGGAAGGCAAGGGCAAAGAAGCCTGCGCAGGGGCGGCTGTGGTGGTGGATGTGCAGACCGGCGGCGTTCTGGCGGCGGTCAGCCTGCCGGATTATGACCTTGCCAGCTGGCGGCAGAATTATGCCGCACTGGCCACAGCCCAGGGAGCACCGCTGGTCAACCGGGTGCTGAACGGCCAGTATGCGCCGGGGTCGGCGTTCAAACCGGCAGTAGCGGCATCGGCTCTGGCGGCGGGGATCATCACCTCGCAAAGCACCGTAAACTGCGGCGGACGGTACACTTACTATGCGGGTTACCAGCCGCGCTGTTTGCAGCTGGGGCACCGCGGGGCCGTCAGCATGGTTACGGCGCTGTGCCACAGCTGCAACATTTATTTTTATGATGTCGGCCGCCGCCTTGGGGTGGATACGTTTTCCGCTACCGCGCAGCAGCTGGGCCTTGGAGCACCCTGCGGTACTGAGCTGCCGGAAACTACAGGCCGCCTGACCTGGAGCACCGATGAGAACTATCAGGCGGGCCTTGCACTGATGGCGGCCATTGGGCAGGGCAATACGTCGGTCAGCCCCTTGCAGCTGGCGGCCTATGCCGGGGCCCTTGCGCGGGACGGCCAGCGCCCGGCACTGCACTTTGCCCAAAGCACAACCGATGCTGCCGGGAATATAACCTGGCAGGCGCAGCCGGACGTTTTAGCCCAGGCACCCGGCGGGGCGGCAGTGTTTGCCCCCATCCGGGAGGGGATGGCCCAGATGGCCCAAACGCTGCGCACTTTGCGGGAATCGCCCATCCCCCTTGCCTGCAAGACCGGCAGCCCCCAGCTGGCGGGCACGCTGCCGGATGGCACCCACTACACAAACTCGGTGCTCATCGGGTATGGGCCGGTGCAGCAGCCGCGGTTTGCGGTGGCGGTGGTGATCGAATACGGCGGCGGGGGCAGCAATGCCGCGCCCGTTCTGCGGGCTGCGGCGGACTGGTTTGCAGCAGCCGGAATGGCCTGAACAGGATGGAATTTTGTGGGGAATTTTTGCATTCAACATGCAGGATGAACTTTTCGCTTTTTGTCCACAGACGGGGTGGGGAAAACCTGTGGAAAGTGAAAAAACGGGCAAAACCCCCGTAATAATTGTAAGTTTTACCCGCAAAAACAGGGGTAAAACTGGTAGTTTGCCCAGTGAGCGGGGGTGTTTATCCGTACTGTTATGTTGAAAGGTTTTCCACAATATGTTGAAAACACCCCCTGAAACGGTGGAAAACTGGCCATACAAGCGGGTTTTCCACGCTTTCAACAGGGTTTTCAACATCCTCAAAGGAAAACCTTTCCAGTACGGTTTGTATAAACCGCGAAAACACGCACAAAAGCACCGCGCAAAAGGGTGAAAAATCTGTACTTTTGACGCCAATGAAAAAGGTGACAAAAGCATAGGAAATGTGCTATACTATATCTGTATATTTGTGCAAGAAAGGAGCAAGCCACATGTTGAAAAAAATCGCGGCGCTGCTCCTTGTGCCTGTGCTGCTGGCGGGGTGCAGTGCGGCAGGGGATGTCGAGACCCTGCTGCGCGCGCCGCAGCTCTCCGGCGAGAGCGCGGCCCTGCAAAAGGCGCTGAACAACTACCTGGGCGGCAGCGCAACCTTAAAATATCCCGCCAGCGGCGATTTCCTTTCGCCGTTTGCGTTCGGTGACTGGGACGGCGACGGCACAGACGAGGCCGCCGTCCTCTACACCACCGACACGACCAGCTCCAACGTCTGGCTGGCCGTGCTCGAGCCGACGGGGGAGAGC
>OMCQ01000954.1_pt1 | contig 13106 bp, 8 predicted proteins | sample 1673761 | NCBI WGS metagenome assembly OMCQ01 (sample SAMEA103958126, study PRJEB25191) | human gut metagenome | reverse complement strand
GGTTTTGGAGCTCATGCCGTAAAAGCCGCGCATGCGCTTGCCGTTGATTTCACGGACCTCACCGCCCGATTCATTGTGACCGGCAAACATGCCGCCGAGCATCACAAAGTCAGCGCCGCCGCCGAAGGCTTTGGCGACGTCACCGGGCTGCGTGCAGCCGCCGTCGGAGCAGATGCGGCCGCCGAGGCCGTGCGCTGCGTCGGCGCATTCAATCACGGCGGAAAGCTGCGGGTAACCGACCCCCGTCATTTTTCGGGTGGTGCACACTGACCCGGGGCCGATCCCGACCTTGACGATATCGGCACCGGCGAGAACCAGTTCTTCAGTCATGTCCCCGGTGACGACGTTACCGGCCATGATGACAAGGTCGGGATATGTGTCGCGGACCTTTTTAACGAAGGACACGAACGCTTCGGTGTAGCCGTTGGCAACATCAATGCAGACGTAGCGGATTTCGCCGGGAACAGCTTTCATGACCGTTTCAAACTTCCGGTAATCCGCGTCTCCGATGCCCATCGAATAAAAAGCATCGGATTTGTTTTTGAGGCTGCGGAAAAATTCAATGTACTCTTCGGGCGCATAGTGCTTGTGCAGCGCCGTCATCATGCCGTGTGAGCCAAGCACCCGGGCCATTTCAAAGGTGCCCGTCGTATCCATGTTGGCGGCAATCACCGGGACGGCATGAAAAACTTCCCTCGTATGATGAAATTTGATTTCACGCGTGATGTCGACCTGGCTGCGGCTCGTGAGTGTTGAGCGCTTCGGGCGGATCAGGACATCCTTGAAGTCGAGTTTGGGTTCATTGTCGATATGCATGGCAGACTCCGGTGTATCACGCGCAGCAGGTGCGCACAAAAAACGCCGGGAAGCGCAAAAAGCGTCATTCCGGCGTTGATTGAGTTTAGCAGAGAGCCCGTCAGAAAGCAGGAATCGTTTCGGCTTTAAAAAGCTCTCCGACGGTTTCCCGTTCCCGGATAAGGGAGACTTTGCCGCCGTCAACAAGCACCTCGGCGGCTCTCGGGCGGGTGTTGTAGTTACTGCCCATTGTCATGCCATAGGCGCCGGCACAGGTCATGACCAGCGTGTCGCCTTCTTTCACGGCTAGACGTCTATTTTTGCTCAGCCAGTCACTGGATTCGCAGATGGGGCCCACGACATCGTAGGTCTCCGCTTTCGTGTCACTTCGGTCTTCTGCGGCAATCACGGCCATATCGGCCTGGTAGAGCGCGGGCCGCAGCATGTCGTTCATGCCGGCGTCGACAATGCAGAAGTTTTTTTCTTCGGTGGGTTTGAGGTACTCCACGGTCATGGCGAGCATCCCGGCGCGTGCCGAAAGCGAGCGGCCGGGCTCAAACCAAAGACTCAGATCTCCGAAACCCTTTTCCCGGCAGATCTCTGCCATGCGGCTGATCACCCCGCACGCTGTGGGCGGCGTCTCCTGGTTGTACTGAACACCAAGGCCCCCGCCGAAATCAATATGGTCCAGCGTAATGCCGTTACTTTTAAGCGCTGCGACAATGTCGAGCATGCAGCGGCAGGCTTCAATAAAGGGCTCAATCTGCGTGATCTGACTGCCCACAATGCCGGAAATGCGGATATTGGGCAGGCTCTGGGCGCGGCGGTAGAGAGCAAGCGCTTCCTTGTAGGACACGCCGAACTTGTTGTCCTTTAATCCGGTCGAGATATAGGGGTGGGTTTTGGCGTCCACATCAGGATTGACACGGAAGGAGATATTGGCGGTGACCCCGAGCGCTTCGGCCTCCTGCTGCACGCGGTCGAGTTCCTGCGGGTTTTCGAGATTAAAGCACCCGATGCCGGCGGTCAGAGCCGCACGGATTTCCTGCCGCGTTTTGCCGACACCGGAATAAACGATTTTTTCGGCAGCAACGCCTGCAGCGAGACACCGGGCGAGTTCTCCGCCGCTCACAATGTCAAAGCCGAGACCCAGGCGGTCAAAAAGACGGAGAACGGCGAGCGTGGAGCAGGACTTGACGGCAAAAAAGACGCGGTGGTGCGTCCCTTTTATGCCGTTAAGCCAGTCAGCGGCGGCGGTTTCTAAGCCCTGGCGGGAATAGAGATACAGGGGTGTGCCGAAACGTTCGGCAAGACTTCTGACGGCAAGCGCTTCGCAGTAAAGCGTGCCGTTGCGGCGCGAGAAACCGGGCAGGTGTGCAACGTCGGTCATGGTGAGTGTCGCTCAGGCAAAAAGTGTGGTTATCGGGCGTCAGGTGCAGTCTGTGTCTGGGCCTGAGTGCCGGCCTGACTGTCAGGAAGATAAAGCGGGCCTTTAAGGCCGCAGGCCGTCAAAGTCGCAAGGCATACAATGGCGACGATTGTCCGCAGCATGAATGTGCTCCGTTATTTTTCAAGAAAGAACAATATTATGACCGAAACAGAATTTGTGGAACGTGCCGAAGCGCTTTTTGCCGGTATTGAAACAGCGCTTGATGCGGCCGGAGCCGATGTGGAGACCGACCGCTCGGGTAACGTCCTCACGATTGAAGCCGACAGCGGCGAAGAGGCCGTTGTGAACCTTCATACGCCGACTCAGCAGGTGTGGCTTGCCAGCCGCAAGGGAGGCCTGCACTTTTCCTATGATAACGGCCGCTGGATTTCCACCCGTGACGGCCGGGATTTTTGGGATGCGCTCTCAGAAGCAGTCAGCTTCATCACCGGTGAATCCGTGGCGGTGAAGGCTCCGGCCGGACTCTGATCAGAAAATCTGATCCCTGAGAATATCGCGGGCTCTGTTGCGCTCTTCAATCTTGCCGGAAAGCGGCACATCCCGCACCGAGGCGTCCACACTGTCGGCATAGTAGTAGTTGCCGTTGATGAGAACGACGCTGGAAGGCTGCTGACGCCGGTAAAGCGGTTCGTTTTTAAGTGCCGTTCTCATGTAGTCAACCCAAATCGGCAGCATCAGGCCGCCCCCTGTTTCGCGGTTTCCGAGCGGACGCATCTGGTCGTACCCCATCCAGCCCACGGCCACCAGGGGGCCGGCGTATCCGGCAAACCAGGCGTCATAAGAATTGTTCGTCGTACCGGTCTTGCCCGCCAGATTTTTGCCCAGCTGCGCCAGCCTTGCCCCGGTTCCGCGCTGTACCACGCCCTGCAAGATGGACACCATCTGATACGCCGTCAGCTCGTCCAATACCCGCTCGCGGTCGTCGGTAATTTCCGGCACCGGCGCTTCCGGGTCAAAATGCGCCGCTTTGCAGCCGATACAGTGGCTGTCATTGTTTTTATACAAACTCTTGCCGTAACGGTCCTGAATCTGCTCAATCAGATACGGCGTAACCTTTTTCCCGCCGTTGACGAACACCGCATACGCCGTTATCATGTCGACCAAACGCGTGTCGTCCGCACCCAGCGACATCGAAAGCAGCTGTGGCAGGTTATCGTCCACGCCGAGGCGTTTCGCCATCGCCGCCACCTTGTCCATGCCGACGTCCTGTGCCAGCCGCACCGTCATCAGGTTCTTTGATTTTTCGATTCCCTGCCGCAGCGTCGTCAGCCCCGAAAACCCTTTGGAATAGTTGGAAGGCTTCCACAGCGGCAGCCCCGGCCCCTGATCAAGCACAAACGGCGCGTCCAAAATTAAATCCGTCGGCGAATAGCCGAGTTCCAGCGCCGCCGCATAGACGACCGGCTTAAACGTCGACCCCGTCTGGCGGTAGGCCTGTGTCGCGCGGTTAAACTGCGATTTGGCAAACGAAAAGCCGCCGACCATCGCCAGCACCTTGCCGTTGTGCGGATCCATCACCACCATCGCCCCCTCGACGTTCGGCACCTGCCGCAGCTCAAACGCGCCGTTTTTGGCTTCCTCGACATAAATCACGTCGCCTTTCGCCAACACGTCGGACGCCTTTTTCGGCGCCTCGCTGACCCGCTGGTCTTTGAGCGCCTTGCGCGCCCACGCCAGACTCTTCAGCCCGATGGTTCCCTGTTTGCCGCTTTCGGTTTCAATCCTGGCTTCCGCGGCGCCTGCCGAAAGCACGACCGCCTTTTGCCAGCTTTTTTCCGCACCTGCCGGCAAAACCGTTTTTTTCAATGCGTCCTTATAGTCGCCGTTAAGGTCTATCCGTGCCGTTGCCCCGCGGAACCCGTGCCGCCGGTCATAATTGAGCAATCCGCGCCGGAACACTTTGGTCGCCAACTGCTGCAGCGCCGGGTCAATTGTCGTGCGCACCATCAGCCCGCCTTCAAACACCGCATCCTCGCCGAGGCTCTTGGAAATAACGCGCCGCACCTCGTCGCTGAAATACTCGCCGTCTTTCAGATATCCGAATTTCCGCTCCACCGTTACCAGCGGCTTTTTCTGCGCCGCCTCGGCCTCTTCCCTGCTCACGTACCCGTCTTCCGCCATACGCCCGATAACCCAGTTGCGCCGCGCAATCGCCGCGTCGTAGCGCTTTTTGGGATTGTAGTTGTTCGGCCCTTTCGGCAGCGCCGCCAGATAGGCGGTTTCTTCAAGCGTCAGCTCCGCCAGCGATTTGTTGAAATAATTGAGAGCCGCCGCCGCCACGCCGTATGCCCGGTTGCCGAGGTAAATCTCGTTCAGATACAGCTCCAGAACGTGCTCTTTGGAAAATGCGTTGCTGATGCGGTACGCCAGAATGGCCTCCTTGATTTTGCGGATAAGCGACCGCTCCGAAGAAAGCAGAAAGTTTTTCGCCACCTGCTGCGTAATCGTCGACGCCCCGACCAGCCGTTTGCCTTTGGCATAATTGACGACATTCGTAAATACCGCGCGCGTAATCCCCAGCAGATCTATCCCCGGATGCGAATAAAAATGCTTGTCTTCGGCAGCGATAAAAGCCTGCTTGACCCGCTCGGGAATTTTATCCTCGGGCACGAAAATGCGCTTCTCCGCCGCATATTCCATCAGCACCTGCCCGTCGCCGGCATACAGGCGCGTCGTAACCGGCGGCTCGTATGTTGCCAGCTTCGTATAGTCGGGAATATCAAACCCGGCCGTTTTAAACCAAACAAAAATGCCCGCAAACAGCAACACTGCCATCAGCAGCCCGAAACTGACCAAATTCACCAAAAGCTTATACATTAAAACATCCGCAAAACAATAGAGTCGTCCTGAAAAATCTTTATAAATATACAGTCCGTTCCCCGCTTGGCAACCTCTATTTAAGCCTTATACCCATAATATTAAGCCCGTAACATTAAGCCCGTAACATTAAGCCAGCAACCTCCGCCGCACCGCAAACCCCGACGCTGCGTTTTCTCCCCTTCTTTTTCTGCCCTTCCTCTCCCGTTCAGGCAAAACTAAAGCCCTCTCCAAAGAGAGGGCTTAAAACTGGTGCACCCGGCGGGGTTCGAACTCACAACCTTCTGATCCGTAGTCAGATGCTCTATCCAGTTGAGCTACGGGTGCGTCAACAGAGCTTTTAATAGCGCATTGTTTTTTTATTGTAAAGCATTTTTTTCATATTTTTGCACATTTTTTCATAACATATTAGATTGGCGTCAAAAAAATATTTTCTCTCCGCCGCCTTCGTTCCCGGCGCCGCCGTCCGTATCCGCCCCGAAACCGCCGCGCCGCATCAGGCTTTTTCCGCCTGCCCTCTCCCCAGAAAATATTCCAGCACCGCATTGCGCACCTGCCGCCGCTTTCCCTTATGCCGGAAAAACAGCGCGCAGACGTTGCTGACAAACCGGTATTTGCGGTATCTCCGGTACAGCCGCTCGATTTTTTCGCGCTCTTCGTCCCGCTCCGGCACAACGTGCGCCGCATCCACATAATCCCGGTACAGCCGCCGCCACTCGATATGCGTATAACAGCTGCGAAACGCATTCGGATGTACCGCCATGTCAAAAGTCGCTTTCGTCGGCCGCAGGTTAAACTGCTCAAACGTCAGGAATATGAAATCGGACGCGAAAAAACGCTCCGTCTGCGCCACACCCGCTTCCCGGCAGTCGTTGTAAAAGCCGCACTCCGGCGCAAATCCGCCGCGTTTAAGACAATTGATAAACAGATACTGTTCGGGCACATACTGGTACTGATGCCTGTCCTGCCGGTTCCAATAGGCCTGTTCCCGCGTCATCAGCGGAATGTCATAGAGCCGCAGCAAATCTTCCGTCCGCCCGAAAAACGCCAGATCCGACGGATGAAACGGAAACGGCATATCCGACCGCGGGTTGCGCGCAAAATAGCAGCAGGCAAGCAGCTTATGCCCGAATGCGCGGTATGCCTCGTCCGCCGCCGGAAAAGCGTCAAAATACCGCAGAAAACCATTGCCCGTCAGCAAAAAGTCGGAACGCAGCTTCAGGGCATACGGCGTCCGCACCTTTTTCAGCCCCGCTGCCGTATTGGCAATCTGGCGGTTAACGTTGTTGATTTTCTCTCCCGGACGTTCGGCATAGGCAAATCCGCCCGGATCCGGAACCGCCACAACCTCGTCGGCACCGACGTCCGGTGTTGCAGTTTCCCTGCTTCCGGCACACGGCAACGACACCTCGCACCCTTTCGCTCCGGCTCCTGCCTCTGCCGCTCCGCGCCCTTTCGCTCCGGCATCTGCGCCGCCATCCGGCACACCGCCCGGCACGCACGTCGCAAAGACCACCCGCGCCCCCGGCAGAAACCGCCGCACGCTCTCAACCGCCCGTACCGTAATCCCCTCATACACGGCTCCCTGCACCACGACCGTAATGTCTGAAAATTTTATTTCCATCAAAGTTTCCGCCGCAAAAGAAAATTTCTCTTGCCATATTTGGCCAGATACCAGAATACCCGTATCGGAAGCGCCGCCCAGCGCAGTACCGGAAGGATTTTGCGCCCCGCACAGACAAACGGCGCGCCGAAATCTCTTCGCAGCGCTTTTAACGTATCTTTATACGCATACAGCTTCAGAATATCCTTGACTTTGTCATTATGCCGGTCAACATGCTCCGTATACTCGTTGCAAAAATGCCTGAACGAGAAAAAGCGATACTGCTGCTTGCGCTGCATTTTGTCGAACTTTGAAACGGCTCCCAGCATTTTTTGATCAAATATCAGGAAATTGGAAACAAAAAAACGATCCGTCAGTTCTTTCAGCCGGGGCGACGTCGCCAGATAATATTCCGGAACGGCCGCAGCCTTTCCTGCTTTTTCCAGCAGCGCAACCCACAAATACTGTTCTATGATATACCTGCTGGCAAAACGGCATGGATTAGGCTGCCCCGCGCCTCTGCAAAAGAAATCATACACGCCTTTGGGCATCGGCCGCCCGTCCCACAGCCTGAGCAAATCTTCCGTCAGCCCGAAATGGAAAAGGTCTGCCGGATGTTGCGCAAAGGCCAGATCCGGCGCATGCGGATTAACTGTCAGAGTCTTATGAATCAGTACCCTCTGCTCAAAAATTCTGCAATCCGCTTCATACATGTCAAAAAGCCGGTTGAATGTATTGTAATTTTTCAAAAAATCGCCGTTTTGCAATACAAAATCCGTCCGCCACCGCACCGCGTATTTTGTCCGGCACGCCTTCAGCCCGCGATTGACGGAATATTGCTGCAAATCGTAAGTATTAGGCGCTTTCCACGGACAGCTTTCCAAATGCGCCGAATATTCCGGTTCCATTTTCTTATTCAGTACCAGACGGTCATACAGCCCGTCAAGCCCGGAGAGGTCTTCCCCTTCCCATGTAGACAGGACAATTTCGGCTTCGGGAAAATACTTTCGTACCGAACGCAGCGACCTGGCCGTCGCATACCGCCCCTTGCCGATGATTTTTCCGGTACACACAAACGTAATGTCGCGCGGGCTGACGGTTTCCGTCTTCCTTCTTTGCAGGTTGCCGAATTCTTCGGGAAGGTACTGGTAGTAATATTCGCTGTACCCGCGCAGAAAATGCCCGTCCCAGAGTTTGCGATGCAGGATGTACGGATGCTCCCGCCCTTCCCTTGAATATGCATCGCCGGGATGCAGAATGGAATAGTCGATGACAAAATTCCATCGCGGCGAAAGCAGCTTCTTCTTATCGCCGATAACCGCATTCAAAACGTCCTGGTCGCACAGGGCGAGCGGCTGGTGTTCCAGCAAATACGCCACCAGTTTAGGAGAAATTTTATCTTTCCGCATCAGTTCCAAATTCATCAGCATCATTCCGGCGTTAAAATAATTTTCGGGGTGTTTCATTTTCAGATAATCCCGCGTATAAGACGCCCAGTCATACCCTTTCAGCCCTTCGACGTCGCGCAGCCAGACCGTGTCTCTGTCGCTGATATGCTGCCGGACAAAACGATCCTGGACGCACCCGATATAACAATTGCCCGTATCCTCGTTAAAAAGCTTGGAAATGTCTCCCAGAACCACCATGTCCGCGTCTAACTGGATTATCTTCTTATATTCCTTCAAAACCTCCGGGATAAACAGCCTGTCAAATATTGCCGACGTCTTAATGTTTGTCGTCAGGAAACCCGCCGTCTTGTCGCGGATGTCGATAAATTTCACCCGTGCGTTGCCGTATCTGGAAATAACCTTTCGCAGAAGTTCCTTCGTTGCCTCTTTTATGCCGTTGTCAAAGACGATAAACTCATACGTATAGCTGCTGTCCGAGTTTGACAGGATGGAAACCATAACCGTCGCGGCATGCTTAACATAATTGTCATCAACCGAAAACGTTATCGGGATAATCTTTTCTTTCATAAATTTTCTCCTATTTTTGAGCATACTTGGTTAAGGCGTCAATAAACATCTCTCGGCCGAATTCCATCGGCGGATATTGACATCTTACACGGCTGACACGTTCATTTATGAAACGTTCGTCATCCCAAAAAGGCAGCCCGGCACGTTTCATAAACTCTGCAAAAATATCATATTTTTGAGCAAACGAACGATTAAACTGTCCATAATCAAGCCGCGAATAAATATCAAACAAATCTTCCGGTTCCGACATATGTACACACGGTATGCTAAAATATTCCGCCAATTCCATAACCCTCGAATCATGCCCGTCGATAAAAGCAGGAATCCCCGCCAGCAAAGACACGATATTGCCGTGGATGCGACCGCCTATGGAAAAATTAAACCCGCTGTTTTTTAAATCCTCATCCCATGCCAGATAATCGCCGTAAATTCGAAGCCGCTTCTGGTTGTACAAAGTCGCAAAGAGGCCGTTGCGCAGATGCGGCAGCTCCATTCCCAGGGTCTGGGGAATTTCTTCTTGTCGCAGCAGCAGACGGTATAAGACGTCCTGATCCACAAAAACAGAATTTGGATATTGATGAAAGTAAACATGAAATCTCTCGTCAAACCAGAAATGTGTTCCGTTCAACACCGGCTTGAGCTCGCTTTGCACAATATCCTGCGGGACTATAACCAGATTGCGCCCGTTCATAAACAGGGACGGGCAGCCGGTTACCGTAAAGTCACTGTCCGAAAATCCAAGCTTTTTAACAACTTCCGCCGTAAAATAACCGCGCAGCGAAATCATGCCTCCTGTATCCAGTATACTCCCGATAAAGTCGCAGCCCTCCTGCCGGATGTCTTCAACAAAATCCGTATGATATAAATAATCGGATTGGGCTCCCACTCCGATAAAATGAAACGGCTTTTTAATTTTCTTAACCGCATGCGCCCAACGCCGCAGCCCATGCTCTTTGGCATAGGTTCCCAATACATTGGCCGGAAACGTAACCAACGCATCATATTTCTCGTTAATCCGATCCGCATCCTTAAGAAACTCGTCCGTTCGGGATAAAAACGTCGTGCACACATCCACGTCAACATACGGCGACAACATCACCTTCTGCATACCGAACTGAAAAACGTTATTGCCGCTGTTTCCCCCCATGCCGGCAAGCCCCTCAAATGACGGAAGCTTGTAATCATAAGGCTGCATCTGATCTTTATCAATACAAAGCAGCACTTTTTTCTTTCTCTGTTTTTTTTCAAATAAGTACATAACACCACCAATTAAATATTTCAGACTGCCGCAGTTAAGATATACCAAACGGCAAAAACAGTCTCTCTCCTACCTGTGCCATTCCACGCCATGCTTTAAAACCTTGGCGGGTACCCCCCCTATAATACAATTTTTAGCTGTAAAAACCTTATTAACCACAGACGATGTAGCAATAACGCAATTGTCGGGAATTACCGTTCCTTTTAATATCATATTGCGCATACCCAGCCAGACATGGTTACCCAAAACAATATCTTTCGGAACATTAATTTGCTCGGTTTGGCCTTGTTGCGTAATTTTATGTCCGTCACCCGGGCGGAAAAAATTTTGTACCGAAAACATACAGTCGTTTCCTATTTTAATACAGACTCCGGGGTCTTCTCCCAAATAAAAAACCGTATGGCCGCAAGAAAAATTTTCCCCGATAATTAATTTGTTCCCCGGTTTCATCGGTGCATCAACAAAGACATCACAGATATTATAGCGGGTCTTCTGAATGACAATTTCCGCCCTGTCGCCTAATTTAAAACGGCAATTTATAAACTTTATGGGAGCGTGGAGTTCTACACGATTGTCATTACCGTAAAAAATAACAGTCAACCCTTCTATTTGAGGATTATATTCCTCACGGCCGTCTTCATGAATTAAAACAAATCTGTTGTTCTTGCCAAAGTCCTGTATACTGTTTCTTGCCTTTTCCGCCGTTACCTGCTGAATTCTTTTTTTACGGCAAAGTTCTTCCTGTTCCAACAATTCTATTCTGGACAACAGGTCTGTTCTATTGTCATTCCCGCTTTTTTTCTCTTTCAGTGTATCTTCCAGAACTGCCACCCGGCGCCGCAGCAGCTCCGTTGCATCCGGCTGCCGGTAACGCCGGCGGAAAGCTTTTCGCCTCTCCCGGTTCGGAATAAAACACGCCGCCGTATGCACTAAAAAGTTTCTGATCCTCATTTGCTCAATCCCCTTCTTGTCATTCATATCCCAAATATATTCGCGTTCGTCTTACCGCTGTATTCGCGCCCGGATTACCGCTGTATTCGCGTTCGTCTTACCGCTGTACCGCCGGCCATTTGCGCCTGTATATCCTGCCGGCATTTGCACCCCGCTCATTATGCCGCTGTCGCCGCCTGGCGTTCGTGTCCCCAATATCTCCCCGTTCATCTCTCCAGATACTCCCTGAGCTGCCGCGGCGTGCCGACGCAGGCAAAAGCATCCGCCGCAATGTCGTAAACCCCGGTTTTCAGCCCCAGCCGTACCGCATGGTTATAAACATTGCTCATGTAATATTCGTTTTTTGCCTTGTCGCCGTAAATCATCATATTGATGGCGGCGCGCACAAAATCCGCCCCCCGCGCAAACATATACGCCCCGGCGATGGCGTGGCGCGAGATGGCTTCTTTCTCGCGCGTCCGCACCACCACGCCCTCCGCGTCCGTTTCCGCATACGAAAAACAGCTCTCGTCCGACGCAAACGTCAGCAGGCTGCCGTCCAGCCTCCGCGCCAGGCAGTCTTCGGCAAACCCCGCAAACACCTCCCGCGTGAAAATGTTATCGCTGTCGGCAAAGATGACCGGCAGGTTGTTGTTGATGATCTCAAACGCCGCCAGCGCCGTGCAGCACGCGCCCTGCGTCAGCTTTTCCACCGTAACGAACGCCGTGCGGTAGCGCTCCGACAGCCTCTCCAGTTCCGCCCCGTTTTCCTCCCGGAAGCGCTCCTGAATAATCAGCGTATAATGCGCATCGGGCAGACTGACCCCGTCCAGAACCCGCTCAATCATCATCTTGCCGTTGACGTCGATAAAAGGCTTCGGCTTGTCAAACCCCTCTGCCTGAAAACGGGAGCCTGCCCCCGCCATCGGTATCACCACGTTAATCATTTCGCCTTAGCCTCCCTCATCAGCATATCTTCGGAAATCTCCGCCCAGTTGTCGGCAAACCGCACCGCCCGGTCGTCAATCGTGATGTCCGCATTGGGCTTGCCGAAAAAAATCTCGTCATATTCGATGCCGTTCTTCTCCAGCCATTCAAACGTCATCTTCCCGACGTTTTTCAGCGCCTTGCCGACGTTGTGCCCGGTCGAGCCCATATTGCGCGCGGTATTGATAATCACCGTGTGCCCCGCCGCCCTGAGCGCGCGGATTTTCTCCGCCGCACCCGGCTTGACCCTGACGTCGGCGTACGTTTCCCCGTCTTTGCGGATGTCGCAGATTGTCCCGTCCAAATCAATGCAGATGCGTAATTTCCTCTGTTCCGTCATATCGCTTGCTCCCCGTATAAAACCTCGTTAAGTTTCCGTACCGCCGTCAGGTAAAAGGCCCTCTGCCGGTTCGTGTCGTCGCCGTGCAGCGGTATCATCGTCAGAAACAGCAGCCCCTCAATCAGCTTGATGTCCCGGCTGTCGTATCCGTATTCGACTGCCAGTTCGTCAAAAAACGGCTCCAGTTTCTCCGCCACAATCGGCGACGAAATCTGAAATTCGTAATCGTCCCGCCCGTTCTGCTCCAGCCGGTACAGCCCCGCAACGATAAAATCGTAATGCCCGACGATGCTGTGGCGCAGCTTGGCGATGTCATACCGCGGGTCGCCGTAAATCGTCTGCGTCCTGAACCGCCCGCGCGGGTCCACAAGCTTGAAGATATAATGCATCGGGTCAAACAGAATGTTGGAAAAGCAATAGTCGCCGTGCACGATGGTGCGCTTTCCGTATTCGGCAAGCCGTGCCAGCGCCGCCGCCAGGTCTTCCTTAAATTCGGGATAATTGCGGTAGTGCATGCTGTTGATTGTCAGATAGCGGCTCTGCATCATCTCCGCAATGCGCGGATATTTTGCCGCAATTTCCGCCAGCCGCTGTTCGGTTTTGACGATGTAGATTTCCTCCAGTTCGCCGCGATCGGGTGCCTCGGTGTATTTTTCAAACACCTTATGCACTTTCAGCAGCGCCTCGATGATGTTGTACCAGTCTTCCAGGTTGTTGGAACCGTAAATAAAGGTCTCTGCCAGATTCGCATAGCCGTAAAGTTCCATCTCCACCCGCGCAAACTCGCCGTCTTCGCTGACGTCAAACACCCGCGGCGCATAGCACGAAATCTCTTTAGGCAGGCTTTGGTACCAGTTCGCCTCGTCCAACAGCTTCTGCTTCTTTTTGGAAATTTTCGTAATCGTCCCGCGCACCGCGTCTACCGCCAGATTGTTGAACTCGCGCGCCGA
>OMCQ01000948.1_pt1 | contig 13169 bp, 10 predicted proteins | sample 1673761 | NCBI WGS metagenome assembly OMCQ01 (sample SAMEA103958126, study PRJEB25191) | human gut metagenome | reverse complement strand
GTGTTTGAACATGGTGGGCCATTCGCTGACCTTCTGACCTGTGAGCCACCCAAAGTCCATAAGGACACTCGGCTGCGAACCAGTGGAGAGCTGCTACGTTACTCTCTGGAAGGAAACGAGTATCCGACAGAGCCGTACATGGATTCGTTCTTTGAGTGGCTCTACTGCCGTGCGTTGAAGCAGTTCCCGGAAAAGGCGGAGCCGCTGAGCAGATATAATGCTTTTTCTGATATTGCTGCCGCAGCGGATTCTAAAAAGTATTATGGCGATTCCTCACGGGCGGCTGCGATTTATGTGGGACTTGCAGCGGCAGGAAAACTTTCGTGCATCGATTCCTATGAATTATTTATTGCTGAGGTCTATACGGAGCCGAAACCTTTGCCCAAGTCTGGAAAATCTGAGGCTGCTTCAAAAATGACACCCGAAGTTTCTGCACCAGCAAAGGAGACTCCGGCAGACGAATTGCCGCAGCCCGATAACGCAAATGCGGAAGTGATTCCGGACGCTGCGCAGATGGAGCATATCCTTGAGCTGCCCAAAGCGACCTGTCTGCTTCTCTCTTTGGCAAAAAATGCTGGCCTTTCTGCAAATAGTTCCAGTGAGCTGACATATAAGGGAAAGGAATTCCTTCTTGACGCTTATCAGATAGCGCTGAAAAATAAAACGCTCCAAATCAATATCCAAAAGAACAAAATCACATTTCCGATGGAGGAACCGGACAGCGGATTTCATGCAGTTGGTGTGTTGACCCGTTCGCCTGCTTGGGAATACGGATGGAAGTTTAACTATCTGACTGAGAATACATCCGGTGCAGAAAAGTCCGAAGTTAAAGAAAAAATCCCTCCGAAGCCTTTGACCGCATTGGAGCATCTGGAACGCTGTGGGTATAGAATCGTTCAGCAGGTCGTACCGAAAAAACTTCCGCCGATTGCCGTTCAGCGGATGGCATGGAAAACAGGCGAAGCTCTTTGCGACCCGGTAGTGGTGGATTTCTTGCAGTTTATTCGGACACATATGCAGAGTGACGGCTCTTTTTCGTTTCGTATCCCAAAGGGTACTTCCAAGAATTCGTTTGCCACACTTTCGGAAATCGCTCAGACGTGGGATAAAATGGGACTTTTTGCATCCATTGTGATCTATCCGCAGAATATCGTCTATGAGCTTGCGCAAAATGAGACTGTCCGGCATTTCCTGAGCGGGAAGTGGCTGGAACTTTTTGTGGAGCATCAGGTTCAGCAGATTTTGAATCGCTATCAGGAGGAGCAGGGTGCAGAAGTTTCGGTTTGCTCCAATGTGATTCTTTCAGAAGCGGCATCCGCAGGGAGCACGCATGAACTGGATGTCGTATTCTCCATCAACGGAAAATTCTTCTGGGTGGAAGCCAAATCGTCCAGCCGAAGTATTGATTATGGAAAATACGCTTCTCTATGCGAAAAGCTGAAAGTAACCTCCGACCGACTGCTTTTGGTCAACAGTGATTTGTCCGTTGAGGAGTGTGAAGGCGTTTCTTACTTCTGGAATTATCGTGTTGCAAATTGTGCAACGATCACGCAGGAACTGGAAAGCATGATTGCTAAACAAATTGAAATCACCGCTGCTCTGAGTACAGACTGAGTAATAAGCAAAAAAGCCCTGAGAACCCTGCCGGATAAGCGGCAAAGTTCTCAGGGCCGTATTGTTTTATCGGATCTGCTCGACTTGCTTGGAGTCCTTTTCCTCCGCAAAGAACAGTTCCACATTTTTCTGTGCTTTTACGATTTCCTGCATCTCATCCCGTGCCTTTCGGTACTCCGGGTAGAGTGCTTTTTTCATGGTGAGCAACGCAGAATACTCTGCATTCAGGTCTTTCACTTTGGGCAGCTTTTTCAGGCCGGATTCATTGAAAGCGGCTTTCGCCGTCTTATGCAGCGTGATTTCCTCCCGGTGTGCTTCCAGAAATTTGGAACTATACCCGGATTTGCGGTAGGCATCGTACACTGGCCGGGTCTTGGCGTAGTTGACGATGTGCGCACGGAGGACTGCAATCTCGGTCATACGTTGCTCTGCGGCCTTGATAGAATCGCCCAGTTCGTGATAGTGTGAAAGTGCAGCATCTGCAAGTTCCTTCAGCTCATCCGCACTGCTGATTTTCTGTTCCTGCAAAAAAAGCAACGTCTTGGACATTTCCTTCAGATTGTGCTTTTTCGCCCAGCGTTCGTAGCCGCCACCTTTGCCCTCGGCAAGTTTTGCTTGAATGTCAACCAGCAACTGGAACGGCTGCTCTTTGGGAGGTTGCTTCTGATGTGGGCGGTGTTCGGCTTTTCCGGCAATGACTGCTTTCAGTTCTTCCTCGCTGTACCCTGCTCCCAGAGTGCGGAACCGGATAAATCGTTTCTGCCGTGCGCCCTTGACGGAGGTGTACTTTCCGCGTTTGACTTCATAGCCCTGCTGCTCCAGCTTTTGCAGAAAATCTTCGTAGTCGGTGGGCTTCTGCTGCAAAATTTCGTCGATGACACCGCACAGTCGGTCGCGGTTGCTTTCCCTTGGCGGGTAAGTGATACGCTTCTGCCGCTCCCGATAAGGCTTCTTTTCAATTACGGAAAGCTGATGCTCCAGACAAATCAGGTCGCTTAACCGCTGCACTGCCAGCCCGGAAAAGAAAAAATCCCGAAATTTCCGGGTACCATCCAAAGCGGTCGAATTAAAGATAATGTGATTGTGGATATGCTCCCGGTCGGTATGAGTGGCAACGATAAAAGCGTGTTTGCCTTTCAGAAAGCGGGAGGCCAATTCGTAGCCAACTTGATTTGCTTCCTCTGCTGTGATTTCGCCGGGTCGGAAGGATTGCCGTATCTGATAGGCGATGACATTGCTTTTCTGGCTGCGCCCGGTGGCTTGCTCGTATAGCTTTTTTGTGAGCATGAACTCCTCATCCACGGTAAGCGGGCTGCATTGATAGCTGCTGACAAGTTCGCCCCTTTCAGTCTTGTCGGGATTCTGCGCATAATCAGTGCGGTCTTTCAGGCAGACGAGTAGCAGCCAGAGCAAATCACCCCCTAAATGAAAAAGCCGCCCGAAGGCGGCAAAAGATTCAAAATCAAATCACGTCCCGGAGCCAACCGCTGAATCGTTCAACGCCCGCCACCATCGCAGTTGCGCTGACAAAAAGAACAAAGCAGAGAAATTCAGCAACCAGCAGAATCAAAAACTGATCCCAAGTCTGGCGGTAGACGGTGTAGATGCCGCAGCCAAAGATATACAGCATCAACGGCGCGACAACATAGCTGGACAGAGTGAGCAGCCACTTTGCCATCAGAGCCAGAAAAGCCACAAACAGAGAGACCGGGGCAAGCACCATTTTGAACAGAAACCTCATATCGAACACCATCCTTCCTTTTTCCGCCCCAATTATAAAGGTATCGGCTACTGCCTTGCAAGGATGTCAACCGTTATGTAAGCCCGCAGTCCTCCTGCTGCGGGATTTTTTTAGAGTTCCGAAAGTTTGGCGAGAAGTTGCTTGCCGATAGCTATCAGCTCATCCAACCGACTACGCAAGTCCTCTAAATCGGCGGCATAGAGCTGCCCGCTTTCATTGGCCCGTTTCGCCACCTGATTCAGGTTGTTGCTGCAATTCTGAAGAAGGTACGCCATCCGACGCAGCTGTGGTAAATCAAGATTCAGGCAGTAACCATCCAGAGCCATTTTTCGCAGATAAGAGCCAATGCTCAAAATACCGCAACTTTCCATCTTCTGACGAATGCGTTCCAGTTCGACTTTGCTGACACGAAAATGGATCTGCTGGTCACGGTGCTCCGTCACCGGGCATCACCATCCTTATCCAAGTAAGATTTGAATGGTCGGACAGGCTCCACTTTATCAGCCTTTTCTTCCAGAGCTGCCAGCACAGAGGGGCGGGCATCCGGCTTTTCTTCCGCTTCGGGTTCTGTCCGGCTGGACTGATGCTCCATGTTCAACAGCGCATCCAATTCTGCAAGGCGGGCAGATTTGGTTTGCAGTTCTTCCTCCTGCGCAAACGGCTTGGCGATTTCAACCTCTGCGGCCTGCTTCTGCTGTTCCAGAGAATCCAGTGCGGCATCAGCATCGGCAATGCGGTCGGCAAAATTGCCGATGGCATTGTCCAGACGGACGATGTTGCCGCGAGGGTCATCGCCCAGCGGTACCGGATAACTCAGCTCGCCGCGGAGAACGATTTGATGCTCATTCTTGAAACTGTCAAAGCGAATGTTCAGCTCAAAGCCGCGATAGGTGCCCAGCAGCATCATATCCGCATTCGGCATCTCCTTGCAGGCGAGCATCAGCCGCTCACCAGCTGCTTTTTTCTCATCGAACACCATGCCCTTGATCGTCATGCCGCAGAAGTTCTCCTTATCCTGCGGGTGTGCGTCTGCGATTTGGGCATCGTTTTTCAGAGCCGCAATACGGTTCTTCGCTTTCTGAATTTCCTCCGGGTAATGCTTGAGCAGCTTATCTTCCAGACGATATTTCTGGTTCTGGTAATCCGAGCGCAGCACCTTGAGCTTTGCTACCTGCACATCCAGATCCATCTTTTCCCGGATGCGCGGGTCGCCTGCGCATAGGGCCTTGACCTCGGCATACGAAAGAGCCTGCTCATCCACATCATCACAGGAGCGCATCGGAGATTTGCTCGTCATGATCTGCGAAATAAACTTCTGCTTGTTTTCCAGCGTTTGCCAGAGGTAGGCATCGAATGTCCCCTCCGTGACGTAATTATAGACGTAAACTTGTTTGTTTTTGTTGCCCTGACGGATGATTCGGCCGTTGCGTTGGGTCATATCGGACGGTCGCCAGCCTACATCCAGATGATGCACGGCCACCAGCAGGGTCTGGACATTGGTGCCTGCGCCCATCTTTGCAGTGCTGCCCAGCAGGACACGCACCTTGCCGCTGCGGACTTTGGAGAACAAATCCGCTTTCTTACCTTCAGTATCAGCGTTGTGGATGAACTCGACCTCCGATTCCGGCACCCCGGCGGCAAGCAGCTTTGTGCGAATATCATCGTAGACATTGAACGAGCCGTCTCCCTTGGGCGTGGACATATCGCAGAAAATCAGCTGCGTCAGATTATCCTCTTTGGTTTCGTTCCAGATACGCAGAACATTGTCGACGCAGGCATTCAGCTTGCTGTCCGGGTCATCCGGGGTGAGCGGATTCATCAGCCGCTGGTCAAGGCCGATTTTACGTCCGTCCGAGGTGATCTTCAGCATATTGTCCACCGAGGGGTCAACCGCACCGCTATGCACCTCAGCAGCACGTTCGCTCAGGGATTTCACCATGTCCTGCTGGATTTCCGAGGGTTTGACCACGACAGTTTCAAACTTGGCTTCCGGCACAGGCAGGTGAAGCTGGTCGGAAGTTTTGATGTCCGCAACCTCCTTGAACATGGACATCAGCTCCGGCAGGTTAAAGAACTTGGCAAAACGTGTGCGCGCACGGTAGCCGGTTCCTTCCGGCGCAAGCTCAATGGCCGTGGTGGTCTCGCCAAACGTAGAAGCCCATGCATCAAAGTGGGTCAGTTGTTTCTGCTGGAGAGTGCTGTACTGCAAATAGCGCATCAGGGTGTACATTTCCGTCATGGAGTTGCTGATGGGCGTTCCCGTTGCGAAAATCACGCCGCGCCCGCCAGTCACTTCATCCAGATAACGACACTTGCCGAACATATCGCTGGACTTCTGTGCTTCGGAGGTAGAAAGGCCAGCAACATTGCGCATCTTGGTGTAAAGATATAGGTTCTTGTAGTTCTGGCTCTCGTCCACAAATAACCTATCTACGCCTAATTGTTCAAATGTGACCACATCATCCTTGCGGTCGGTGGACTGTAGCTTTTTCAGTTTCACCTCCAGTGTTTTCCGTGTCTTTTCCATCTGTTTCACGGTAAAATGCTCACCGGACTGTTCTTTGGCCTCTGCAATGGCATTTTCGATTTCCTCGATCTGATCTTCGATGATCCGTGCCTGCCGTTCCGCAGAAAGAGGGATTTTCTCAAACTGCGAGTGGCCGATAATGACGGCATCGTAGTCGCCGGTTGCGATGCGGGCGCAAAAACGCTTTCGATTGGCGGGTTCAAAGTCTTTCTTGCTGGTAACGAGCAGCTTTGCATTGGGGTATAGCCGCAGGAACTCGCTGGCCCACTGCTCGGTCAGATGGTTGGGCACCACGAACAGGCTTTTCTGACACAGGCCCAAACGCTTAGATTCCATTGCCGAAGCTGCCATCTCAAAACTTTTGCCGGCACCCACCTCGTGGGCGAGCAGGGTGTTCCCACCATAAAGCACATGAGCAACTGCATTGCGCTGATGTTCCCGCAGATTGATCTCCGGGTTCATACCGACAAAATGGATATGGCTTCCGTCATACTCGCGGGGCCGGGTACTATTGAACAACTCGTTATACTGCTTCACCAGCAGATTCCGCCGCTGCGGGTCTTGCCAAACCCAGCCTGCAAAGGTATCCTTGATGGCCTGCTGCTTCTGCTGGGCAAGCATCGTCTCCTTCTGGTTCAGGACACGCCGCTCTTTACCATCCTCCTCAATGGTATCATAAATGCGGCAGTCCCGCAAATTCAAGGTGTCCTCCAAAATCTTGTAGGCGTTGGCCCGATGGGTGCCGTAGGTTTCGGTGGACATGATATCATACATTCCGGCGGCAGATTTGTTGCCGATGCGCCATTCGGACGTAAATGGAGAGTAGCGGACTTGGATCAGGTTGTTATAGCGGATGCGGTAGGGCGGCTGAAAAGTCTCCATCATAAACTGCTGCACAATGGCGGGATTCAGCCATGTGGCACCCAGTCGGATGTCGATTTCTGATGCTTCAAGGTCCTTCGGCTGCGCTTTGGTCAAAGCCTCCACATTGATCTTGAACTCCGGGTGGCTTTCAGCGGCAAGCTGAGCCATGCGCAGTTTATTCCGCACATTGCCGGAAAGATACTCGTCCGCAGTGCTGATGCGAGAGGACGGCTGCACAGCCAGCACCCTCGCATCGTATCGCGGCGGCTTTGCCGACTGGCTCGATTTGAGCTGGTTCCGCGGCTCAGACTGGGGCATCGCCCGCGAAGCCCTCTACAACGTCACCACCGGCGAACTGCTCACCGGCGAAGAGGACAGCGCCGTCTCTGCCTGCGGCGTGGGCGTCGCCTGTCTCCAGAGCCGTCAGGACAACCGCTCCGTCCTCTACGATTTGAACGGCGGCGAGGCCGTGGAGCTGGGCCGCTTCGACTGGGCCGTGAACACTTACACCCCCGGCTGCGTCGTCCTCTCCGGCAGCGATGACCCGGACAGCCCCTACACCCTCATCGACCTCGCCAGCGGCGAGAGCATCGGCGTCCAGCGGTACGACGCCGACTACCGCTCCGGCAACATCGCTGTGCTGACGACGGACAACATCCTCAAAGTCTACGACGGCACCACCGGTGCGCTGCTGACCAAGCTGCAGCACCCCGATGTTGAGACGTACTGGACGAGTAAGCACGGCAAGGCCGGCGTGGACTGCAAGGACTGCCATATGCCCAAGGTTAAGGGCAAGGACGGCAAGACCTACACGAACCACTGGGCCACGAGCTCCAAGTACTACGTGAAGGAAACCTGCCTGCGTTGCCACAAGGACAAGACCGAAGCCCAAATGAAGCGCACGATTTCCGGCATGCACGCTTACTACATGGGTAAGCTCCGTGAAGCTGAAAGCCGTATGACGGATATGTTCAACGCCTTCGATCTTGCCAACGCCATGGGTGTTGATGAGGCCGCTCTCAAGAAGGCCCGCGAACTGCACAGCGTTGCTCACACCAACTGGGAATACTGGACGGCTGTGAACGGTGCCTGGTTCCACAATCCTGAAATGGCTCAGGCCTCGCTTGCGAAGTCTGCCGCCGCAGCTCAGGAAGCCACCAAGGTTCTGCGTGACGCAATGGCCGCCAAGCGCGCCAAGTAAGTCAGACTCGGAAAAGGCGGATCCCGTAAGATTCGCCTGACCGAAACGAGAAGCGGATGATCGAAAATTCGGTTGTCCGCTTTTTTCTTGATCCCAAAGACCATGTCACACGAAATTATTTTCTGGTGCGTTGCAGCCCTTTTGATTCTCATTGCCTGCGCCTTTGTCGTGCCGGCGCTTCTCGGGCACAGCTTCTTCCGTACCAAAGGCGCAAGCGCCGAGGAAACCTCACGCGTCCTTTTGGCGCAGCAGATGGAGAGCCTCCAGGCCGATCTTGATGCGGGGCTTCTCGATAAGGCTGGCTACGAGGCAAGCGTCGAGGACGTCAGGCGCCGTGCGCTGCAGGATATTTCTGAGGCCCGCGGCAGAACGCTCGGGGGCAAAGGCGCTCCCGTTGCGACGGCGCTTACCGTGTGCGTGCTGATGACGGTGTCGGTATTGGGGCTTTATCAGTGGTTCGGAGCCGCAGGATCCATTGATTTGTTTGACTCGGTGCAAAAGGGCGGCATCATGCGTGCCGACGGCACGCTCGGGCTTAACGACCGCGCGCCGGGCGCGGCTGAACTCAAGGCCTTTCTTGAAACGCATCCCAAGGATGAACGTGCCTGGGTGCTCTACGGGCGCGCTCTTGCGCAGAGCTCTGACTGGCAGGGCGCGGCTGATGCGTATGAAAAGGCTGTGAGTCTCGGCCGTTTTGCCGGCAAAGACACGGACGTACTGATGGAGTACGGGGCGGCCACCATGAACCTCAGAACAGAGGCCGCGTACAAAAAGGCTGTTGAGATTCTCACGCAGGCCGCCGTGATTGACGAAAACAACCTCCGGGTGCAGGAGTTTCTCGCGATGGCTGCGTTTCAGGCGCACGACTGGAAAACGGCGCGTATTGCGCTCGAATTTATTCTTACCAAGGCCGATCCCAACGACCCGGCCTATCAGAGCATTGCCGAAGCTGCGAGCCAGGCTGCGCGCATGGAGCGCGAAAGCCGGCAGAAGTAGGCTCTTCTCTTTGATCTCCTGTCTTTTGGAGCGACCGGGCAGCTGACGTTGCACGGCCGCTAACTTAAACAGCCTACTGAGAGTGCCGTTAATCAAGCGCATCAAACTTCTCTGAGTCGTCCCACGGGCATAAGCCCACAATGACGAAAGGCGTCCGTTTCCAAAGGCAGGTGGGTGTTTTTCTTGATTGGCTCGTGGAGTTTGAGCCTGTACAACTTTCTGCTCGCCTTTGTGATCTGCGGAGGCGTCATCATCATCGGTGAGGTGGTTTCCACCTTAACCAAAGCCTGGGTTCCTTCGGTCTTTGTGTCAGCCGTCCTGCTACTGTTGGGGTACTGGACTATTCTGCCGCACGACCTTGTGAAGGACTCGTTTCTGATTCCGTTCGGCGCTACGCTCTGCATTTATCTGCTGATTACCCACTTGGGCACAATCCATCAGTCTCAAGCAGCTGATGCAACAGTGGCGCACCGTCACGGTGTGCCTTGCGGGCCTTTTGGGTATGTGCCTTGCCGCGTACTTTATTGCGCCTTTCTTTATGGACCGGGCACTCGTCATCACGGGTCTTCCGCCGCTCACAGGCGGCATTGTGGCGGCAACGATGATGCAGACCGCAGCCATGAAGCAGGGCCTTACGGTTGCTGCTGTTTTTGCGATTTCCATGTACTGCGTGCAGGGTTTTGCTGGGTATCCGCTTACGTCCTATTGCCTTAAAAAAGAGGGCCTGAGGCTTTTGGCCCTTTACCGCAGCGGCGAACTCAAACTTAACCCCGAAGAGCTTGCTGAGGTTAAAACGGTCACGGCGCTAAATTCCTTAAACAACACGAAGTAACCGGATGCATAAGCCCGGACCGGCGTCCGGGCTATGAGCCTTAAAGCCCGGAAGAAGCCTTCTTTTTCCGTTTTTTTTCCATCTGTTTGGTGATGACCGATGCCGCGCAGCCCGCAACGAGAATCAGCGCCATGCCGGTCAACGCCGTTGCCGGAAGCGACTCGCCGAAACAGAACGTGCCGATAAATTCGGCAATCGGAATCGTTGCAAACTGAAAGCAGGCCGTGAGCATCATGTTGCCGTATGCGTAGGCTCGGGTGAGGCACACCTGCGCGAGAACTGCGGTGATTCCGACGCCGAGAAGCGCACCCCATGTTTCAGGGGAGTGGCCTCCGATACCGCCCTCAAGGATGAGGTTGCCGCCGAGCCCCCAGATGGTGCCCACAAGCGAAAAATAAAAGACGATGCGCCAGGCGGGCTCGTGGAGGTTTCCGAGTTGCTTGATCTGGAAAAAGATAATCGGTCCCATGGAAGCGGCAAAAAGCCCGAGAAGCGCCCACTTAAATTGTTCACCGTTTACCGACGGCTGCAGTACGAGACACACCCCGATAAAACCCGTGACGATGGCAAGCGCCAGAAGCCAGGGCGCCTTTTCCCGGTTTTTGAGTGCAATCACGATCACCGTGAGTGCAATAAAAAGGGGCGCCGTGTAGTTAAGCGTCGTCGAGGTTCCCAAAGGGAGGTGCCCCATCGTCGCAAACCACATCGTGAAGGAAACGGTCCCCAGAATAGAGCGCTTTAAGTGCCCCGTGAGATAGTTCGTGCGCGGAGAACACCCTTTTGCGAGCATAAAGCCCCAGATTACCGCAAAACTGATGAGCGAGCGCCAGAAGACGATCTCAAAGGTACCGGTCTCGGCGGAGGAGAGCTTTACAAACGCGCTCATGACGGCAAAAAAGAAAGCCGCCACCAGCATCCAGAATGACTGTAGCATGGGGACAGAGAAAATCTTGGGTTACACAGACACGGAAAGGCGCGTGGAATTCTAAAGACGTACCGAGGATTCCGAAATACCGCACAATGATTGGCCTGTGCGGATTTTGCTCAGATAGCGCTCATCTTTTGTGCCTATCATGCGTAACAGTGTTTTGATATTTTTGCTTCAGACATGACCGACGACCGTATGCAGCGTCTTGAGAAAGGCGCGCTTAAAGAGGAAGCCGACACGATCGGCTTCATGATCGCCGACTACTGCCACGCGCATCACGGCACGAAAGAGGGGCTGTGCGAAAAGTGTGAAGCGCTTTATGAGTACGCCCGAAAGCGCCTTGCCTGCTGCCCCTTCGGAGAGGAGAAGCCCGTGTGCGCCAAGTGCAGAATCCACTGCTATAAGCCCGAGATGCGCGAAGAAACGGCAAAGGTCATGCGCTTCGGCGGACCGCGTATTATGTTTAAGCACCCGATTCTGGGCATTAAACATATTTATAAAAGCATGACGGTGACGCCGCCCGAAAAACCCCGCAATACCCGCGCGGCTGCTGTTACCCCAAAGGACAAGTAAAACCATGTGGCGCCTGTGTTTCCCGATTGTGAGCCTGCTTCTGATGGAGGCGCATTTTCTTTTTAACGGCTACGAGGCACTGCTGCCGCTGCCTGCGGCGCTTGCGCTTTTTCTTTTGGTGCCTTACCGCTGGGTGAAGTGGCTTGAAGTCGGGTTTCTCGTCTTTTTCGGGGTGGAGTGGGTCCGCACTGCACTGAGGCTTGTCAACGAACGGATGGCCGAAGGCCGCCCCTATACGCTTGCCTGCGTGATTCTTCTTGTGTGTGCGGTCTATACGCTCGCGTCAGCCTGGGCTTTTTTCACGGCCAAAATCAAGGACCATTACAGCCTTTAAAAGAAGCCCGGGCGTACCTTGCGGTTTTCGGGCTTACTCAGGCTCTCTGACGGTTATTTGCCTGCCTTGGCAAAGATGCTGTTTAAGGTTTCCACGGCAAGTGCTTCGAGTGTTCCGCGGCCGATGCCGTTAACCGAGAAGCGGCCGTCGGCGTAGACGAGGTTTTTCACGCGGATATCTTTCTGCACCGTTTGACTCACCTTACCCGCGCGGCGTGCGGTGTTTTCGTGTCCGGTGGCGGCAGCCACGGCTCCGAGAATATCGGCAATCGTGGAAACGGTCTTTGTCACTTTCTGCGCGGGCTGCTCGACGACAAGTTCGCCCACCGTGAGGTTCACCGGTGTCACGGACTTGAGGTCAACACCGTTCGCGGAAGCCTTTTTCCAGGTCATGAGCGTTTTACCCGCGGGATTTTTTGCGGCAAGCGAGACAAGCGAAAAGTCACCTTTCCAGGCAATCTGCGGCGTCTTTGCGTCCTTGTAGGAAAGGTTGCCCGCAAGCTGCGCCGTACCGGAGGTGAGCTGAGCGCCCGCCAGGGGCTTTACCCAGCCGTTAAACTGCGCGAGATTTAAGGCGGCAATCTTGGTCGAGAGATCGGCTTTTAAGGGCGCAACACCCAAATGACCTGAGGCTGAGACCGTGCCGGAGCCGAGTCTGGCCGAGAGACTCACGGTCCCGGTTTTGTTTTTGTGTGAGGAGAGTCCCTGAGCACTTGCTTTAATCTGCGCGATCCTAAGCTGTGCCGTGGGTTTGACGCTCTGATCAATCACGGTGACGCTGCCCGAGGTGAGCGAGGCTTTGGCAAGCGACCACTGCCAGGTGGAGGAGGTCTCCGGGCTCTTTTCTGCGGGAGCGTTCTTCGTGCCGGAATTCTTTGCGGGCGCAAGCCGCAGCGTGATGTCCGGGGAGTGAACTTCGGCGTTTGTGATGCTCACGGATTGCTTTGCGAGATCAAAGTGTCCGACCGTGACGCTTGCCGAAGCGAGTTTCACAAAGTTTCTGCCGGCTTCATCCCTTACGTCAACGCTCTTGGCGGCAACCGTCCCCTTGGCCGTAACTTGAGGGGTGCTGCCCGCCATCTTAAAGGTGATGTCGGTGTCGGCGCTCACGGAGAGTTTGTCGATACGCACGGGCAGAGCGAGGTCAGCGGCTCTCACAAGCTTGGCGGCATCAATATCGGCTGCGTAAATTTTTAAGGCGGCGCTCTTAATGTCAGCCGTGCCCGAAGCCTTGACAGGGCGTCCGTCAATTTTCAGTGAAAGCGCGGGCGTTACCGGAGCGAGGGTCCCGGCCGCCAGCGTTGACACAAGCGGCAGCGTGAGGTTGACGTCAGTCACCGCGCAGGAGACGCCTGCTTTGGAATTGGTGAGCGTCACGGCGCTGTCCGTTACACGGATGTCGGCGATACTGAAGGCGGGGAGAGTGAGACTATCAGAGGCTGAGGTCTGCGAGGCTTCCTTTTTGGCGCTTTCCACTTTCTTTGAGCCAGTCGTGATGCTCGCTTTAAGGCCCTCGACGTAAAGCGCCGAAACAACAGGGGCAAGCTTTGTGACCGATTC
>OMCQ01000919.1_pt1 | contig 13646 bp, 9 predicted proteins | sample 1673761 | NCBI WGS metagenome assembly OMCQ01 (sample SAMEA103958126, study PRJEB25191) | human gut metagenome | reverse complement strand
CTCAAAATATCGCAGCTTAAAAAAATGAGCCGATTTTTATAGTCAACGAAAAAAAGAAGGTGCATCGTGCATTACGACACGCCTCCATAGGATTCCATGTGTCTTGACGCTGACAAGCTTCAAGCGGGTCAGGAACTCCGTCATCCGGCCGGCAAAGGCTGTGGGATGACTTCATCCGAGAGTTCGACAGTATCAAACTGCACGACAAGAATGGAAGGACCTACTCCCCGAAGACCAACCTCAGAGGCAGCAAGGGGACGGTATGGCTGTATCTGGAATCCCGAAGCTGAGTACCGTTTTTTCACGGTGTATACTGCCGTATGGATAAAAACGGTTGTATCAATAACGACCATGACATCCACATCCGGGCACAGCGTGCAGCCGAACGGGTGGCCCTGAAACGGGGCTGGACGTGTTCAACGATGAATTTGACTACCGGGAGACAGCCAACAGCCGTGACCTTACGGACATGGCAGTGGCTCTCTTTGTCGGGATGCTCGATGTTCCGGCAGTCCCTTCCGAAGGCGGAGGCAGTTCCAGCGACCTTCCCTGGGGGCGTGAGGACGAGGATGACCGGGCGTAAACCCAAGACAGGACTTAAATGATAGAAAACGATGAACAAAGACAGATTTGATTTTTTAGAAATAGATGTGGCAATTCCGGCTGCTGAAAAGATGCAGCAGGAAGATCGGACAGCCGTTGTATTGGAGAACAACTGCAAGGTCGTCGGCATTCTTAATGAGAAGGTGGAAAAGCTTGAAAACAGACTTGCGGAAGCCTGTCCGCACCGGACGAGACTGTCTCTTCCTTTCATAAGGCAAGCAGGGTGACTGTCGGCGAGGACTCCAGACGTGTGCTTGAACAGGAAGGAGATGCCATTTGCCGGAAGACGACCGAAATGATTGGCAAGGAAGGCAAGAAGCTGATGGACCGCCTGTCCATGAGAGACAGGACAATCGTCTCCACGGTTGTTTTTTGGTGCATGGTGGAAACGGTCGTTTTTCTTATGGCGACTTTCATCTGCACCTGTATGGTCAACGCACAGTTCATCCACAACACCATGCTGTGGAAAATGCTCGGTTGTGTGGCAGGATTTCTCCTACTCTGCATTGGGCTGACAGCTTTTGTCTGCCATAAACTGAAACTATAACCCTAATAAAATATAATTATGGCAACAGTTAAAATTCGATTTCGTGCCTCTACCGTTGAAAACAAAGAAGGCACCTTGGTTTATCAAGTGATTCACAAGCGACAGACAAGACAAGTCTCTACCGGTTACAAACTATATCCACAGGAATGGAACATGCTGTATTCGACTGTGGATTTTCCTCCGAAATGTACGGAAGGTCGTCGTAATTACTTGGCTGCATTACAGGCAAAGCTAATCGTGGATATAAACATGCTGAAAAGCATCATTGTGAAACTTGAACATACAGGCAAGGACTATCGGGCTGATGATGTGTTGAGATTGTATCGTTCACCGTCGGAAACCAAAGGATTTGTTTCCTTTACCGAATCCCTGATTGCAGAGTTGAAGCGAACCGGCAGACAATGTACTGCAGAGAGATATGCAACCACGCTAAACAGTTTTAAGCGCTTCATGGCGGAACGCAATGACATACCTCTTGATTTGGTTGAGTCAAGCCTTATGGTAGAATATGAAACTTTTCTGAAATCCAATGGGATATGTCCAAACAGTATTTCCTTTTATATGCGCTGCTTACGTGCTGTCTATAACCGGGCGGTAGAAAAAGAACTGGTTGTGCAACGAAATCCTTTCAAGCATGTTTATACCGGGATTGATAAAACAGTCAAACGTGCTGTTCCGCTGAAAATAATCCGTCAGATACGTGAGCTTGATTTGACACTCACCCCTGAACTGGATTACGCAAAAGATTTGTTCCTTTTTTCTTTCTATACCAGAGGAATGTCGTTTGTCGATATGGCTTATCTGAAAAAGAAAAATCTGCAGAATGGAGTGTTGTCATATCGCCGTCAGAAAACGGGACAGCAGCTCTTTATCCGGTGGGAGAAGCCTATGCAGGAAATTGTTGACAAATACGATACATCCGGCACTCCCTTTTTATTGCCGATTATCCGAGACATGGAGGCAGACAATAGAAAGCAGTACAAATGTGAGTCTTACCGGATAAATCAGAGTTTAAAGAAAATCGGCAAACAGTTAGGATTGACTATTTCTTTAACAAGCTATGTTGCCCGCCACAGTTGGGCAAGCATCGCCAAAAGTAAGAATATTCCTGTTGCTACCATCAGTGAAGCCATGGGGCACGATTCCGAGCATACAACCCGTATTTATCTCGCATCACTCGATACCACAGTAGTGGACAAGGCGAACAGTCTGATTCTAAAATCACTGTAACATACAAGCCGCTAATGACATCTGTTACAAGGCCATAAATCGATACTTTATCCAAGTTCGGTTTATGGCATATAATATGTCCTGAAAATTATTGTTCAACAATTTGGCTTCAGTCTTTTTATATCTTTTGGATGGATCTATTTATCCAATGCGTTTTCGTGCATAACTGATTGCAGGAAGCGCAATTCTTATTTTATAGCCTTCCTTCAAAATGCTTTTTTTCATAGCCATCTCAACGAAAATGACGAATAAGACAGAAAAAAGAGTAGGTGAAAAAGGTTTTGGAAGAATAGGAAAATTGTTAAATGAAAACATGTTTCTCCCTGTAAGAGATTTAATTATGTTATAAACATATAAAAAAATCCCTTATAGGGCAATAAAATCAACCATATTTTTTTTCAGTTATTTGCATTTTATTTTTCCTCATAACAATCGTTGAACTTTTCGAATTGCCTATTAAACGATATATTGCTAATAATCAGGTAGATATGACTTATGAAAAGGCTTTGTAAATCTCTTACAGGGAGAAATGTATAGTGTGTGATATTCTCTCTTATAAAAAATGAAAACACGGGTGCTACCCAATCTACTGATAACAGCATGCCGGCTTGCCGGTACGAATGGAATAATTAAGAAGGAAAATATGAAAAAATTAATCCTCGGTGTTTTCCTTGCCGTTTGCTGGTGTACAGGCACTGCAAACGCGCAGGATATAGCAGCAAAGACCAATTTGTTGTATTGGTCAAGTACGACGCCCAATTTGAGTTTTGAATTTGGGCTGGGTAAACGCACGACCCTCGACCTCACAGGAGCTTACAATCCCTGGACGCTGAATAAGGATAGTAACAAGAAGATAAAGCACTGGCTGGTGATGCCGGAGTTTCGTTACTGGCTCTGTGAGCGTTATAATGGTCATTTCTTTGGTTTGCACAGCGGTTATGTCTTTTATAACATCAGTGGTGTGAGAGTTCTGTTTCAGGATAAATCAACCAAGGATCACCGTTATCAGGGTTGGGCTACGGGAGCCGGTCTTTCCTATGGTTATTCGTGGATTCTAGGCAAACGGTGGAATATCGAAGCAACTATCGGTTTAGGTTACATCTATTCGAACTATGACAAATACGAATGTGCTACCTGCGGCAAATTCAAAGGTAGCCGGAATAAACACTACTTTGGCCCGACCAAAGCGGGTATCTCTCTGATATATATAATCAAATAACAATGGAAAAACTATGAGACACATATACATTATATTATTACTGATGCTGGCATGCAGGCCGATTATGTTGCTTGCTGAAAACGAAACCGGTTACCTTCCCTCCATCGCTATTCGTCAGGGAGGTGTAGCCAAGCAGGATCGCATGGTTGAACTGAAAATGTCTGTAGATTTGAGCAATGCCAGAATTCACACACAGCATACCGTAGCACTGACACCTGTACTCGTCTCAGCGGATGGAAACCGGGAAATAGCCTTTCCGCCGATTGTCATTGACGGAAAAACACGCCACAAGGTTTACTTGCGGGCACAACGTCTCGAAAGTGTAGAGCTTCCCCCTTATCATAATGATTCTGCACAGGTGATTATACGCCATAGCAGCAAGAACCAACAGTATGATTATGCGGCTACCGTACCCTACCGGCGATGGATGCTCGACGGACGGGTGGAGATTCGCGAAGAGGTACACGGCTGTACCAATTGTGGAGAGGGAAAGTCAGAGCAGGACTTGCTGAATGGAGTTTTACCTACCTATATTCCTGATTATCGTCTTCATACCATCGCGCCGGAACCTGAACCGATAAAGGTACGTGCAGAAACACGCACGGCTCGTCTGCAATTCCGGCAGGACAGTTATAAGATTCTGCCCGGACTTAAGGATAATCGCTCCGAACTGGATACCGTTTCCAACTCCATTGATTTGGTGAAGAAAAATACGGATGTCAAGATTATCGGTATTTACATCACCGGTTACGCTTCGCCTGAAGGTAGTGAGGCTCACAACCTTACCTTGTCAGAAAATCGTGCTAAGGCACTGGCTGATTATATCCGCCGTCACGATGCCATATCCCCTGACATGCTCCATGTGGACTGGAAGGGTGAAGACTGGGAAGGCTTAGTCCGTGTACTCGGTAACTATCCGAAGTTGTTGAAACGTGACGAGATATATGAGATTATTAAGCGATACCCGGACAAACGTGACTTTTGCGAGTTGCAGCTTCAGAAACTCGTTCCGCCGACCATCTACCGGAGATTGCTCGATGAGATTTATCCTGCACTTCGTCGCAACGAATATCGCATTGAATACAACGTGCGCAACTTCAACCTCGAAGAGGCATGCCGCATGGTCAATGAACGACCGGACTTGTTGAGCCTGACAGAAATGTACAAGGTGGCTGATTCCTATGGAAAAGGCACACCCGAATATGATAAGGTAATGGCTACAGCGGTACGTTACTTCCCGACATCGCCTGCCGCACTCAACGAGAATGCTGTGAATGCCATCTCGCGCAAGGAATATGACAAGGCGGTGCAACTGCTCGAAAGGTCTGAAGTCGCTGCACAGTCTGCCGAACTGTTGACCACTCTGGGTGTAGCTTATGCCGGAGTTGGGCAATATGAAAAGGCAGAGGATGCTTTCCGTCGTGCTTCTGAGTTAGGTTCTGAACCGGCCCGGCATAATCTGAAGGAAATGCTACAGGTTATGGATCAATTGTAATCACCAGGAGATATAATCAAACATTTGTTCAATTTTTAATACTTAATTCTTATGAAGCTTAATAAGTTTTTTATGCTGGCAATGGCTGGTTTGGCCATGACCGCATGTAGTAATGATGATGAGATGGGTAACAACCTCTCTGGTAACGGTGTGGTAGAGGTGAAGATTGTCGCTCCGCAGTCACGTGCTCTCGAAACTCCGGATGCTTCCACTGATAATAAAGTCACAGTAGAGGGAGATATCTATGTGAAGTTGACAGCAGACCAAGGTGGTGATACGAAAAAGGTCACTGCAGATGGAGGAGTTTACACTGTGAAATTCTACAACGTACAAAAGCCATCAAAAATTGAAGCCTGGATTAATGACGGTGACAAAAAAGGTATGGGCGAAGCAAATATTTCTGACATGCAAATAGTTGCTAAGTCTATTCCTGCTTATGGTTCAAATGATAAGTTTAACTTGACTGGAACAACTGAAACCACTGACGGAAAGACATATGAAATGTACGCAACTAGCGTAGATTTGAAGATTCCTGTAGCTCGTTTGGAAATTTCGGGTATTAAGCACGTGCACCTTGCAGAGCCTGATAAAGGTTGTAAATATTCTGTTTTGACCATTGACGGAATATATTTGGACAAGGTTTCTACTACCTTAGGTGGTGAAGCTGTTGATTATTCATGGCCGGCTGTTGAAGGTGGTGCCCCATTACCTATTCTGAGAGATGAGATTACTGAACCGGGTAATAATTTCATGGATTTGGCTAAAGTTTGGCCAAGTGCAGAATCTGGTAAAGTTTATGCTTACAACTTCTATCCAAGTGAAAGTCAACAACCTCTTGTAAAGATCTATTTCGAAAAAGCTGAAGCTTCTGATGCACAGAACCCTGTAAGCGAGCCGCGTTATGCTGTCATCAAGAGTTACAACGGAGATTCAAACTTCAAGTTTGTAGCTGGTAAAATCTATCGCATTACTGACGTAAAATTGGATGACAAGAACATTATCGGTGACGAAGAAGGTAACACTCTGTATGGTGTAGATGTTACTGTAAAGGAAGCCCAGTGGAGTATAGAAGCTATTACCGGTCAATGGGAGGAACAGTAAATCTACCAGTCTGTTACCCTATCCATTAAATCGTTAGGGCAACAGATTCATCACTAAGTAAAAACAGCCGGGACTCGTCAGGTAAACCGATAACGGTACTGCCAGAGCGGTCCCGACTGTTTGATTAACATTTCCCGGTAAACGGGAAAGCATCACTTGGAAAATCCATCAACATGATAAAATGACAATGAAACTGATACAAAAAATAATAGGCTTGATGCTGGTGCCTGCTCTGTTCACCGGTTGTATCAAGGAGGACATGGATGATTGTATGAACGTTGCAGTCTGCTTCCAATACAATGCTGATGGACAAGACAACGTGCTGCAAAATTATATCCATGACATCAACCTCTATACCTTTACCACCAATGGAAGTATTCATAGCCGCATACCTGTCGGCAAGGAATACTTAACGAACGAGAAGCGTTTCAAACAAATTCAGCTCCCCGCTGGAAACTACAGTCTGGTGGCGGTTGCCAATGCCTATGACAAAACAGAAGTAAAGACGGGCGGAAGTAGTTTGGAGCAGATTTTTATCCAGCATCCCCAATGGCAGAACTCGGCTGCACTTTCTGGTCAAGACCATAACTATTTGGGACGCTGTGACCTGCAAATACCAGACTATCATACCTTACAAGAAGTTACCATTCAACTTTTCAGTGCGCACATAGATGCTTATGTGGAAGTTCACGGCCTGCAGCCGCCCGTACGCAGCGGAGAGGCTACAGCTCCAGCCTACCGCATTTCCATTTCCAATGCCAATGCGCAAACCAATCTGCTGAATCAGGTTCAGCCCGGACAGTGGACTACCGTGGCACAGGATTTACACTTCGATTCGGCTACACAGACTTATCAGACAACCGATATGGCACTTTTCCGCATGGATAGCGAAGGCAGTGTCATCGAATCGCTCTGCCACCATCAGGTCCAACTGGAAGATCGAGACGGCAACGTGCTTGTATCTTTTCCTCTCAGCGATTATCTGAAGGATAATGCGAAATACATTGATGTGACGAAGCAGGAAGCTTTCCTCCCCATCAGTATCAAATTTACTCCGGTAAGCGTTACGATTGAAGTACCGTCCTGGTATATCGAAGACATCGACCCGGAATGGAGTCATTCTTAATAAACTAAAAGGAGAATATTGAAATGAATAAACGATTACATCATATAATAGCCTCACGGCATATCCTGGCTGCTTTCATGTCTCTGTTCCTGCTCTCGGCAGTCTCTTCCTGTTCGGAGGATGAAAACCCGGAGACGGGAAAAGCGACCGTGAAGATGACCTTTACCACACGGGCCGGAGCCCAGACCGGAAGTGTTTCTGCACTGGAAGAACGGGAACGCATGCAGACCTTGCGTGTCATTATGGAAAATGCCGAGACCCACGAAATCCTCTATAATGTCTTTTATGACAATCTGCAGAACGGAACCAAAACGGTTACCTTTCAGGATGTGCCTGTGAAAGAAGGAGGCACCGACTTCAATTTCTATGCGATAGCCAACGAATCATCCTTTCTCTTAGAAAGTGAATCATTGGCTGGCAAGGACATAGACTTGGACGCCCTTTATAATCGTGATATTACGATTGATTTTAATGGCAATGCACTCCCCTTGCCTCAGGCCAAGAAGAATCAGAAAAAGATTCTGCCTAAACCTGGAATACAGGAACACTCTGTACCGTTGGAGTTTCCCGTGGCAAAGATAGGTGTTATTTTCACTAATGAAATCGAAACGGAACAGACTGTAGAAGACATCCGGATACCGAATCTTAAGGTAAATACCGGAAAACTCTTTCCGCAGGATTTCAATTCAGAAGATAGTGCACCAGACGCAGAGGCAAATGCCGGTAACATAAGTTTCAGCCCTTCATCTTTGACAGTGCCGGCCGGCACGTTCGGAGGTGACCCGGGCAAAGCTTCCGTAACATCACTTTACGTTTATCCGGCTAAAGGCAGCAGCTATACACTGACCGCCAATTGGCCCGATAATAATGAAAAAACAGTTGACTTGAATCAGTCTGGTAAGTTGGCAGACGGCATCCGTCGCGGTATGCAGCTGAATATCGGCATTACCTTGAAGTACGGTGTCATGCAGCTGGATAATCTCACGGTGACGGTGGATAACTGGACCAATAACTTCATCACACCGGAATTTCAGTAACCTTGCTTTAAGATGTATAATTTAAATCAAGATGATCATGAATCTGTATATGATAAGAAATAGATTTTGCTGGATGGTGGCAGCGGTAGGCTGCTGCCTGTTGCCTTTCAGTTGTGTGCAGGAAGAGGACGGAGTTCAAGTCCCTGAACACGGACAAGGCATGAGTTTGCAGTTAAAGGTGAGAGCGGGGGCTGATAATACAGGTACGGCACCGACGACAGAGGAAAGCAATATCCATACCCTTCGGGTTTATGCCTTTGCGGATATTCCGAATGATCCAAAAGACGGCCGTCTGGTTGGATATTATTATACGGATCAAGTCTTACAGACTCCTCATTCCTTTAATATGGACATCACATTCTATCAGAAAGGCACACAAAACGTGAATTTTTACGTGGTGGCCAATGAAAAAGCGATGTCGACTCCAGGTGATGACAAGCCTTTTACGGAATCTACAACCGAAAGCGATTTGAACCGTTTTACATTTACAACACTGACAACAGATATTACCCGGGATGGACTGCCTATGTTTTACAGGTCAGACGTTCCGGTAGAATTGAATAAAGACGGTTTGAGCAAAAACTTGACTTTCAACCTGAGGCGCCCTATGGGAAAGCTCGGTGTGTATGCAGCCAAGCCTGAAGGCGAAAGCGGTAATCTGCGAATTACCGGACTGACCATGCTGGCCTCGGGTACGCGCACACGTAATTACCTCATGCCACAAAGTGATGAAATATTGCAAGGCATTACAGGAATCAAGGGAGATATTCCGCTTGATGTTATCAATAAGGATGTGGACAAGACTATATCTCCAAACCTTTCTGATACAGAAAGACAGAATCCTGACAACTATACCCCAGTGTTGAACAGACCTTTCTATCCGTTTGAAAATCCCTGGGGAAGCCATTCATGGAATGCCCAAGGTGACGAAGGAGGCAATGTCCTTCAGATAGATTATTCTTTCGGTGAAGGAGATGCGCGTAGAGGATTGGTTTACCTGCCCCGTATTCAGAGAAATAATTTCTACGCTGTATGCTGCCTGATGCATAACGACGGTAAGATAACCGTTGAATATACGGTGGCCGATTGGGATGACGGAGGCACGGATGACCTGGGAGAGTTTGACTATCCCTCTTATACGAATCCCATCACTCCGGCAGATGGCACTTCGCTTCCTGAAGGAGGCAAGTATGACCAACCGACGGTTTACTACAATCCGGATTCAAGTTCTCCTGATGGAAGTTATTCCTTTACATTTTCCATCACAGCTCCGCAAGGAGACAATAAAGTATGGAAACCTGTACTATATGACAGAAATATAGATGATTTTTCCGTAGAGGTTTATCAGAAAGGTTTTCTATTGGGAGACAACAACCAGTCATATGCGACATCAGCGGATCCTTACGAAATTCGCATCCGGGCAAAAGAAAGAGATTATCTGACTAGTTCACCGGATGGTGAGGGTCAAGTGAATAAGACGGTGGGGTTGGGCATTGCCTATACACCTGCATTGCTACCAGACAACACCTCCTTGCTGTTGATCAATGGACTGACCAATGACCTGAAATGGCAAGGAAGTACGCTGGCGGAAACTATCGTTATCAAACAAGTAGACATACCTAAAAATTGATAAGCTATGAAACAGCTATTGCATTATATTGTTTTCTGTTGCCTGGCAGCATGTTGTTTTACTGCATGCGACCATGAGGATATATTTTGTCAGACAGAGACGGAAGGTGACGGCAACAGTATCATTTTAAATCTTGCATCCGGTAAACTGCCTTTAACCCGTGCAAACGTGGAAGCTAACGGAGCTGAAATTGCTGTTAGTCATCTTGACGTGCTGATTTTCAACCAGGACGGAACAAAAGTCTGGCACGAACGTGTAGATGGAATAAAAGACGGTAAAGATAAGATAACCTTATCTGCTCAAAGAAGCACCTTTGATGAAAATGAATCGTATTGGGTATATCTTATCGCCAACAGTACTGCGGATGTGAGTATTTTCGAAGATGAAAATTTCACATTAACCAGCCTCAATGCACTAAAGCAGGAAGATAAGGACATACACATGACAGGCCTGGCATCTGCTACCGGTGTACCGCAGACTTTTCTGATGGATGGCGTAGCCTATCCGAAAGGTGAACAGGAACCGGCAACGGTCAAGATGGTGGTACTGAACAGTGGAGATAAAACGAACGATACGGAATTACAAACCGTGCTTCGCCGCGCAGCAGCCAAGATTGTAGTTAATATAAAAAGCGGTGAGCATGTACAGTTTGATAATGGTCCGCAGACATATCATGCCGGATATTATCTACGTAACATGCCTTATAGTACATCTGTTATCAAGCCGGCTATGATGGACAAGGATGACGCTGAGCTGATGACACCCGAATTGAACAATGGTGGATATTTCAAATGGACACCAAGTGTCATTACAGTGACAGCCTATGCCTATGCGCATGTTTGGGATAATGCAAGTACACTGGAAAAAGAAGTGCGGCTCATTGTAAATATCCCGATGAACTATCGCCCTGATAACGCAGCGGAGTGGAAATTTTTAGATAACAGTTACTATCAGATTCCGGTTAGTACAAAGAAAGAACTGAATCGAAACACTTGTTATGAAGTTAATGTGACTGTCGATGCGCCGGGTGGAAGCAACCCTTCAAAACCGGTTCTTTTAAAAGATATCAGTTATTCTGTACGTGATTGGGATGAAGAACTGATTAACGTCGGTGGTGATACTGACCGTCCGGCCTATCTCACGCTGAACGAGTATGAGATGGAGATGCACAACATGGCAGATGATAACACTACGCTGGAGTTTGCCTCTTCCTCGGAAGTGACAGCTACTATTGATAGAGTCTATTATATCGACAAGTTCGGACAGGAAAAGGAGTTAACCCAAATAACAAACGGCAGCGCGGATGAATGGGGAGAGAATACTGGTTCTGATTATCGGCCGAATTGGAAAAACCGTTGCATCATTAAAATTACACCGGATGAAAACATCACTGGAAAAATTCAGGTACATGGGGATGTACCTGGTAACAATGCTGTGAGATATATCATATTTACGGTTGAAAACGAAGAAGGTATCAAGCGTGAAGTCAAAGTGGCGCAGTATCCGTTGGAGTATATCACCAATATTCAGGGGTGGTATTCTTACCGTTCTGATTTCGGAGGAACGACGTGGGAAAATTATCGTGATCCATCTCAAAAACGAGTTAGTGCGTACAATTATGATAGCAGAAATGATACTTGGAGCTATTCAGCTACGAGATATGGAAATGATTATATATTTACTTCAAAGGTGGCGGAAGAAATTGAAACCGGCAGCAATAGGGGAAAATCTTCTATATCATACTATTATTATAATAGGTGGCAAACTTCACTTAGTACCAATGAAATTTGGAATGCAGGTAATGCCCGAATGTATCATGTTCAGATCACGGCAAGTTCTGGGGATTATACTTTAGGCCAACCTCGTATTACAAATGGCAAGACTGATCCTGGAGAAGATAATGCAGAACTGGTATCTCCTTCTTTTATGATTGCTTCTCAGTTGGGAGCTGTTTTTTCTATCAGTGATGAGGAAATGGCAGCAAGTCACTGTCGAGAATATGTGGAAGTGGCTCAGGATGGAACAGTTTATGATGATTGGCGTCTTCCAACACGAGCAGAATTGGAAATTATCATGGAATTTCAATATAAAGAAAATGCTGCAATGGATGAGGTTTTGGCAGGACCATCTTATTGGAGTGCAAGCGGCTTAGTCTATAATAATAAAGGCTCAGGAACTGCTAAAACAATCCGCTGCATCCGCGATGCCTACGACAAGAAAACCGGTAAATAGAAAGGAGGACGTATATGAATAAGAATATGATACAAAGATTGATTCATAGGATTATGGCAATGGCTGCTATAGCGGTCCTGTTGGTCTCTTGCCGTCAGGACGAATGGTTCGAGCCGTCACCCGTTGCCCGCGAAGGCTACGTGGCACTGCGGTTCAGTGCGGATATTCCCGCTATGGAGAAAGTGACTACCCGTTCGGTCGATCCCGACGGAGGTGGTGTACAGGACATGACACTGTTCTGTTTCGACAGTTACGGACTTTTCATCACGACCGTAACGGCAGATGTCAGCCCATCATCAGTCAGCACAGGTGCCTTCCAGGCTGAAGTACCCGAGAATACCCGGACTGTGCATTTTGTGGCCAACCAGGTGATGACGGAGTTTCAACAGGACCATTTCCGCAACAAGTCCGAATCGGAAGTAATGGCTCTGCTCGAAGGTTCTTCCGGACGCATGATTTACTGGGCACGTTTTGCTTGTGACAATACCAACGAAGAAATGAAGAAGAAATCCATTGCAGACCAGATGACCTCTGCAGGAAACAGCATCAAGATGCTACGCAACCATGCCAAGGTGTCTGTCCTCAATCCTAAAGAAAACGGACATTTTATTGTAACCGGCTTTGCCGTTTACAATACTAGTGCGTTCGGTACGGTAGCACCGTTCCATCCGGAGAAAGGCTTTAATTTTACTGAGGACGACTGGACGGCTGATGACTTTGTTACGCTTCCGTCGAATAATGCCAAATTGAGCGACATTACAGATGTGACCATAAATACGGAACAATATATATTTGAGTGTGAAAACAGAGCGGATGATCCTGTCAGTATCATTCTTCGTGGACACAACAACGGAGAATCAGAAGACCTCTATTACCGCGTCATGCTGGTAAACGATAACGGAGATCAAATCCTAATTCGCCGGAACCATCAGTATCAGCTGAACATTACCGGGAAACTCTCTTTCGGACAGGCAACCTTTGCCGAAGCATTGGAAGCGGCTGCTACAAATAATGTGTGGATTTCCATTTCCGACAAGGTGAACGAGGTCGAGGATGACAAATATGTACTCTCTGTATCTCAGACTGACCATGTATTGGGAGCAGAACACGCAAACGATATCTACACGATTTCCTATACAATCAAAGGAAAGGGCGAAGCATCCATTACATCCACTGACAAGGCAGAAGTAACCTGGATAAATAACGATGTGGCCCGACAGGATATAGTAAATAATTTCGTAGTGAAAAACGGTGTCGGTGAAGGTTCGGTTACTATTTCCCTACTTCCGATGGGTAACAACCAGAAACTGGAAGGCACCTTGCTGGTGAAGCACGGACGGCTGCAACGTAAGGTCAAGGTCATTTTGGTGAAGGAACAGTCATTCGCTCCTTCGTGGGTAGGTACACAGATTTATGGTGGTATGAA
>OMCQ01000915.1_pt1 | contig 13685 bp, 10 predicted proteins | sample 1673761 | NCBI WGS metagenome assembly OMCQ01 (sample SAMEA103958126, study PRJEB25191) | human gut metagenome | reverse complement strand
GTGAATCCACTGGTGTTTGAGACCAGCGCGTCTACCGATTCCGCCATCTGGGCATGTTTGACTTCTCAAATGCGGTGCAAAGATACAGCTTTTTTCTAAACCCGCAATACTTTTCCTAAAAAAAGGCGAAAAAAACGATAAAACCTGCTTGAATCATTCCTTGTTTGTAAAATATGCAGTACATTAGCAGAAACTTTTAAAATCAATAGCATGGTAACCAATAAGGATAATTTCTGTGTAATTATGGGCGGAGGAATCGGCAGCCGTTTCTGGCCATTCAGCCGCAAGACACTTCCAAAACAGTTTCTGGATTTCTTCGGTACAGGACGTTCCTTGCTGCAGCAAACCTTCGACCGCTTCAAGCAGGTAATCCCCATGGAAAATATACTTATCGTAACAAATGACTTGTATGCCGACCTTGTAAAAGAACAGCTTCCCGAACTTAAACCCGAACAGATTCTACTGGAGCCGACACGCAGGAATACAGCCCCCTGCATTGCGTGGGCTTCCTATCATATCCGCGCCTTGAATCCGAACGCCAATATAGTGGTAGCTCCTTCGGACCACTTAATCCTGAAGGAAGGCGAATTTCTGGCAGCTATCGAAAAAGGGCTGGACTTCGTTTCCCAATCGGACAATCTGCTGACACTCGGCATCAAGCCCAACCGTCCGGAAACCGGATATGGCTATATACAAATAGCCGAAGCCGCCGGTGATAATTTCTACAAGGTAAAAACCTTCACTGAAAAGCCCGAACTGGAACTGGCAAAAGTATTCGTGGAAAGTGGAGAATTCTATTGGAACTCTGGTCTGTTCATGTGGAACGTAAATACCATCATCAAGGCAAACGAAGCCCTGCTGCCCGAGCTGACTTCCAAACTGGCCCCCGGCAAAGATGTGTATGGAACAGTCCAAGAGAAACAATTCATTGATGAGAACTTCCCTGCTTGCCCCAATGTCTCCATAGACTTCGGCATCATGGAAAAGGCAGACAATGTATATGTGTCATTAGGCGATTTCGGCTGGTCTGATTTAGGAACCTGGGGGTCTTTGTATGATTTGTCTCCCAAAGATGAAGCAGGCAATGTAGCCTTAAAATGTAAATCCCTCATCTATAATAGCAAAGACAATATCGTGGTGCTGCCCGACAACAAACTTGCAGTTATCGACGGTTTGGAAGGTTATCTCATAGCCGAGTCGGACAATGTATTACTGATTTGCAAGAAAGATGAAGAACATACCATCCGCAAATATGTGAATGATGCCCAGATAAAACTGGGAGAGGAATACATTTAAATTAAAAATTAAAGGATAGGTGCCGAAGGCAAAAAAATAGCGGGAGCTGGATGAAGTCCAACTCCCGCTTCCGTTTATTTAGGGGAGGAAAATAAACCGATTAAAGCACTGCACGGATAGCTTCTGCCACAGCCTTGAATTCTTCGTCCGTCAGTTTCAGTTTGGGATTGGAGAAAAGCATATCTTTTTCGTTCTGCATAGGAATCAAATGTATGTGCGCATGAGGCACTTCCAGCCCCAATACCGCTTCTCCTACCTTTCTACACGGAAAGGCCTTGCCGATGGCAAGTGCCACTCTCTTGGCGAAAACATGCATCGCCGCCAAATCCTCATCGTTCAAATCGAAGATATAATCCACTTCCTGCTTGGGAATGACTAATGTATGACCTTTTACCAACGGATTGATGTCAAGGAACGCAAAGAATCTGTCATCCTCCGCCACCTTGTAGCAAGGTATTTCACCTGCGATAATTCTACTGAATATTGTTGCCATAGCTATAAATTATAAAATAAGGCAAGCCCGTATGCGGACCTGCCTTCCTTTAAAAGGATATGTTCACTACTTCCAGGTTAATCATGCCCTGCGGAACTTTAATTTCTGCGATGTCACCTACTTTCTTGCCAAGCAGACCTTGTGCAATCGGAGTATTGACGGAAATCTTTCCTTCCTTCAGATTGGCTTCACTTTCGGAAACGATAGTATAAACCATCTTCATGCCATTCTTCACGTTCTTAAGCTCTACCTTATTGAGAATCTGTACAGAATCGGTTTTCAACTTCGACTCATCAATAATCTTAGCGTCGGCAATGGTCAGCTTCAAGTTGTTAATTTTCATCTCAAGCATACCTTGAGCTTCCTTGGCAGCGTCATACTCTGCATTTTCCGACAAATCACCTTTGTCACGCGCTTCGGCAATGGCAGCCGATATTTTGGGACGTTCCACCGTCTCCAGGTGTTTCAATTCGGCCATCAATTTCTTGTAGCCGTCTTCTGACATATAAGCCATACTTTTTCCTCCTTAAATGTTATGTTAGTTTTTAATGGTACTATAAACAAAAAAGAATTCCAACATGGTCAGCATGCTGGAACCCTCTTTCCGATTTTCCTTTGCAAAGATAGCCTTTTATACAATGCGTGTCAAGCATAAAAGGCTGCTTTGTAACATATTTAAACGAAAACTTCTTATTTATAACATGTTACAGCAATGCTTTCACTGCCGCCTCCAGGTCTTTAATGCTCTCTCCACGGGCACTCAACTCATTGTTCTTGTTGACCAGGAACACAGAAGGCACATTCTTCACATTATAAGAAGCCGCTATAGACGAATAAATTCCATTGCCGTCGCGCACACAAATCCAAGGTAGATTGTCGGCAGTTGTTTTCCAATAGTGCTCGTCTGCATCCAGAGAAACCTGATAGATTTCCAATCCCTGGGCGGCATACTTGTCGTACAAGTCGCGCAACATATAATTATGTGTAGCAGAAACGGCACTCTGATAAACAGTGAAGTCCACAATAACAGCCTTGCCCTTCAGTTCGCTCAACTTACGTGTATTGCCCTTCATGTCACGCAGGTTAATGTCGATAATGCCGGTTTCGGAAATTGCCTCTTCGGGGATTTCCACCACCTTCTGCTGCGGAGTACGGGTATTCTTCATTCCCTTTATCACAATATTGTAGAGGTTCTTGGAGCGGTCGGCATCCGGATAATAATTGTTTAGGCTGGTTGCCACGGCTGCAAAACACTTAATGTCTTCCTTATTGTTCAGAGGGTCGAAAATCAAATAATTATTCAACTTCTGGAACAAGGCGAAATAGGCAGCAGCCGTATTGGGAGCGGCAAAAATATAGCTGATTTTCACTTCATCCTTATAGTTCTTCAATAAAGAGGCAAGACTGTCCTCAAAAACATCGGCACCTATCTTATGTGCCTGCACCGACTGCAGCAATGCATTCACATTATCCTGAAGCTTCATCTGCTTCAGCGTCAAGTCCTTTATCTTCGAGCTATTCGGAGAACCTTCCACTGTATAGGCAGTGGCGAAATCGGTATAAGGTGCCTTTACCAAAACCGTTTCCGTCGAATCTACCGAGAAATTAATAACCTTGTCGTCTACCCGCAGACGGTAAAATTCCGGAGACACCGGACGTACCTGCTTGAAGTGGAAAGAGCCATCCCCTTCCAGTTTTACAGAATCCAAAGGAACAATACCTTCCAATGCCGAGGCTTCCAAATAAAGCATCTTGCCGTCGGCACCAGACACTTCACCCTCTACTTTGAATTTCGGTTCGGAATTACATGCACCCAATGCTATTGCAGCAAGTGCCATAAAAAAGATTTTCTTCATATCGTATCTTCAGTTTTGTTTTGCAAACGTGCCTGCAAATATACTTCTTTTCAAGTTCAGTCAAAGCATTTTCCCTCGTTCTTCCATATAGAAAACTGCAAAAAACAACTAAATACAAACTTTTTATCTCATTCCCACCATTTTACATGAATAAATTATGTATCTTTGCACGAATTTTGAAAGAAAATTAGATATAAAACATTTTTTATGATTAACCCAATTGTTAAGACGATCGAGCTTCCTGATGGCAGAACCATCACGCTCGAAACGGGAAAGCTGGCAAAACAGGCAGACGGTTCTGTAATGCTTCGTATGGGCAACACCATGCTTTTAGCTACTGTTTGTGCCGCCAAGGACGCAGTTCCCGGAACAGATTTCATGCCATTACAGGTAGAGTACAAAGAAAAATTCTCCGCATTCGGACGTTTCCCCGGCGGTTTCACAAAGCGCGAAGGACGCGCTTCTGACTACGAAATCCTCACTTGCCGCCTCGTTGACCGTGCTCTCCGCCCCTTATTCCCTGATAATTTCCATGCAGAGGTATACGTAAACATCATTCTTTTCTCAGCAGACGGCGTAGATATGCCCGACGCTCTGGCCGGACTCGCAGCTTCTGCCGCACTTGCAGTTTCAGATATCCCCTTCAACGGACCTATTTCCGAAGTACGCGTAGCACGCATCAACGGACAATTCGTCATCAACCCTACCTTCGAACAACTAGAACAAGCCGATATGGACTTGATGGTGGGCGCCACTTATGAAAACATCATGATGGTGGAAGGCGAAATGGACGAGGTTTCCGAGCAGGACTTGCTGGAAGCGATGAAGGCCGCACACGAAGCCATTAAGATTCAGTGCAAGGCACAGATGGAACTGGCAGAAGAAGTAGGCTCTACCGTGAAACGCGAATATTGCCACGAAGTGAACGACGAAGAACTCCGTAAGGCCGTTCACGACGCTTGCTACGACAAGGCTTATGCCATTGCCGCTTCCGGAAACAAGAACAAGCACGAACGCATGGATGCTTTCGATGCCATCCGCGAAGAATTCAAGGCACAGTTCTCCGAAGAAGAACTGGAAGAAAAGGCAGCCCTCATCGACCGTTACTATCACGATGTGGAAAAAGAGGCGATGCGCCGTTCCATTCTGGACGAAGGCAAGCGCCTTGACGGACGTAAGACGACCGAAATCCGTCCTATCTGGTGTGAGACCAGCTACCTGCCCGGCCCTCACGGTTCCGCTATCTTTACACGTGGCGAAACACAGTCTTTGTCTACTGTGACTTTAGGCACCAAGTTGGACGAGAAGATTATCGACGACGTATTGGAACACGGAAAAGAACGTTTCCTTCTGCACTACAACTTCCCTCCGTTCTCTACGGGCGAAGCCAAGGCACAGCGCGGTGTAGGCCGTCGTGAAATCGGCCACGGCCATCTGGCATGGCGTGCATTGAAGGGTCAGATTCCTGTAAACTATCCGTATGTAGTACGCGTGGTATCCGATATCCTCGAATCAAACGGTTCTTCTTCCATGGCTACCGTATGTGCCGGAACTCTGGCATTGATGGATGCAGGTGTGAAAATCAAGAAACCGGTATCAGGTATCGCCATGGGATTGATTAAGAATGCAGGCGAAGACAAATATGCCGTATTGTCCGACATCCTCGGTGATGAGGACCACTTGGGCGACATGGACTTCAAGGTGACCGGAACAAAAGACGGTATCACCGCCACTCAGATGGACATCAAAGTGGACGGTCTGTCATACGAAATCCTCGAAAAGGCATTGCTGCAGGCTAAAGAAGGCCGCGAATATATCTTGGGCAAAATCACCGAGTGCATTGCCGAGCCTCGCGAAGACCTGAAACCTCACGCTCCGCGTATCGAGACAATGACCATTCCCAAGGAATTCATCGGTGCTATCATCGGCCCTGGTGGAAAGATTATCCAAGGTATGCAGGAAGAAACCGGTGCTACCATTACTATTGAAGAAGTGGACAACATCGGTAGAATCGAAATCGCCGGTACCAATAAGAAGAGCATCGATGATGCTATGCGTATCATCAAAGGGATTGTAGCTGTCCCCGAAGTAGGCGAAGTCTACAAAGGCAAGGTACGCTCCATTATGCCTTACGGTGCATTCGTTGAATTCCTGCCGGGTAAGGACGGCTTGCTCCATATCTCCGAAATCGACTGGAAACGTCTGGAAACAGTAGAAGAAGCCGGTATCAAGGAAGGTGATGAAATTGACGTAAAACTTCTCGACATCGACCCGAAGACCGGAAAATTTAAGCTGTCACGCAAAGTATTGCTTCCGAGGCCGGAAAGACAAGAAAGACCGGAAAAGAAATAAGAAATCTCTTATTCTTTAAGTATATAAAGCCTGGTGGAACCCCATCAGGCTTTCTTTTTGTCAATACTGCCAGAAATGGCTCTGAAAAAACAAGGCATAATGCTTGCATATTCCAAAAAGATTATGTTTTTTTGCTATGTAAAGCCTTATATTCCATAAAGAACCTCAATTAATGTCCGGTTTAAGGAGCCTACATACTATGAATCTTTTCTCACGCTTTTTCCAGGAAAACCAAGAAAAGTTTCTGGCTTTTGCTTATTCTTATCTCAGGGATAAAGCAGAAGCGGAAGACGTTGTGATGGAATCCATGATTGCCTTATGGGAAAACCGAGACCGCTGGGAAGAAAACAGTAACCTGCATGCCCTGCTGCTGACCATCATAAAGAACAAAGCCCTGCACGTACTCGAGCACAAGCAGGTGCGTCTGCGAGCGGAAGAAACCATCAGCAGCCACAACCTGCGCGAACTGGACTTACGCATCTCCACCTTGAAAGCCTGCGAACCGGACCAGATATTCAACACGGAAATACAGCATATCGTAAATAAGACCTTACAGGAAATGCCCGAGCAAAGCCGGAAGATATTCATGTTGAGCCGATACCAGAACCTGGCAAACAAGCAGATTGCCGATAGTCTGGACATATCACTTAAAACCGTAGAGGCACACATCACCAAAGTACTGCGGATTCTCCGGCTGAGACTGAAAGATTATCTTGTTACCATACTCATAATATTAATATCCTAAAAAATGCTTCTACGGAATAGGGTTACCGCCCACTTTCCGGTTATATATACAAAAGGTAAAAAGAGCACGTTTTAGAAAAGAAATAAATTATTGACAATGAACCAAGAGCTATTATATAAATATTTCAAAGGTATTACTTCCGTTGAAGAAGAAAAGATGATACTCGACTGGATAGACGCCTCGGATGAAAACCGGAACATCTTCCTGAAAGAGCGCATGATATACGACATTTCTTTGTTCTCGGACAAGCAGGGAAACAATGAAAAGAAAACGGTGCGCATCATGCCGATGCTCCGCTGGGCGGCCCGTATAGCCGCCGTCACCATTGTCGCCATTGCCGGTTATTTCATCACCTCCGACTTTTTATATAACAAGGAGGTGCAGTTGCAAACAGTCACTGTGCCTGCCGGACAACGGGCCCAAATTACCCTCGCCGATGGAACACGCGTATGGCTGAACTCCAAGTCCACCATGAAATATGCCGCCAACTTCGGACGCAACGAACGAAATGTGGAATTGGACGGAGAGGCCTACTTTGAAGTAGCCAAAAACAAGAATATCCCATTCTATGTACATACAGAAACGAACAAGGTAAAAGTTGTAGGAACGAGTTTCAACGTCTGTGCCTACAGTGGGAGCCATGAGTTCGGAACCACATTGGTGGAAGGTATCGTCGATATCTATCCGGCCAACAGCAGCCAGATAATCACCAGGTTGCAGAAAGACGAGGTATTTCTCAATGAAAACGGAAAATGTAGAAAGGCCGTCCTTCCTTCCTATGAATATCTACGCTGGAAAGAGGGACTATACTGTTTTGACGACGCTCCATTCAGCGGTATCCTCGGTAGACTGGAGAAATACTATAATGTAAAGATAACCGTTGCCAGTCCTCAACTGCTGAACTACGGCAGCTTTACCGGCAAGTTCAGAGAGCAGGACGGCATCGAACATATACTGCGGACCATCTCGAAAGACCATCCTTTCAAGTTCCGCATCAACGAAGAAAAGGATTCAATTGTTATATATGAGTAAGAAAAAAAGATCGGAAAGTACCCCCATACTTTCCGATCCGAAACAGTCAAAAATCGACCTTAATCAATTTATTAACTTAACACAGTGACAAAGATATGAGAAAAATTTTGTTGATGAGGCTTTTTTATCTAAAAAAATTAGATTTTAAGCAATTATTGCAAACCTATGAAAATCACATTATTCCTTCTCCTGCTTGTTATATTTCAGGTGTACAGCGGGAACTGCTACTCTCAGAATGCCAGGGTCAGCATTCAAAATGCCCGGCTGAGAGTAGGGCAAGTTCTCGAGCAAATTGAATCGCAAACAGAATACTTATTTGTATATAACAAACAGAATGTCGATGTACGCCGTACCGTCGACATCAATGCAAGCAACCAAACTGTTTCCGAAGTACTTGACCAAATGTTCAAAGGGACAGACATCAAGTATGTGATGGAAGGCAAAAACATCGTTTTAACCAAAAACAGCAGGAGTGCTGAGGATAAGACAGACACTCTGCAGGAAATGGCTACTGTAAGAGGAAAGGTGACGGACTCCAAAGGCGAACCGATTATCGGTGCCAACATTCTTGAAAAAGGGACCGCCAATGGTGTTATCACCAATACCGAAGGAGAATTTAGTATGAATATCCCTCCTTATGCCACTATTGTCGTATCCTACATCAGTTATGAACCGCAAACCATTGCCCTGAACGGTAGAAATAATCTCCACATCCGGATGGAAGAAAAGAGCCTCGCCCTGGAGCAAGTAGTGGTAACCGCCATGGGTATCCAGAAGAAAATGTCCTCATTGACCTATTCTACCCAACAGATAAGCAGCAGTGAGCTGACCCGTGCCAAAGAGCCGAACATGATTAATACACTGGCAGGAAAGACGGCCGGAGTACAAATCAATAAAACCGCCAATTTAGGAGGTTCTGCCAAAGTCGTCATTCGCGGTGCACGCTCTGCATTTGCCAGCGGCAACAACCAGCCCTTGTACGTAATTGACGGTGTTCCTATGCTGAACAGCTCAACAGAATCCACCTCCACCGTAATCGGCGGTAACTACGATGGATTGAACCGTGATGCCGGTGACGGGATTTCCAACCTGAATCCGGACGACATAGAAAGCATCAACATCCTGAAAGGTTCTTCTGCCGCCGCGCTTTATGGTTCGCAGGCAGCTAATGGCGTCATTCTGATCACCACTAAAAAGGGAAAGGCCGGACTGCAGCGCGTTACATTCTCCTCCAACCTGACCGTAAGTCACGCCATCAGTACCCCCGAATTCCAAAATACATACGGCCGGAACGAAGATGGCGGTACGGCAAGCTGGGGTACAAAAGGCAATGTAACGGACTATGACAACATAGGCGAATTCTTCAGCAATGGCATCACCACTTTCAATTCGCTGGCCATCACTACCGGAAATGAAAAGGTACAAACTTATTTCTCATACGCCAACACCACGGCTAAAGGAATTGTGGACAATAACAAACTACAGAAGAATAACCTGAACCTACACGAAACGGCCAGCCTCTTCAACAACAAGCTGAAACTGGACGGCATTGCAACACTAATGACCCAAACCGTCAAGAACTCCCCTGCTACCGGCGGCTATTATCTGAATCCGCTGGTCAGCTTGTACAGTTTCCCACGTGGCGTAGACATGAGCACTTACAGAGAAAACTTTGAAACGTGGAATGCCGACCGCAATATGATGACACAAAACTGGATTGAAAAGAATGGAGATGGTACCGTCAGTGAATGGGGACAGAATCCCTACTGGCTGAAAAACCGCGTGCTCAGTGGCTACAAGCGTTATCGCGCTGTAGCATCGGCCAGAGCCAATCTGCACATTACGGACTACTTCAGCCTGCAGGTACGGGGTAATGTGGATTATATCAGTGATAAATTCGACAATAAGATGTATGCCACTACAGCTCCCAACATCGCCGGCAAATACGAGGACAAGGAAAACGGACGTTACATCTGGTCGGACAGCCAGGAAATCCAAGTCTACGGTGACGCAATGGTCTTGTTCAACAAGGAATTTGATGACTTTTCCCTCAATACGGCACTGGGAGCCAGCATCAACATGAGTAAAGTCAATTCACTGACGATAGACTCAAGGCTTGCTTCCCTCTACAAACCGAATGTATTTACTGTCCCCAATGTAGTGATGGACTCCAAAGCAGCCGTAAACCAGAGCATCGACAGCAAACGCACGCTCCAATCAGTATTTGCCACCATGCAGTGGGGCTGGAAAGGACTACTATACTTGGACATTACCGCACGTAACGACTGGTCATCCACATTAGCCCACACAGACAGCAAGAATACCGGATTCTTCTATCCCTCCATAGGAGCTACCTGGATTCTTAACAAAACCTGCTCCCTGCCCAAATGGATAAGTTTTGCAAAAGTGCGCGCTTCATGGGCGGAAGTCGGTAATGACCTCCCGATAGGAATCACCAATCCGGTAGACATCATCATGGTAGGCGGCAGTATCAATGTAAATACCGTAGAACAGCGCGGTGACCTAAAACCGGAAATCAGCAGCTCCATCGAATTCGGTACAGAATGGCGCTTCTTCCATCACCGCTTCGGGATAGACTTCACTTGGTATCAGACCAATACCAAGAACCAGTTGTTGAGAATGGACAATCCTACGGGCTCCACCTATAAATACCGGTATGTCAATGCCGGAAAAATACGTAACCAGGGTTTTGAGCTGACGGTAGACGCCACTCCGCTACTATACAGAAACTTTTCGTGGAAGAGTCTCATCAACATGTCCGCCAACAAGAACAAAGTAGTGACCCTGCATCCTGACTATCCGGAATTTTCCTACTACGAAGAAGGTTTCAACGCAGGCTATCAGATGCGCGTCAAAGAAGGAGGCAGCCTGGGGGATATTTATGGAAATGCTTTCTGCCGTAACGAGGATGGCAGCATCATGGTTGATGAAACCAGCAAAAGGCCTTTAGGAAATACCGGAAACAAGGATTTGCTTGGGAATGCCAATCCTGACTTCACGATGGGATGGAGCAACACACTTACCTACAAGAACCTGGAGCTCTATTTCCTGATAGATTTCCGCTTTGGCGGCGAAGTCATGTCACTGACACAGTCTGAGTTGGATGCCAACGGCGTGACCAAAGTCACCGAAGATGCCCGCACCCGGGGATATGTAGAATACCAGGGACAGAAGTTCAACGACCCGAGAGCATTCTACAGCGCAGTAGGCGGCAGAAATGCCATCTCCGAATATTATATGTACGACGCAACCTGCATCAGACTCCGTGAAGTATCACTGAGCTATTCTTTCCCGAAAACGATACTGGAAAACAGTAGATTCATAAAGGGAATCGACGTATCATTGGCAGCGCGCAACTTGTGTTTCTTAAAGAAGGAAGCACCGTTCGACCCCGATGCAGTAATGTCCGTAGGCAACAACAATCAAGGAGTAGACGTGTTTGGCATGCCTACTACCCGGAATATCGGCTTTAACCTAAGATTAACCTTTTAAAATGAATACCTTATGAAAAACAAGTGCATCATATTCCTTTTCTGCCATAGCATATTGCTGCTTGCAGCTTGCACCGGCGGTTTTGAGAACGACAACGAAATCAAGGGAGGTTTCTCGGACGACAAAAAGGAAATAGATTTCCAGAACCTAACTGCTCCATTCGAACCCATACAGTCGGGTATCTACTTCAATATAGGTTCTGTTGGCTTAAATTGGGTATGGCAGATGACACAATCCCTGAACCATGACATGTTCTCCGGCTACTTCATGGACCCTATTCCTAAATTCATGAAATCCAACGCCTGCTACAACCTGAACTCAGGCTGGACCAATGCCGCATGGCAATGTACTTACGGATATGTCTACACGGAGGTGCAGAAGGCAGAAAAGAACTTTTATGGCAATGACAACTTGAAAGGCTACCTCGGCATTACCGAAATTTTGAAAGTGGAACTGATGCACCGCATTGCCGATACATACGGTCCGCTGGTCTACCATCAACTGGGTGAGACACCCCGGGTTTACGGACTGCAAGAAGCCTATACACGCTTCTTTGCAGACCTGGACGAAGGGCAGCAATTGATAAGGGAATACCTGGACGAGGGCGGTGACAACAACAAATTCAAAGAGTATGATATGCTGACCAACGGCAAGACCTTGAAGGAGTGGTTAAAGTTTGCCAACTCACTACGTTTGCGCCTTGCCATGCGCATCTCCAATGTGGATGCAACACTTGCCAAAGACCAAGCAACCAAAGCACTGAATGACAATCAAGGTGTACTGGAAGGTGCAAGGGAAACCATCGCTGTAATGGGCAAGAACTATATCAATCCTTTGTGTGCCGTTGCCGGTTGGGGTGAAGTCTACATGAATGCCTCGATGGAATCCATTATCAACGGTTATGAGGACCCGCGTGGCAAGAAATGGTATAACACCGCCCTTCTCGAAGGTTATCAAAAACAGTTGTTAGGCATTCCCATCGGGTTACCCATGAAAGACGGTGACGCCAACATTTACAGTTTTTGCTCTTCCCTCAACACAAGTACCATCGGCGAAAAGACCGGAGCCGTATTGATGAGTGCGGCAGAAGTCTGGCTGCTCAGGGCCGAAGCAGCCCTCCGTGGCTATACCAAAGAGAATCCCCGCACATGCTATGAATACGGGGTAAGTACTTCATTTACACAGTGGGACTGTGCCGGTGCCTCCGAATATCTGGAAAGCGACAAAACCCCTGCCGATTATAAAGATGTAGTCTCGGGCGGTAAGGTAGGCAAGGACATGAAAGCCTTGATTACCATATCCCCCAAATGGGAAGAAGATGCAGACATAGAGACGAAACTCGAAAAGATTATTACCCAGAAGTGGCTGGCATGCTGGCCCGAAAGTTATGAGGCATGGGCTGAGCAACGCCGTACCGGATACCCCAAACTTTTCAAGGTCCAAAACAACACCGGAAAAGTGATTGATACGGATATCATGATCCGCCGCCTTCCGTTCTCGACGGACGCCGCCACTGCCGACCCGGCACAATACGCCACCCTCACGGAAAAACTGGGTGGCGCAGATAACGGCGCCACCCGCCTTTGGTGGGATACGGGGAAAAACTCTTTTTAGAACAGACTCCACGCAACCGTAAGCCCTGCCATCACAATGGCTACCATGCTCATCAGCTTGATCAGGATGTTGAGGCTGGGACCGGAGGTGTCTTTGAACGGGTCGCCGACCGACCTCCAGCGCCGCCTCGGCCTCAACTACGGGGTGACGGTCGGCATCAACGTATTCGACGGTTTCAACCGGAAACGCGAACAACGGAATGCCCGGATACAGATTCAGAACCAAGAATTGCGCACACAAGAACTCGAACTGGGATTGCGGGCCGATATGAGCAACTTCTGGATGGCTTATCGCAACAACCTGGACTTGTGGAGCCTGGAAAAAGAGAACTTGGTCGCGGCACAGGAAAACTACCGGATTGCGATCGACCGCTATAAACTGGGCGACCTGTCTGGTATCGAATTGCGTGAAGCCCAGAACAGCCTGCTCGAAGCGGAAGAGCGCCAGTCCATCGCCGAATACTCCACCAAGATATGCGAAATCTCCCTTTTGCAGCTTAGCGGAAAGATCATGGATATGTTCCATGAAAATGATTAACTTTGCAGAGTTAACGATTTATGATTTTAGATTTATGATCGAGGTTCACAAATCATAAATCTAAAATCATAAATCTAAAATCATAAATCATGCGCATTATCCCCAAAGCTAATACACTAAGAAAAGGCATACTTTTATACAGAGGCATCCGTTACCGCAAAGGCTTCGGGGTTCATTCCCCCTTTGTCTTCAACCTGATCACTAAAGTGATTGAGGAGCGTTGCCAATACTATAGCTTCTACGACAT
>OMCQ01000903.1_pt1 | contig 13832 bp, 8 predicted proteins | sample 1673761 | NCBI WGS metagenome assembly OMCQ01 (sample SAMEA103958126, study PRJEB25191) | human gut metagenome | reverse complement strand
CAACCTTATTTCGAGCTTAGCATTGGTGATATCTCTGAGTAGTTGTGCCATTAAAGAAACGCCTATCATAAACGGTGTTGAGTATAAATACAACGATCAGTTCTACGCAGATACGGTAGATCAATTATTGACATACATAGACGATGGGGATAAAGACGGCGTAAAATCCTTACTGTGTAACGGTCTGAAAAATTCAGATGGTATTGACGCTGATATACAAGCGTTGATTGATGGATTTGAAGGCGATATAATTCGCACGACAGAGTATGAAAAGGATACTGTGAGCGCCAGCTCTTCAGGAAAAAATTATACCAGTGCTTTTCTTTCCAGATCATTTTATATTATCACGGATAAGCAAAAATATGGGGTATATATAGCAGTTTGTCCCATCGATGAAAAGCATGGTGATGGGGAAAATCTGGTCGGCGTTTATAACATATCCATAAATACTTTGGATTATGAGTCCGGTGATATCGAGTGTAATACTGCCAATACTATTGAAATTGCAGACCATAACTGCTGCGTTGTTTCCTGTTATGGCGACAGCAGCAGTTATATAGTCGCTCAGACGGGCAATAAGTACGAAGTTATAGATATTTACAGGATAATCAATCCTCAAAGTATTGTAAAATATAATGATATAACCGCATGGAATAGCAGAGATTTTCTGAGCTTTAAGGAAAAATTCGGCGCTCCGTATGCCGAATCTCTTGACAATGACAAGGAACATGTTTTAGCCGATGTATATATGTATGAAATTTCAGACAGCAATAAATATGCGATCGTGGCTGTTGGCAGAGATGACGGCTCGATCAATGCGCTGTCTGTTAAGGATATAGACAGCCAATGGAGTGAAGATAATAAATATGAATATATTTTAAAGAATGAATAGATTTAAAGGCAAGGATCTGAGAAATAAATGAGCAGCGAAATAATCGGAACAAAATTCAAGTACACGGTAGATACATCGTATGGCATAAATCAAGACGGATTTATTGCAATAGGTACGGAAAGCATAGTATACAGGGGACTGAAAACTGCTGATAAAGGCGGTCTTCAGTTTTCCTGTGTTTTGAAATTCAAGCCCAAATATGTTTATGTAAACGGAACGAAAATTGACAGAGTCAAGGTTTTCAAGGACGAGGAACTGAAAATTTTCGAGAATCTTCAGGAATGCAGATCAATAGTCCGTATCTATGACGTTATCGAAAGCCTTGGCGATTTCAGCCTGCCATGCGATAAAATAAAAAGCGGGGTGATAAACGCCTCGGGATATTTCTGCGTTGTTGAAGAATATATCGACGGCTGGTCGCTTGAAGAGTACTGCCGGCAGGAACGGTGGAAACTCAGAAAGATCGAACAGCTTGAAAACAATCTCAGCAAAGTCGTAGATTACCATGAATACACGGAAGATGAAAAGAGCTTTGTTAATCTAAGCTATTACAAGAATTACGACAATGTTCTGAAATATCAGAGCGAGATATTTCAGTTTATGATAAACCTTTGCGAGATACTTGAATTTGTAACGGAAAAGAAAAATATTCTGCATCTTGATATTAAGCCGGAAAATATAATGGTGACCAAGTACGGTAAGGAGCTTGTTTTAATAGATTTCGGAAGATCAAAAAGAATTACCAAAGCCGACAGATTTGCAGTCAGCGATCTTGCAAAAGTAAACTATAATGACAACGAATCCATAGAAAAAATGTATCAGTACGGAACGCTGGGATATGCCGCTCCTGAATGCTATGCTGAAGCGGCGGACGATTCGCAGTTTCCGTTCAAGCAGCATTTTGAGCCGGGGAAAATGTCTATTGAAAGCGATATATTCTCATTCGGAGCAACTTTCTGGGAGTGCCTGAATATATTTGAGTTAGTTACTAAGAGCGAAGAATTTTCTAAAGAAAGTCATGATTTTTACAAGAATCATTTTCTTAATGATGCAGCATATTGTAGCCGAGATCTGACGATTACTTCTCTGCATTATCATAAAAAGCTTGAGAATATCATAAAAAAGTGTACTAAAGAACGCAACAAGAACTATCTAAATCTAAATAACGATGATTTTTATCACTCATACAGAACGCTGAAAAAGGATATTGAAGAAGCTAAAAATTCTGCTCCTACGATTGTTAGAGCCGAAAATATCAAGGTAAGAAACGCTTTCACTATGTTTGGTGTTATGCTTGCCGTATGCGTTACATTTTTGATGATCTCCATTATTTACAGAGCGGTAGGTTTCGGTATTGCCGAGGATAAATGGGACAGCCTTACAGCAGATTATAACGTTACACAATTTTATAAGCTTGAAACTATAGCAAATGACCTGATCAAAACCGCCCCTAATGGCAAAACGGATGATACATATTCCAAGATAGCTGCGTTTACATATTCCGACGGAGATATTGACGAACAGGAAGCGGCAATGCTTGTGGATTTGCTTGGAAAGATGTCAAATAGTGAGTACATGTGTAGATATATCGACGAATTGATGCAGAATGCCAATACAAAGAATTTTAAGGAGATTTCAACAGACATTGTGAAACTCAATACAGAGTATAACTGTGCAGGATATGAGTTGGCAAAAGCAATTTATAACACAGAAGTTGGAAAGACTGAGACTATTGGTTCTTATGAAACTTTGAAAAAATACAAGGACGATCATGCGTTTAAAAATGCTGTTATAAAGCTGAAAAATGTGTTGGATAATGACGAAAGCATTAGAATGATCTCAGAACATGAAAATACTACCAGAGTAGAAATAAAAAATTATTTTAAGGAAATTGGGTGAAATATATTATGAGTATTTCAAAAAAGTTTTTTGAAAAGCATATGCTGATTCATTATGTCCTAAGTGCGTTTTTTAAAGCATTATTAGTTTCTGTACTGTTTTTTGCTGTGCTATTTGCATCTTTACAAATAACAGGGAAATACACTGCTGTTGAAAATATGCTTGATTTGAAGTATGATTCACCGTGGATAATAGGACCTCTTCTGATTGCCGCAACACTAGCCGTTCTTTCGTTTATTGTAGGTATGATATTGTATTTGTATAAATACAAAAGAAACAGTTATAAAGGCGAGTTTTACAAAGCATTGGCTGGTGCGTTGAATGAAAATATAAAACAGGGTCGATAATTATGAAGTTAAGGGTATTGAATATTATATCTGGAGTCTTGTTTTTTATTTCTTCGTCAAGTTTGCTTATTATCCCATTTCTTGCTTTTGATGATAACCTATCTGTTTCGGCATATGCTGTCGCTTTGTTGTTCTGGGGCGGATCAATATCGGGAATAATTATTCAAATAATACTCTTTGTGACCTGTAAAAAGTATACTAAAGTCAAGGAGTCGAAAACAAGACAAATAGTCGGAGTTATATTTCTAATATCGGTTTTTGTACTGATTCCTATTATGGCTTTCTGGAGAGATAATGAATTTGCTCTTTCCATAAATTTATTTTTATTACTGTTTTCCATAGAAATATATTTTGTAATAAAAAGAATGGAGTGTTTAAAATGAGAAAAAAATTTCTGTCTGTTTTTATTGCAATGCTTTTAATTATGAATTGCTTCCCTTTGTCTGTAATAGCCGAATTTGAAGGCAGTACCGACCCGATCGAGGTTTTCTTGGAGGAGGGGTTTGCCGATAAAATAACCGTTGAAGATAAGGAGTATGATGGAAAACTTACGGCGATTGTTCATTGTGAAGATGTGACCCTAATAAATGCGAATACAATGGAACCAGTTGCAGGATATGATGTTTATCTTGCGTGCAATGGGGAGTTTGAGAGAAAAGATGCTTCTGATGAACAGAATAAAGTGACCGTATCAAAATTCTGTCTTGAAGGTAATGATAGGAATAAATTTAAACTTTCAGGAAACTATGATGTCGTAGAAAAATACGCATACATTACCCCAAAAGAATTAAAAGTTATTCCCAAAGAAACATGGATTTATTATGGTCAGGCAATCCCTGAGAATTTTGAATATACCGTTGAGCAGCCCGAAGAATATAATGTGGATTTAAATGTTAAAATCGCAGTGCAGGGTGAACCGAAAAATATAGGCGAATATGATTATGTTATCCTTGAACAGACGTCTGATAATCCTAATTATATAGGAAAGATATCTGAAAGCTCCAAATTTAGGATCAAAGAATATTCTCCAGAAGAAAAATATTTACTTAATGATGAAACATATTATTCAAATCATGCAAAACTAACTGCTCCTGACGGTTTTGAAATAAGTTCAGACGGAAATAATTTTAGCAATTATATTATAGTTGATTTAGAGGAAACTACAGTTAATCATAAAAAACAGGTTTCGTATTATTTACGAAATGTTAATGATGGGGCTATAAGCAGGGAGCTTAAACATAGTTATTGCTGCAGCACCAGTAGTCCTGAAATTGTAGGTGCTAAAATATCAAAGGTCAAATCTGATAGTTTCTTGGGATCTTTTCCATTTGGAATTGTAAGTAATGATAATGTGATGCTAACAATTACTGCCAAGGGGACAGGTGTAGATCAAGAAACATTAATATATTTAAACGGTGAAAATGGATATAGTCAATATTGTTCAGCAAAATTATGCACAGAAAGTAATGGTGTATATTACTACACTGCAGAGTTTAATATCAAAATGCCCGACAGCAAGTTTTTTAGAAGTAGTTTTGAAACATATGCAAAAAATAAAGCAGGAAGAGGCAACGAAGAAGAGCTTAATATCGAATTTGATAATGAAAGCAGCAATGTTTTAATTCTGGATAAGATTTCTCCAAAAGTTGAGTCTATGCAGATCGTTTATCACAATAATGAAGGTTACGTCGAAGCAACAGGGACTTTAAAAGATAGTGAATCTGGTATTGATACAATAGAATATTTTTGGAATCTTAAAGAAGATAATAAACTTGTAAAATACGGTATAAATGACAATGGAGAATGTGAATATACCAAAGTGCCAAATGGAGACGTTAATTTTTCAGTAAAATTAAAATACGATGATGCACCGATTGAAAAATATCCCTATGAATTAAAATTAAAAATTACGGATAATGCCGGAAATTTCAATGAGGATCTATATAAATACAGCAATGCCGAAAACGGACGAGATACCCAGCCTCCGAATATAGAAATCAAGGGTTTTCGTACAAAGGGTAGTGCAGAATATATGGATTGCGTTAATTTTCTGAAATTCGGTAATTATGCTAGAGATGATATTGAACTTGTGGTCGAAGCTAAAGATATATCTGAAACGGATTATGTTACAGGCGTTGGAAGTGTATCTTTATGTAATGGTGACAGCGTAATTGAAGAACTTAACAGTTCCAATGCAGCGAACGAGTATGTGTTTGTAATTTCAAAAAACACAAGGATCGATAATATGGTCATAAGGGCCGCAGATAAAAATGGTTTCTCTAATACGGCCAATGTAATAGACCAAATAACTGAAATGAAAGAGAATACACTCGTAGTTGAAAATGATCCGCCTGAAGTCTCCTTTGATACTTCTAAATCATCGACAATCGAAGATAATGGAGAAAAGATATATTGGTACAACACAGGCGATAGCATATTTTCTGTGAAAGTGACAGACGTTAATGAGAACGATAAGGTTTGCAGTGGCCTTGCAAGTGTAAAAATTATTGATGAGCATAATGGAATAATTAATGTCTTGGATGATAAAAGTTTTTCTGAAAATCAGGAGAATGATTACAGCTTTTCAACAGAAATATCAAAACTTTCTGAGGGTATACATTATATTAAGGTAGAAACAACTGATAACGCAGGGAATAATTGTGGTAATTATCCTGCCGTAATGGTGATAGGAGTTGATACAAAGAAACCTGTAGGAAAAACATCTATTGAAGGGCCTGAACCAGTTGATATTAATGGTGATAAATGGTTTGACAAAGATCAAATCATAGAATTTCGTGTTGACGCTGAACCAGATGTTTCGGGTATTAAAGATATCACGTTGGACATAAACGGAATAAAAAAGACGTTTACGGAGAATGAAATAAAAAGTAATGAACATGGATATTGTGTCACTGCTGATACAACAGGCATAGAAATTGATGATAAACATAGATATGTTGTATCAGGAACAATTACAAATGTTGCTGGGTCTTGCAGTGAGTTAGCAGTGTGTACTGCATATGTAGATTGTAAAAATCCTGTTATAGAAAAGTTTACAGTAGAGAAAAAGAGCTCTGCTTTAGATAAAATTCTGAACGTGCTTTCATTTGGAGTATATTCAAATGACGATTTGATTTTTAAGGTATCAGTTAGTGATGATATTCATGACAGTGGTATTGATAATGTAAAAATTAAGTACAATGGTATAGATGAGCAGGCGTTGATGACAAGGGAAAGTGATAAGACCTACTCTTACATAATACCCAAAAACACCAAGGTCTTTCAGAGCAATATTATAGTTACTGCATATGATAAATATGGTAAAAAAAGTCTAAGTTGCCCCAATATAGAAAATGCAGATCAAGGTAAAGGAGTATCCGATAATATATTCGCTATGATCGAAACTGAAAAGCCGAAAGTCACTATCAGTAAACCTAAGGGCGACGGGATAGTGCGATATGATAAGCAGATCTGGTTTAATTCCAATAAAAACATAAGCATAACTATTTACGATAAAGATTCGGGTATTAGCAATGCAGATATAGAGGTAAACGGGATCGATGTGACAGCCGATAAAAACGGCACGATCATTCCTAAAATATCCGCAACGGAAGCAGCTAAGAAAAGAGACAACGAAAAACATATCTATACTTTTGATACCGATTATTTTACCAAAATCGCAGGCGAATCGTTGAATGGAGAATATGAAGTTAAAGTCAGTGTTGTGGATAATGCGGGAAATGTCAATTCAAAAGAAAGCTTTACTTACCATATAGATAATAAATCTCCGAACGTAGATCGCTTTGAATTTCTTCCTAAAACCTCCGATAATATTAGTGAAACATCTGAATATATCGAATATATTGAGTACGGATACTATTTCAAAAAAGACTTCATTGCGAATATCCATATTTCCGATAGTGCGCCTTCATCCGGTCTTAACAAAGCAGAATACCGCCTTGTTTCTTATGATGACGGAGAGCGGAAAGGAGAAAAAACAGGAGAAGTAATTATTTCCGACGGTATAGCTCATATAGATATTCCTGCGGGATTCAAGGGACAGATTTTTGTTAAGGCTTTTGATAATGTTGGAAATTATTCCGATGAACAAACTCCAAAAGCATTTGTTGCGGATGATATTCCTCCTGAAATAAATATTTCCGAAATCGGCGGCAGCAGATACAGCGACGCAAACGGAAACAAGCTATTTACTGATGATATTGCCGTAACAGTAACTATAACAGATACTAAATCAGGCATCAGAGAAATCGGTTATTATCAGACGTCCGAAAACGACGGATTTGAGAGAAGAGTTCTTGAAATCGATGGGACAGGCGTTGAGGTAGATTCCGAGATAGGCGACGGCTGGGTCATAGTAAAAAAAGACGTAAATCTTGTAACTGAGATCACAAAAACATTTATTTTCGATAAAGATAATAACGATATCACATTAGCATTTGATGCGATGGATAATTCAGGTAATGTAAATGAAAGTGTTCAAAGTGAGACATTCACTATCGACAAAACTGCTCCGATTATAAATGTGGATATTAACAATGGAATCAATAATACGATTTATTACAATGCCGAAAACAGAGCGGTAATGACGATCGATGTAATTGAAAGAAACTTTGACGCAAGATTGATTCAAGCTGAAATTGAAAATGCTTACAACGGAAATATTCCGAATATCAGCTTTCAGAATATTTCTTCAACAGAACACAGAGCAGTTGTTACTTTCAGCGAGGGAGATTATACTTTTGATATCAGAGGCACAGATCTTGGAGGCCATTCAGCCGAAGTAAATCTTGATTATGAAAAAGTACAAAGATTTTATGTTGATGAAACTTCTCCTGTAGTTGAAGAAAATTTCAGCGACTTTATAAACAGTGATAATGACAATTATTTAAATACTAAGAAAACCGCTGTTATTAAAATCACCGAGCACAACTTTGATCCTAGCCTTGTCGGTTTGAAAATACTGAAAAAGGATGCGGGAGCAAAGCATAACGAGAATGATTTTACTGATGTCACATACTCTATGGTAAGTATGGCAGATTGGTCTGATGATATTGATACACATACGCTCTCAATTATATTTGATGATGATGCTGTATACCGTGTTGAAATATCTCCGTCAGATTCCTCCGGAAATACTTCCGGCTATAAAAGCTCAGAAATCTTCGAGATAGATACGACACTTCCTGTTGTATCATCAAAAAATGGTATTCTTGTCGATGAAAAGAATGCTCTGAATTTTCTGGATATATATCCGTATGAGAGAAAGGACGAGGCAGCCCCGACGGTCGAATTTACAGACGTAAATTTTGATCATATAAAGTATGTCCTTACTGTTTATACGCCTGAGTATACAAATGGCAGAGAACTTTCGGAAGTAAAGCCTGTTAGTGTATATCTTGACTCTGACAAAGATAAAGCGGGCATATTTAAGGGGAATTTATTCACTCTACCTGATTTTTCAAAAGACGGTGTTTACGCATTGGAACTAATAGCGGTAGATAAAGCTGGTAACGAAAGTGTTCTTAATTCAAACACATACATGAGAATCGTGGACAGCGATGTTCTTGCGTATATTTCAAACAGCAATGCAGCGGAAAAAACAGGCTGGTACTCATTTCAATATGAAAACGGAGAACCTATAAGCAAGCGTCCAGATAATTTTAGCGACATAGATATTGTTGTTCTTGCTAAAACAAATTCTCAAACCGATATAGTTCTTAGAGATTACAATGGTGAAGAAAAGAATACCGATCTGCAGGCTCAAACTGATAATAGTATGTATGGTGTAAGTGTTTACAGATATACTTTGAAGTCAGATTATTTTAAGGAAAACTTTCAAGAAGATACAGATACAGAACTATATTTGTCTGTAAAAAATGAAAACGGAAGGATTGATTTGGGCAAAATGCATATTGATAATATTCCGCCTTCGTGTAATATTCCTAATGATTTGAAATCATGGCATTGGTATTATGGAAACGAATCTCGCACAATTACTGTTACAAATATAAGCGAGTTACTTGATGAAACAATGTGTAAAGTATATGATAACGGTAAAGCGATTGATTTTACTTACTCGGCAGCTGAAGGTAGCCTGTCGTTTACGCTTAACGGAGGTTGGCATAATGTAGGAATTACACTTGAAGATGTTGCTGGCAACACATACAGTGTTCAGGAGGTCGATAATATTCATATCGGGTATTTTTGGCTGTGGATCATTATAATAGCCTCTGTCATATTCATTGGAATAACTATTACGATAGTTTATTTTGTTAGAAAAAAGCGATATAGTTAAATACATAGATATAAACTTGATATGGAGTATAACAAAAGCTTTTAAAGCCGAAAGTTATACTCCTTTTTCTTTATAGACCTTTTTGTTTTAAAAGCAGAAAGGTCTATTTTTATGCCCATTCTAAAAAACTGGCAATGTTTTGTTGATAAGTATCCATAGGCCTTCGTTTTGATTCAGAACAAGAAAATCAAAACGGAGGAATAAAAAATGAGCAAAAACATAGTAAGTGTTTATGACACCATAACCAAAAGATACGTTGAAATTGAAGTAAGCGAAAAGATCCGCACATATTACAATAGAACCCAATGGAATATTGATGACAACAATAAATCGTTCTATAAGCACGAGATCCAGTTCTCTGCATTGAAAGGAAACATTAACGGAGAACTTGAAAACTTTCAGGAGTTCCGAACAGAAAATGACGACGTCGAAAGAAGAGTGATACAGAATATTAAATTTGAAAAGCTGTATAGTTGTCTGAATGAACTTTCTGATGATGAACGAAGGTTGATCTTTGCAATATATTTTGAAAATAAGACGGAAAACGAGGTCGCTTGTTTTCTACATACCACTCAGCAAAACATTAACAAAAAGAAACGTAGGATTTTGTGCAAGCTTAACAAACTTTTGAAATCACAATAAAAAACGGTTGTTAAATACCAGACTTCTACCCCTATACAAGTGTAAGGAGAATAAAAGCTCCAAGTAACTTGACAATAGAATATCAACTCTGCAAGTACGTTGATCACACGGTCGGTATAAAATCTCGGCAGCCAAAGAAACCATACGCCAAGACCCCGAAAGGGTGAGCGATAAATGTGATGTTTCAAAATTCGGAACAGCTTTCAGGAACGGCGATGAAACGTGTGAGGATAATGATACTTCCCAGTAGGGGCTAAAATAGCGGGTGAAATGCCCATGAGACCGATAAGCTGTCGGTCGCTTGCAGAGTTCCGCCGTGACGGGTATCGAGGATAAATATTGCGGAAAATCGTCTGAGATTTACGAATCAGACGAAGGCAAAACGAATATAAGGCGGTTTGCGTGTTTTGCAGACCGCCTGTTACATATAAATTAACAAAGGTCAGGAGGCTGATATATGAGCGAAAAAGTTAAGCCTGAAAAATCAGATTTTCAGTACGAATATAATAAATTGGGAGTATATATTCCTGCTCCTACAATCAGATTATCGAAAAAACATTTATGCTGCGGCTGTGTGTGGTATGACAGGGATACAGATGTTCTGTTCTGCCCGTTCCATAGCTGTTTAAGATACAAAAATGGATTTATAATGCCAAAGAAAGGTGAACGAAAATGCTGATCAAACGAGGTGATATCTTTTACGCAGACCTTGATCCCGTTGTCGGTTCGGAACAAGGAGGTATACGGCCTGTGCTGATAGTGCAGAATAATGTGGGAAACAAGTACAGCCCCACCCTCGTGGTTCTTCCGCTGTCAACAGCCAAAAAAAATCATCTTCCCACGCATATCCATATCAAGGGTTCAAAAGCATTGCCCAAAGATTCGATCGTTCTTGCAGAGCAGATACGGACCATAGACAGATATCGTCTGAAAAATTATGTGGGTTCGGTTGATCTTGAACTTATGGAAAAAGTAGAAAAAGCGATGAAAATAAGTGTAGGAGTGGATTTTGATGACTAAGTTCGGGCAGGCAGAGTATCTCGAAAATTTAGCAAAAGCTTTTGTAGAGCATAAGCTTGATAAACTTCTTAAAGAAAGCGAAAAGCAGAATTACATCAACAGAAATACAGAAGATATATACAATGAATTTGCGTCGTCAAAAGACGCAGCATAGGAGGGATAGAATTGTTATGATTTATTATCGGGTTAATCATAGGCGGTACAGTCGGCGTATTTGCAATGGCTTTGTGCATAGCCGCAGGACAAGCCGACAAACGTGAAAACTGCACAGATTCGGATAAGTAATTTTATCAAGTATAGTGATACCATTCCATAAAGATTTGTGGTATCATTGTTGGTAAAACGGAGGTGAGAATATGCCAACTGTAACTGTGATACAGCCGACCATAGCAGCAGAACAAAACACAAAGATCCGTTGTGCCGCATACTGCCGAGTAAGCTCAGACAGCGAAGATCAGCTCAATTCCTTTATGGCACAGACAAGATACTATGAAAAGGCTTTTGAAAAGTCTGACAGAGAACAGCTTGTCGATATCTATGCCGATGAGGGAATAACAGGTACTCGTGAGGACAAGCGCGACGAGTTTCAGCGAATGATAAAGGATTGCCGCAGAGGTAAGATAGATAGGATATATACCAAATCTATCAGCCGTTTTGCAAGAAACACAAAGGATTGCCTGAAAAATATAAGGGAGCTTAAAAGCCTTGGAATAACCGTGTTCTTTGAGAAAGAAAACATTGATACCGCAAAGCTGACTGATGAAATGATGATCACCATTATGGGCGGTCTGGCACAGGAGGAATCGATATCTATTTCAAAAAACTTGAAATGGAGTTATCAAAAAAGATTTGAAAAAGGAATTGTAAATGTTTTTTCTGCACCATTTGGTTTTAAGTTAAATAATGGCGTATTAATTATTGACAAAATTCAAGCTCGGATTGTGGAAGAAATTTTTGATATGTTTTTGAATGGTATTGGTTATCAGCGAATTTCAGAAATCTGTCAGAATAAGTACAAAGCGTATAAAGATAAATTCAGTTATTATGGCATTCGATATATTCTTTCCAACGAAAAATATATTGGCGATTCAGTTTATCAAAAAACATTTACGACAAATAATCTTCCATATAGAAAGATTCAAAACAATGGACAATTAAACAAATATTATATTCAGAATACTCATGAAGCAATAATTTCGATAGAAATATTTGAAAAAGCTCAAAAATTGATTGAAAGCAGAAAACATAAAAATATAGTGTCTGAATCACCGTTCAGAGGAAAATTGATATGTGCCAACTGTGGAACAAAATACAAACGCAAAGATAGTAGAAATAAAATATACTGGGTTTGTCGCAAACACGATAATTTAGCAGAATTGTGCATGAATAAACGAGTTGAGGAAAAGTTTATCAAGCAAAGTTTTATAAGACTTCACAATAAATTATGGCATGATTATAAGCAAATACTTGTACCTCTTCAAACAGCATTGCAGGACTTAAAATTCAGAAAATTCAGCGGTAAAACTCAAGTAATGGACATTAGCAAAGAAATCGCTAAGCTTCGTGAACAGACTCATGTACTTGCAAGATTGAAAACAAAGGGATTTCTTGACGAGGCTAAATACATTGAGCAGACTACTGAGTTTACGGCAAAGATCAATAAGCTGCAAGCAGAGCTGAAAAAGCTTACACGCTCAGACGATGAGGACGAAACACTTGATAAGATCGAAATACTTATCGACTTCTTTGAAAAAAGAGATAGTCCTATGACAGAGTTTGAAGAAACGGCATTTGAAAGCATTGTTGATAAGATAGTTGTTAAAAGTCAACATGAGCTGGAATTTCATTTGATAGGCGGATTAAAGTTTGAAGAAAAAATATAGCCAAACTGCCTTGCAAGTCAAATCGCAAGGCAGTTTTTTGTTGCTGTTGGTAATAGCTTTTGAGAAGAAAATGTGGTATTGTTGTAGGTCGAAATGAGGCGAGATCATGGCTAAAAACAGAACGATACCGTTCGGATACTGTATGAAAAACGGTGAGATAATAACCGAGCCCAAAGAAGTCTATGCTGTTGTTACAATATTTAATGAGTATTTAAAAGGCAAAAGCTTGTTAGAGATAGCGGCTTTAATGGAAGTACCATACAGCGAAAATTCATCTTGGAACAAGAATATGGTCAAGAGAATAATCGAAAATGACAGATATCTTGGCACAGAGAAGTATCCGCAGATAATTGACAAAGAAACTTTCAAACTGGCAAACGAAAAACGTGTCAGAAAAGCGACTGTATCAATAGGACACACCGAGGAAGTCAAACTGCTAAAACAAATAACTTTTTGCAAAGAATGTGGTCAAAAGCTAACACGAACAAAGGAAAACCTGTGGGATTGCAGACGTCCTGAATGTTACCGATTTGATCATCTGCTTACGGATCAAATGATACTTAGTGCCGTGCTGAATGTGTTCAACACCGTTATTGCTAACCCGACGCTCATTAATTCAGACTGTACGGTAAGCACATACTCTCCAAATGCAAAGGTTAAATTTCAACAAAATGAGATAAATCGAATGACAGATATGGTACATACAGATGAAAAGAAAATCAAAGAGGAGCTTTTCAGACTTGCCCAGCTGAGATATGACTGCTGCACTTATGATGACAGTCAGCAGAAAACGGAACTTTTAAAATCAAGGCTTTGCTGCGAACAACTGAATA
>OMCQ01000818.1_pt1 | contig 15145 bp, 13 predicted proteins | sample 1673761 | NCBI WGS metagenome assembly OMCQ01 (sample SAMEA103958126, study PRJEB25191) | human gut metagenome | reverse complement strand
CAATGCAAAGGATTGTAGAAAAACCTCGTCTGCGCACAAAGCGTGAGCAAAATGCGATCGAACCCATTCCTCATGACCGACCACATCATTTGCAAGCCGGTCAGTAACGCTGAACCAGTTTGACCCATAACCATAACGAACTTTACTATCAAGCATATCCACTCCAATAAGGCGTTGAAAAGCCACCAACACCCTGTCAGTCGATTTTGAGAAAACAGAAGCATTCCTATTTTGCAGATGACGCTGGCGAACTCGAGCATCTAGAACCGCTGGCCATTCAAACTGAGGATTACAGGCAACGAACTCTTTGCCTGACTCATCAAAGAAAGCATGCAGTTCATCCTGTGACCTCAGAGGCAAGTCCTCACCCGAGAGAAGATGGTAGTAGCTACAGCCACACCCAAGCGCCTCTCTCAAAAGGAGCAGCTCAGTTTCAACCTGTGTATAAGATCCCCACAGAACATCATTAACTTGAAGAACCTTCAATTCAGCACTCTCGAGCGGAGCGTTGCTGATTGCCTCAACATCATCATGGGCCATCTTCTTATCGCAGTGGACGACAATCAGGTTCCTATCGTCATCAAGAGCCCCAAGCAACTTTCCAACTTGTGCGGGGTTCTTATGGACAATTAGAAGATAAGCATGCCTGAACATGGAGCATCACCTATTTCTTAAGCTGTCTATAAAGACCGAGGAGCTCGTCACGCTTAATGAATACAGAGACGAACACGGCGACGATAAACAGATATCTGACAAAAGGCATACCGTAGACGGCAAGCATCACGATGCCAAAACAAAACAGTCCCACGGCAACAGCAAGCAGAAGCCTGTCATTGTAAACGGAGGGAGAGAGACCCTTCTCTTGACGCACACGCCGCATGAAAATCCAATGACCGGCGGCCATAAGGCCGTAGCACGCAAAAGTAGTCCAACCTGCAGCTGCAAATCCAAATAGTGGCAGGAGAATTGCGTTAAGCGCAATGTTCGCGACCGCACCAATGCACGAGACGAGAGCGACATATTGGTTTTCGCCGTAATAGGTCTCCACATTAGTGAAGAGGCTGATATAGAACATCAAGACAACGCTCATGCCCACAGGCGGCATAATGATTGTGGCTTCCGCATACTCCCTGGGCCCAAGAATCGCTACAAGCTCGGGGCCCATCGCAATTGCGACACAGGAAAGTGCCGCCATGGCGATGCTCAGCCCGGTCCCCGCTTTACGGATTGACTGGCCGGATGCCTCATCGCCGCTGTGCAGTTTCTCGTAAGTCCAGGGGATAAGCGAGGCGTTGACGGAAGAATTGAAGAGCGCCACAAGCATGGCGACGGCATAGGCGACGCTGTATATCGCGGTGTACTCAACGCCGTTGATACTGCTGATCATCACCCTATCCGCCTGTGAGAGAACAGTATCAGCAAGGTAGTGGGGTAAAAGCGGTAAATTGAACTCTAGTGCGAACTTCCAAAACTTCAAAGAAACGAGCTTGTGACCCCTAATCAAGTTAAGGACATAAAAGAACATTCCCACGCCAACGTCCACGGCAACAACCGGGTAGATACGGGCAAGAACGCCATAACTCGTCAGCCACACGGCAACCACTGCGACAACGGTCGAGACGAGAAGCATCATCACCGTGATGATCGAGGCGGCGATGTACTTATACTCTGCCCTCTGCTTCGTCAACCAGAAATACCACGCCGGGGCGAAGAGCATCTCCAGGAACATGCAAAAAATAAGCTCGTCGGGAAGCCCGGTAAGTGAGGTCCAGATATCGGATGCGAAGAGGAAGGTGGAGAACACTAATAGAGTGATGAAGGTGGTAAGGCCCTCCATCGAAGAGACATAGGCGTCCTTTTCGTCATCAAACTCGGTGTAGCCCTTGAAAAATACATTGTAATTAAGGTTCAGGGTGCAGAGAATAGTAACAAAGCTAAGGCAAGATGCGTACAGCGAATAGATACCATATTGATCGGGCGGGAGAAGCCTGGTGAAGATCGGTGTGGTGATGAGCAGGATGCCCTTTTGAAGAAGGGCACAGATCGCGAAGCAAGCAGAAGCCTTCACGGGTGCCGACATCTCTCTAGCTTTGTTAACCAATCGCAGTAGCATAAATCTTAAACCAATCGTCTTTTATTCCGAACGCCCCGTCACTTTTCATTGAAGAACGAGACGTAATCGAACGCGTCAATGTATCGTCGCCCAGACCATCTTGAGGGATAGTCGGTAAGCGTCCCGACCTCGCCACCCGCAAAGGGAAAGCAGGGGTCCCAAAAGGCGCAGTCGAACTCAGGCATGGGCTCCGCCGTAAAGACCACTTTGTGCTTGTACGGCAGTTCGGAGAACCTTCTGATGTGCTCCTTTGTGCAACCGTCCCGCTGAGAAAACATCACATAGAGATTCTGCAGGTTTACGCGCTTGCACCTCTGGAACCATTTGTCGCGAGCTTCTTCAAAGCTCTTGTAATGGACGCAGTAAAGTCGTATATCGTCCAGAAGGCAGATGGGATACTCCACCCCCTCCTCGTGGACCTCACTCATCTCGGAGCAGCCGAGATAGTGCTCCAAGTTCTCGAGAAACTTGAGGTAGTCATCCGCCTTCATAAACAGGTTAATCGTCGGGCTCCTGAACTGTTGCCCCAGATCCCCGCCGTTGCAATTGTGCGAAAGGACTGTGAAATCTCTATTTGTCAGTCTCCTCCTGTTCCTTAGGTCGATATGCCTGCGCAGGAGCTCCCTAATCTTATTGTGATCCATAACCTATGCCTTCCAAGCCTCGTAGTAATAAGAAGGACACGGGACGAATTGCCGGGAGCGAATGCAGCGAGACGAGAAGACAAGCTCGTCGTATCTACTCAGCCATTCAAATGCCCTTCTACACTTTGCGTTTTAATCGCCTTCGCGGGCGCGTCCTTGATGACGACAGCCCCGCACCGACAATGCAGCCGCTCGCAATTGAGACCCCCCAATACCTTTGCGCCCACGCCGATATCGACGCCGTCACCTATGGGGGGGTCGTCGAACTAAGCCCTTTCCAGATTGGACAGAGAAGGGTGGGCCTTGTCTTTATCGGACAGAATCAGCTTAGTTTCATCGAGCGTGTCCTCGCCCTCGAGAGCGGGCCAGGCAACACCTATCTCAGGGTCATTCCACATGAGACCACCCTCGTCACCTGGATGGTAGAAATCATCGCATTTATAGCAGAACTCGGCGGTGTCGCTTAGAACCAGAAAGCCATGGGCGAATCCACGAGGAATGAAAAACTGCCTCTTGTTCGCGGCAGAAAGGACGGCGCCCTCCCACTTACCGTAGGCGGATAACACGGACGAGTTTTCCCTGTGGAAAATTTTTCTGATAATGAAGTCCGCGCAGAACGCCTTTGCCGGAACTTGACTGATTATCCTGAACAAAGTCGCAGTCAATTCCGCCAGTCACGAAATCGGACTGCTTATAGGACTCCATGAAGTACCCTCGAGAATCGCCGTAGGTCTTGACGTCAACGATCTTCACGCCCTCGATAGAGGTGTCCGTGAAGGTGAAATTTCCCGATGTGATTGTGTCACCCTGTGCCATTATTACCGTCCTAACTGTTCCTACTGCCCCTGGGCCCTATACCTGGACTCGGTGGCCTCCTTGGCCGGGCGCCACCAGGCCTCGTTGGCCACGTACCAGTCGATCGTCTGCTTGAGCCCCTCGGCGAAGTCGGTGTGGGCCGGCCTCCAGCCCAGCTCGCGCTGGAGCTTGGTGGAGTCGATGGCGTAGCGGCGGTCGTGGCCGGGACGGTCGGCGACCCAGTCGAACTCCTCGGGGTCCTTTCCCATCGCCTCGAGGATCATGCGCAGCACGGTGATGTTGTTCTTCTCGCCGTCTGCGCCGATGAGGTAGGTCTCCCCCATGCGGCCCTTGGTCAGGATGTCCCAGACGGCAGAGGAGTGGTCCTCGGTGTGGATCCAGTCGCGGACGTTCTCGCCGCGGCCGTAGAGCTTGGGGCGCACGCCGTCGACGATGTTGGTAATCTGCCTGGGGATGAACTTCTCCACGTGCTGGTAGGGGCCGTAGTTGTTGGAGCAGTTGGAGATCGTGGTGCGCAGGCCGTAGGTGCGGGTCCAGGCGCGCACGAGCATGTCGGAGGACGCCTTGGTCGAGCTGTAGGGGCTCGAGGGCTTATAGGGCGTCTCCTCGGTGAACTTCGCCGGGTCGTCGAGCGCCAGGTCGCCGTAGACCTCGTCGGTGGAGACGTGGTGGTAGCGGACGCCATATTTCCTCACGGCCTCCAGCAGGCGGAAGGTGCCCTCCACGTTCGTGCGCAGGAACGGCTCCGGGTCGGCGATGGAGTTGTCGTTGTGGCTCTCGGCGGCGTAGTGCACGATCGCGTCGTGGCCGGGGACCAGCCTGTCCAGCAGCCCGGCGTCGCAGATGTCGCCCACGACGAGCTCCACGCGGTCGGAGGGCAGCCCCGCGATGTTCTCGGGGTTGCCGGCGTAGGTCAGCTTGTCCAGGACGGTGACGTGGACCTCCGGGTGGTTGTTCACGACGTAGTGCACGAAGTTGCTGCCGATGAAGCCGCAGCCGCCCGTGACGATGATGTTTTTCGGGGAGAAGGTCTCCTCTGCCATGTTGATAGCTCCTCTGTTCCTAGTACTCGCGCGGGCTGTTGACGATCTCGCCGGCGGCGACCTTCTTGAGGTGCTGCCCGTAGACCGACTTGCCGTAGGCCTCGGCGGCCTCCTTGAGCCCCTCTGTGGTAATCCAGCCGTTCTCCCAGGCGATCTCCTCGGGGACGGACACGGGCAGGTCCTGCGAGTGCTCCACGGCGCGGACGAACTCCGCGGCCTCGTGCAGGCTCTCCATGGTGCCGGTGTCCAGCCACGCGTAGCCGCGGCCGAGGGTGACGACGGACAACGTCCCCTCCTCCAGGTACATCTGGTTGAGCGTGGTGATCTCCAGCTCGCCGCGGGCGGACGGTTTGACCTCGCGGGCCTTTGCGGCCACGTCGCCCGGGTAGAAGTACAGGCCGGTGACGGCGTAGGAGCTCTTGGGCTCGGCGGGCTTCTCCTCGATGGAGACGGCCCTCCCCTCGCCGTCGAACTCCACGACGCCGAAGCGCTCGGGGTCGTCCACGTGGTAGCCGAAGACCGTGGCGCGGCCCGACCGCGCGTTCTCGACGGCCTTCTTCAGGTGGCGGCTGAGGCCGTTGCCGTAGAAGATGTTGTCGCCGAGCACAAGGGCGCACGGCTCGCCGGCGATGAAGTCCTCGCCGATGGTGAAGGCCTGCGCCAGGCCGTCCGGGCTCGGCTGCTCGGCGTAGGAGAGGTTCACGCCGTAGCGCGAGCCGTCCCCGAGCAGGCGCTCGAAGTTGGGCAGGTCGGTCGGCGTGGAGATGACCAGGATGTCCCGGATGCCCGCCAGCATGAGGGTGGACAGCGGGTAGTAGATCATGGGCTTGTCGTAGACCGGCAGCAGCTGCTTGGAGGTCACGAGCGTGAGCGGGTACAGGCGGGTGCCGGACCCGCCGGCGAGGATGATGCCTTTCATAACATAACTCCTTAGAATTAAAGCAGCCAGACATTGTATATATCTGCGGCAGCATTAACTTAAAGGTCAACGAAGCCGCAGATATGCATAAACCAAATCAAACTATAGCATCAGTCATATAGGGAAACGACTTTATCCGTCAGTTTTGACCAGTCCCTCTCCTCCGCAGTCTTCAGTCCCTCGTCATACAGCGTCTCCCGAAGCCTGTCATCATTAACGATACGATTGACGCAGCTCACCGCAGCTTCAATATCTCCACGGCTGTAAAGCAAGCAATTCGACCCATCACGAAGGAACTCTGCATTGCCCCCATTGGGAACAGCAACAACATACCCACCCGTGGCCATCATCTCTAGCGGCGGATATGAAAAACTTTCAAGAATGCTTGTCTTTAATAGAATATGGCACTGATTATAGATGTCCGAAATTTGGTCATGCGGAACCTTGCCAAGGAAATTATCAATACGGTACCAGGACTTCTTCTTACCGGTGTAATTCATATACCAAATCTCAAATCTCTCAGAGTCAAGCCTTTCAACGACTCTGAAAGCTTCATCAACGTTTTTATATTCCGAGCCACAATCACCCTCAATTAAAATCCGAATTTTGGGCAGAGAGAAATCACGCTTAGAATGAGGAAACGAGGCAAGGTCAAGTCCATTCGGCACCGACTTACAGTTTTGACCAAACCTGTCCGAAAGCCATTCCTCGCACCAAGGCGAAATCGTCAGATAGTCAATATCGTTATTAAGATACGTAGCATTCGCCTGGAGTCGCAGCCTATCTCCCGGAAGATAGAAATCAGTCTCCAGATTCTGAACCAAATACTTTTTCTTACCGATACGGGGATACCGTTTAACAAAATCTAGAGTATCCCAAAGGGTTGCAACTGCAGTATCGATTGCACCCGACAACGGACATTTATCTAATTTACCGCTAGGAACTACACGGTTAAGGACAGGAATACGATGCCCAAAAAATTCAAGCCACTCTGTCGAATCATCAGTATTAAGTATTAGTACATCAACGCCAGCGTCTTGAAGAATGCACAGATGCCTAAGGGCAACTAAGACACCGCCACTAGTGTTCACACTTGGCATAACCATTCCGAGATTGGGGAATTGCTCTTTTACAATAATATCTCGAATCGTTTTTGCAGCCGAAACAGTAGTGCAGTGCTCATGGCAGTATAAATATGCAGATTCGCCGACGCTCTTCCTAAGACCAGAATCTATAATTAGGCGTTCGAGAACAGCGCACCAATCCTCACAATCATCGCAAAGAAAACCAGTAACACCATCCTGAATCATCTTTTTAAAGGCGCCGACATTACTTGCGACCGTGGGAACCTTAACAAGTGATGCTTCAATCCATTTATTTTCGGACTTAGCACGATTAAAGAGAGTGTTCTCCAAAGGAGCGATATTGATATCACAGGAGGCAATATAATTTGGAAGTCGGCGCCAATCACAAAATGGGAACGTGACAATACGATCGGAAAATGGCATTAAGGCATCGGGAACATCAAGTTCTCCACCCACCATCAAGGTGACGTTGCGATGAGTCTCCATTACCTTAGATAATGCAGGAAGCACTAAATTGAAGTCTGCATTATGGGTAATGCTTCCGCTGAAATATCCGATTCTGATTTCCTGGGTTTTCTGTTTTTTATCCCTACGCTCAATCGCTCGCTTGTATGGAACCCTATCCTCAGGCAAGACGCTTGAGCTTTGCAAACTGGGGAGTACATCTCGACGATAGATAGCAATATTCGAATAATCAATCATCGATTCAGATGCTACATTTCTATTTATATAAACCCTGGGGACATATTTTTTTAATTCGTCTGCCATCCCCTCAGTAGTAGTGATAGCGCAATCGCAAAGCTTCAGCGTTTCACCCATTCGTCTAACGCCATCGTCATAGCAAGACTTGTCATGAGCAGTCATTGCTTTAACGAACGGAATAGAATCGGTATAAGCAGTGTCGATAACCAAATCATCAATGTCATAAATAACACGCTTATTGAGTTTTTTTGCCTGCCTAATTAAAGATTCAACTTCATCACTCAGGGGACAACGAAAAATAATGAAAGTACGCGCATGCCTAAGAATATCTGTTTTCATATCCCAAGCATTAACTTTTTGAACCGTTAAGCCGGCAGCCTCAAGCTCCTCAATCTGATGATCGACACGGTACCTAATAGGATGCGGAACGGAATAATCACATCCATTAATAAAAATAACATCAAAAAAAGAATTGTCTTGGCGAGAGCCAAAATCAAATCGAGGCCTATGCATTGAGAGTACATGGGAGACCTTCTTGGGGACGTTATAAAAGCCCTCTTCTTTAACGGTGTAACCAATGCCCTCAAGAAGGTTCAACATAAAACACTAGCTCCTAAAACGCAGAAAGAATTGAAATAAAGTCAACAAATAGAATAGTACTCATTATCAATGAAGAACCAAGCAAGACATGTCCTTCAGAACTTGATTTTATCGGTCGCAAGATATTCAACAGAACCGGAAGGACCAGTGGGAATAAATATCGTCCTTGGACCCCCATGATAATATCTTCACGTTTATCAACAGTAAGAGTCCAGTTCCTCATCGTCATAACAATCAGGAAGAAATTAACGAATGCAACGGCAATCATTACAAAGCGATCCGTGCTGCAGAAGAGTTTCTTATTATTCTCGTCGTTATAAAACAAAACAACAGACTGGAGAATGATGTAGAGCCAAAAACAAAATGGCCAAACATTAATTGAAAGAGCACCAAGATTGTAACCTGCATAGGATTGAAACCAGAATGGCCCCATCTCCCAAATAGACTTAATAAAGACCTTTGCGCAATGCAGCGGCGCTCGCATCAAATCAAATGAATCTGGCATGAAGCTTCCATGATAGAAAAACACGAACGCGCAGCTCGCAACAAAAGCTATCGCAAAGAAGGAGCAGATAAACTTTTTATAGCTGTCTGTTCCTTTAAGTTTTTTCCAGTGAATAAGGTTCAAGAGTACCAACGGGAAAAACATTATCTTTGAAAGAAGAAGTAAAGCGGATAACAGCATTAACACCAGCAGCGACCGATATGAGTACAACGATTCCGCATAAACCTTAACAACTACAGCAACGTACAAAATCGCAACAATGTTTGCGACAGAATCAGCCGAAACAGACGCTTCCTGCTGCAATAAAATGGGATTTAGTAAAAAAATCAAAACAGCATTTTTACCAACTGGCATCAGTTTGATTATCCAATAAGCTGCGAAACAATATACCAATCCAGCGCACACGCGCGAAACTGAAAGGGCCACAAAGGCATTGAAACCCGTTTGCTGCGCAAATCCTAGAATTACTCCCGGAATTAAATAAAGATGAGGGTAATAGCTCCCCAAATACGTATGGCACACAAAGACGCTAGACCAATCGGTAGGCTGAGTCATTGCATTAAAATAATCTGCGTACGATGAAGGAAACTGACCCAATTGGAAGCAAGAGACAACATCAAAGCCATTGCCGTTACGAGACAATAAGGCGGCCGCCTGCCAAATATGAGAAGCCTCATCTGGAACATTAGCGGGAAGCATGAAAAGGCCAAAGGCAGCTACAGCGGGCACACCGATCACAACAAAGCAAATTGCGGGATCGTGCTGCTCTTTAATTAATAATAGGGCGCCAACAAACAAGCAGGCGATAAAGGGCAGAGCCGAGAGCAAAAGGCCAGGCAATCCGATAACGTTAGCTTTAAAGGCGCAATAATAGAAAAATCCCAAGCAAAGGGAAACTACAGCTATAAGCGGGTAAACGAAAAGCGTCAGAGCTTTTCGACAGCTATCAGATTGCATTAGACGACCAGTAAAGGTGTACCTATTCATAACTCTACAACTCCGTCTCGATAAATGTTCAACTTACGCCGGCATTGTTGCAGCGTCATAAAGAATTGCTTCTCATGCTAAGCGAATACAGACTACAGACTATTGGAGCAAACCACTTGGGCCAGAATTTTTGAAGCATCGTTTCATCCTCCGACCTTCTTGTGTCATCTTTAATCAACGCCGTGGTCTCAGAGCCTTCATGAATTCGATGAAACATTAAAACCTCGGGAGAATAAACGAAAGATCCGTCGATTTTCGAGAATCTTTCCCATGCCTCCCAGTCCAAGTCACATTTCATGTCTGTCATAAATAACGGTGTCTGTAAGATGCTTAGATTAAATGTCACAGAAGGACAGCAGATGGCGGAACCGAACCTCAGGATATCCCTTTTATCCTTAACCGATGAAAGAGCGCCATAACGGGCAAACTTACGAAGTAAAATACGCTTTATTTTAAGAATGAAGAGGTTTTCTTCAAGTGCTCCGTTTCTTATCTCTCCGTAATTAGAAAAAAAGATCAAGGGTTGCTCAGCATCCCTCATCGTCCGCAACATAGTTTCCGTATAACTCGACTTATAGATATCGTCCTGGTGTGCGATTGTCACCAGTTTTGTATTTGAATTCGCAATAGCACAATTCCAGTCATGAGATATGCTAGGCGACCCCTCGTTAACAATTACCGGAATCGAATAATTAGACGCTATACGATCAATATAGGAATTAGGGGTTGATGTCGATATAAGAATATTACTTCGGGTGCTTTGATTCACCAAAGATTCTAGACAGTCAGACAAGTACGGAGACTCGCCGTATGCACACAATACAAATGTATGATCTTTTGCCAAGCACATGGGATTACTCCTCATTATTTGATTCAAGCTCTTTTTCAAGCAATGCAATTCGTTGAGTTAAGTTAGCAATTGCAGAAGATTGTTTGCTTGACAAACATGCCATAGAAAGAACAATGCATATCAAGAATAAAAAACCTAAGACAAAAACAAAATTGGCTGGAGTCTGAAAACCGAATAAATTTGAAATACAGTAAAGAGGCTGCGGAAAGAGACCACATACCAACAAAACCAATGCAAGAACAATCCAAAGAAGTGAATACTTGAGCTGAAGGCTATCCTTTAATACAAGACGCAGCACAAAACAAAGCAAAACTAAACAAGCCGCAATGACACCAAGCTGTAAGGAAATATGCATAACAACCCGTCCTAATTCGAGAATGAAGAGATAATAATCGCCAAAGTTACCTTTATCATGTAATAAATGCTGCTAAAACCAGAAATTGACGACTTTCCTCCCTGCCGTTCCTTCATTACAACAGGCACTTCTGTAACGCGAAGACCCTTAACCATCGCCGCAACAGCAGAATCAGGCTCTGGATAGTCTACGGGGTATTTTTTACAGAACAGATCAATGGCCTTAGATCCACATGCGCGAAAACCAGAAGTGGGGTCGCTGACACGAACGTGAGTTGTAAGATGAATTACCGCAGAGAGCCATCTAATTCCAAGACGCCTCAAGAAGGTTGACTTGAAGCCTTCAGATTCCTCAAGAAATCGCGAGCCGATAACAAGATCAGACCCATTATTGATTTCATCAAGCAAGCGTGATATGAAACGAGGATCATGCTGCCCATCACCATCAACTTGGATGTCTACATCATAGCCAAAGCGCTTGGCATATTTATGTCCAGCTTGAACCGCGCCTCCAATTCCAAGATTCTGCGGTAAATCCAGGACATTAACCCCTGCATCGCGACAAACGCGCAAAGTGTCATCAGTGGAGCCATCGTTGATAACTACATAGTCATACCCAGCTTCCTCCACAGAAGAAACCGTATCTAAAATATTAGCCTCTTCATTAAAAGCTGGGATAATAACCAACGCTCTTAATTCATGCATCATCTGAATCCTCAGTACAGAATATCAATCAAACAGCCCAAGTCGAACTGAAAAACCCTATCGAAACAAGGAGAGCGAATTTACAGTTCGGATGTGACAGATTGCTTCGCCTTCCGATTTAATAGGTTAATTATACAAAGGGTGGAAAATAATAATCCAAAACCGTATGCCAACAAGATAATGATATTAATGATATTTGCATCAGAAGCATATGCCGGATTCGCAAAAGAACAACGGGAGAGAAATACGGCCAATGCTAACGAAGCGGCACCAGAGATCGTGCCAATAACCGGTTTCCCAAATGCAATAAAGACGTCAATAGTGAAAAAATTCAAGCCAGTGAATGCCGTAGCAACGAGCGCCAGCGGAAGATAATCTGAATGAAGACCAACTTCTTTGCCATAAATTGCAGTAAGTACAGGTTCGCCTATGAAAGCGCTAGCTATGGTACACAGCGCCGTCAAAACGAATACGGAAGCGAGCATCTTGATTAGCACTAAGTTTAATCGGTGAGTATCATTTTTGCGCCACATTGCCGAAATAGGTCCAAGCAGGGGGGCATATAGATAAGATACGAGAGCCTGAATTACTGCAGTCGGAGTGGCAACGGCGGCATAAAAACCCAGTGCCTCATTTCCATAGGAAAGGCCATAAAACTGTCTTGTTACGCTAACAACAGCCGTGCACGCAAGAGATGCAACAAAACCGGGAAAACAAATACGCGATAATTTGATAAGGGAAGTAAAATCAAAATCAGGCATAACGGCACAAAACCGTTTTGTCATTCTAAAATCAAATATAAGCACAACAGCTATGGTAACAAAAGCCATTGATGCAACGGCTATTACCAAATTATCAAATATTACTAAGCACAACGAAAATGAGACTAGAACTCCTACGCCACGAACTATTTGAGAGATAGCCGCAATGTCCAATCTATTGTTTACCTGATCTACGCCGTGAAGAACATCGACAAATGAATCACCAGCTTTAAATAGGCAATAAACAGCAACAACTGCCCAATCGTTGAATGCAACAGAGACTAAACAATAGAAGAAGCAAATTACACAGGCAAGTATTGTTGCAACGATTCTATGAGCGATAAAATTCCCAGTCGTAAATTCAGAATAACTCTCAGAAACCTGAACGGGACGCGCCCGAAGCAAAACAATGGTCGCAAAAATATTTCCAACAGACATAGCCACAGCAAGGCTACCAGACATGCTAATGTCGGAACCAAGAGTCACCACAAGAACAGTAGTCAGCCAGTTGCAAATCAAGTACACCATCGAGCCGACACTATTCCAAACAAGACTCTGCTCAACGGAGAGCTCTTTCGTTTTTTTATTAGACACAATCACTCCAGCAGTGGATCATCAGGCCTTGTTGAATAAAAACAAAACGCGAAGAAGTAAATCAGAAATCAAGGTAGGTCGCAAACGCTTTGGAAAAAATACTTTCTTAAGTCTCGAAACAATCCCATCAGCGCAAATGAAAATATCAAGCTCATGTTTCTGCTCTGAACTAAGTGCGTCATAAAAAACCGCAGAAAAATGGCTTAACTTTTGGCTCTCGTCTTTCGATCTATCACCAAATAGCTCATCTTTAAAGTAAGTCTTCAAAAGATCAAGATAGCGATTATCGCCAGAAGTGACCGCAGAAGAATGGCGAACGTGGGAGGCCGTACAGACGGGATCGAACAATATCTTTCCAAATGCCGAAGCACATCGTATCATCCATCGATCATGCATTTCATTTCCTGGATTTACATCAAGGATAAATTCTCTGCAAGCAAGGCGATTAAACACTATCGTGAACCCTAGTCCAGGAGTGTAAAACAAAGTGTTATGAAATGAGAGATATTTTTCTTGCGGAGCCGACTCGCGTATCGTCTCACCATCTTCGCTTACATATGAGAAGGAAGAGAAATAGACAGTAGGCACCTTGTCTCCACTGTTTTCAATTGCCTTGACTGCCCGCTCGATTTTATCGGTCTTCCAAATATCATCCTGATCGGCAAATGCATAGAAGTCATATTCAGGAACCCGCTTGATAATTTCATAAAAACTATTTGGGCACCCAAGATTACCGATTGAGTCTTGAATTAAATGAATACTCGAGTATGACTGACAGTACAATTGTGCAATTTCAACAGTGTCATCCGCTGAACCGTCATCACGAATATAAACGGAGCAATTAGGCCAAGTTTGCTCCAAGATACTATCAAGCTGTTTGGCCAAATACTTGCCTCCATTATATGTGGGCAAAACGATGCAAACGGACTTGTCTTTGGTTTTATACATAATCCTATTTGTTTCTTTGCGAGGCACGATACTTAAGAAATGCAGGGATCAACCCGCTGATTACTTTATAACGTAGCTGAGGAAATGGCCTGGTTAAGAAATTAAACGCCCGCCAAGCAAGAAAATAAGCGCCCCAACCATCTTCATCTTCTGCGTCCTTCCAGAACGTTTCTGACAAATAATAGTGATACTCATTATTGAAACGATGAGTATTCCCCCGCCGCCATGGCCTCTCTTCGCCGAGATAATGGACGATAACGGGCTTCGATCTGGCAGTCATAAAACTGTCTTCATCCGAAAATCCCGGCATTAACGAGTTTAAAAATGAAAACGGATAGTAGTCAAAGATATTGGAGTAATTGAACGCAGGGGATAAACTGCAAATCCTATCTTTAAGTACTGCATTTAGAGCATCTTGATCATTCGCAAACAAGCGTCCCGAGCGGCGCTCGAAATAATCCAATAATTCATCTTCGCAACAAGTTGATCTCCATTGCTTTAAATCAACGAGCAGCACGCCAGCATTATGGTACAGGTAGCCATTTAGGTCTAAATCATTAAGTCGAGATGGACCAACCGTTGGCTCGGGAACCATTCCAACTACACGGCCCTTTAAATCTTGATTCCAAAGAAGGGCAATATCCCCGAGAACAATCGTATCGCCATCAAGATAAATTACTCTTTCGATCTCATTAGGTAAAAAATGTGCCATCAAAAGCCTAGCGAGAACTATTTCATTCCATCCCGATGTATCAAAATCAAACCCGAGAGCATCTTTGAAGTTCGAAATATCATAAAACATAAGCTGTTGATTGTATTCGGTCGTCAGCTCCTGGAGCAAATGTTGGTTACGCTTTGTAATGCCATTAGAGAAAACATGAAATGTAATGTCATGAATGCCGGAATGATTGGAAGCAACCGAGCAAATATTGGCAGCCAACTGTGGGACAAAATTGTTATCAACCGTATAAAGCAAATTCATGATTACTAAACTTCACCTTAATTCATTCAATAGAAGTAATGTTGAAAACTCAACGTAAGAGGCTAAATAGATACTTATACAAATATTAAATATTAGCACGGTTTACCTCTTTCAAATAACTAACAAGGGAGTGAACCGAAGAGGTGTCACACTCCTTCGGTTCACTCCCTACCTTCATTAAAGATGATTTATAAAGGTGAACTGTTTCTATAGTTAGCTTTTCTTAACCAACCTAACCTCAAGCGCTTCCAGATTCAGAGCCTCACCAGTTGTACCGGCACACTCGCCCGATTTAACCCAGTCTAGCCAACCTTTGCTTTGAACGTGTGCCCTATAGACAACGTCATAATGCTTGGCAAGATCTCCCGTCAGTTTTATTTCAACAGCCTCAACAGCAAGAGACTTCCCCGTAGTGCCGGCAACTTTTCCATTTTTGACCCACTTTTGCCAGCCGATATTTTGAACGTGAGCTCGATACTCGATGCCGCCGGAATACCCTAGGTCAGGCTTGCTAATCGTCAACGCCTCAACAGCAAG